>ENA-OWPA01000386-OWPA01000386.1-bioreactor-metagenome-genome-assembly--contig:-NODE-386-length-62779-cov-9.314280_pt1 | contig 62779 bp, 57 predicted proteins | sample MGYA00238139_ERZ651803 | MGnify/ENA primary metagenome ERZ651803 (study PRJEB26909, sample SAMN07631231) | bioreactor metagenome | isolation source: Switchgrass digestor | place: USA: Dartmouth...
TTGTTTGTCTTTATATATTTTTTTATCAAGTTCATTAAGTACTTCTGTACAGATTTCCCGCCCCAGGTCATTTAGCATTTTTCTCAGTTCCGCTTCAAATTCTGGATAGGTGCATTTGCCATCCAGTAATTCAATTATTTTTTCTATAACAAGCAGGAATTTTTGTAATACAAGTTGAATTATTTTCATATAGACCTCACCTTTCTGTTGAGTTTTTTAACTCATCCTGTTGGAGGATGGTGAGGTCTTTTTTCTACGTACGCCCGCCGTTTTCCTGCTTTTTGGCCTAATAAAATTTTACACTATCGTCCGAATATCCCCACACTTCCGAACTCACCTGTTCGCTATTTTCACGCCTCAAATATATAAATTTAAAACGGCTTAGGGAATATATCCGCTAAGCCGTTTAAAACTCATCAGCTCGATTAACAAATTGCCTATTATATCTTTATAACTCTGAAGCAGCTTCCTCATCTATAATTATTGTTGAATCAGGGTGAATAAGCAAAAAGGATGCTGGATTTTGGGTTGTAACGACACCGCCTTTTATAAGTTTGGCAATGATTGGAGCTTTATTTTTGCCGTTGGCAAGCAACAAAATCTTTTTGGCCTTCATTATTGAACCAAGACCCATAGTTATGGCTTTTGTTGGGACCTGGTCTATAGATTCAAAAAATCTTGAATTGGCTTTAATCGTATCCTCTGTGAGATCAGTAAGATGTGTCCCCACAACCAGTTCATCAGCCGGTTCGTTAAAACCAATGTGGCCGTTGACTCCGATACCTAGTAATTGGATATCTATGCCGCCGAATTTCTCTATCTGGATATCATATTCTTTGCAATAATTTTCAACATCTTTTACTGTGCCATCAGGAATATGGATATTTTCTCTTTTTATATTTATTTTATTAAATAGATTTTCGAACATAAAGTAATTGTAACTTTGAGGATTATCAGGAGTTAAACCATAATATTCATCTAGATTAAAGGACACTACTTGTGAAAAATCCAAACCTTCTTCCTTGTGCATTCGAATGAGTTCTTCATACGTGCCTATGGGAGTGCTTCCAGTTGCAAGGCCAAGCACCAAATTAGGCTTTTTGCGAATCTCATCCGCAAAAATTTGAGCAGCTTTCTTACTCATTGCTAAATAATCCTTTTCAATAAACAGCTGCATTAATATTTACCTCCTGTCAATTTAGAATATCCAAAAATAATTATACCACTACTAAAAACCGTTGTATATTTTTCTTTAATTGCATTAAAGAAAAATATGAACTAAAAAGGAGGCACTTTTTAAGTCTGACACTTTGGGAATTATCTGTTCATTTCGCTCTCCACTCCGTCTTTTTTGTGACTCTTAATTATCTGTTCGATCTCTTTAAAATCACAGGCAGGCAGATCACCTGGCACAGTGTTTTTTAAAGCTGCCATGGCATTACCAAACTCAAGTGCTTTTTGCAAACAGTTATATTTTAGTATTCCAAAAAGCACTCCTGCAACATACGCATCCCCACTACCTATTCTATCTACAACTTCTATGTCTTCATAGGGTTTTTCTTTATAGAACTTATCTTCAGAGGCACTGTATATCCTCGAGTCCCAGGTGTGTTTAGTAGGACTGGTTGCCTTTCTTTCTGTAGTTGCAACGATTTTTATGCCATAATCTCTAGTATAACCTTTCATTATTTCTTCAATGGTTCCCGTCCTCTGAAGCATGCGCCTAGATGTTTCCTCAGATACAAATAATATATCCACATCAGGGAAAATTGAAGTTATAACTTTTCTCGCCAAGTCCTCATCCCACAAGGAAGCTCTGTAGTTCACATCAAGAGATATTAACGTTCCATACTTTTTAAAACCTTTTATCATATCAATTGCCGTTTGTCTTACATTTTCACTTAATGCTAAAGATATTCCGCTTACATGAAAAATTTTAGTTGAATTATATACGGCAGGATTGATTTCTTTTGTAGTTATAGTTGTAAATGAGGAACCAGCCCTATCATACACCACAGTAGGCTTTCTTGGAAAAGCGCCACTTTCAAAATAGTATATGCCTAATCTTTTACCATCTGAGTCATCGTATATTACATAGTCATCACTCACACCGTAAAATCTAATTTTGTTTTTGATAAACTTTCCTATCTCGTTGTCTGGCAGTTTTGTTACAATCCCGGTCCTGAGACCTAATGATGATATTCCAGACACTACGTTGAGCTCAGACCCTCCTGCTCTTTTTTCAAAAACTTCTCCCTGGGATATCCTTTCCTTGTTAGGTGGTGAAAGACGCAACATTATTTCACCAAATCCTATTACATCAAATTCTTTTTTAAAGTTTTCTACTATCATGACTGCCTCCTAATTGTTATTATTATTTAAATGTTTTATGTTAGTACCAAAACCCCTAAATTCCTGTAAGTCGCAGGTATTATTACAATTTATAAAGGTCTATCTTGACTTTGTTGTACTCTTTAAATAACCATTTGTCAAGATATGTTCATTATAACATGCTTTGGTTTTATGAACATGTAAAACAAATATACAATCAGTAAGCACCTAAATGCAACAACATGAATAATATGTTACCAGAAAAACCTAGAAAATTATTAAAGGGGTGGCAAAATGACAGATTTAGAAAAACTTATGAAGGACATGGAAAAAGCCAGCGAGAAACTCGCTGACATGTTAAATAAAAAGGAAGAGCCTATTCCTGATATAGATTCAAAGTTTTCCACAGAAACAGAGGCATTAGAAGATATTCATGAGATTGCCGAAATTGATGAGGAAAACCGCGTTGTTGTAAAAAATGCAGATACACCTGACTGCGGCTGCGACGAAACCCAGCAAGATCAAGCAACTCCACAACCCTGCAGTCGAATAGTCCGATTCCACTGCATAGAAAATATCCCTAGAGGCCTGAGACTGGATCGAGTTAGGGATTTCAGAGTGGTATACGACCCAACTGATTTACGAGTTTTTGTAGAAGAAGCCGAAATAAGTGTAACACCGCCTCCCGGTTGCCCAGACTTGACTCTTACCGTCTTCGCAGTCCGTGTTGTAGGATGTATTCCAGTCAGTATCAGTGTGCTGGCCTTTGAAGGCCGCTGTGGGGTTAACCTTGTTCCTAGACAAAATAGAGACGATAGAGTGGCACTATGCTGCCATACTACCGTCTGTGTTGACAACGTAATATGTTACAGAGGCACCAGGGCACAGGCCGAAATAGCCGCCGCACAAATCCAGGAGCAACTACGGTCTAGGGGACCTTGTGATGTGATGGTTAGCGAACTAGACGAAGGCAATGAGACCAATGCCCAACATAAGAAAGATAAAAGAGACCCGTGCAACGCGGTACCCTTGTTGTTTGCCATCGGCCGCATATTTAGAGTGCCGGTTGGCTCTGACAACGATGATCCCAGGATAATAGCATTTTCAGGTGCATTTAGGCTTCCATCATGTCCAGAAACAAATTCATAATTTGAAATCAAACTCATTTGCTCCCCTTAATAAAAGGGGAGCAAATCTTTTGGCCTGATGATGTATTTTTTGAATTACCTGTTCATTTCACTATCTGCTCCATCTTTCTTGTGACTTTCGATAATATCTTTAATTTCTTTAAAATCACAGGCAGGCAGATCCCCTGGCACGGTGTTTTTTAAAGCTGCCATTGCATTGCCGAATTCTAGAGCTTTTTGTAAGCAGTTGTACTTGACTATCCCAAAAAGAACTCCTGCCACATATGCATCTCCGCTGCCTATTCTATCTACTACTTCTATTCCCTCATAGGGCTTTTCTTTATAGAATTTATTTTCTAAGGCACTGTATATCCTCGAGTCCCAGGTGTGTTTAGTAGGACTGGTTGCCTTTCTTTCTGTAGTTGCAACGATTTTTATGCCATAATCTCTAGTATAACCTTTCATTATTTCTTCAATGGTTCCCGTCCTCTGAAGCATGCGCCTAGATGTTTCCTCAGATACAAATAATATATCCACATCAGGGAAAATTGAAGTTATAACTTTTCTCGCCAAGTCCTCATCCCACAAGGAAGCTCTGTAGTTCACATCAAGAGATATTAACGTTCCATACTTTTTAAAACCTTTTATCATATCAATTGCCGTTTGTCTTACATTTTCACTTAATGCTAAAGATATTCCGCTTACATGAAAAATTTTAGTTGAATTATATACGGCAGGATTGATTTCTTTTGTAGTTATAGTTGTAAATGAGGAACCAGCCCTATCATACACCACAGTAGGCTTTCTTGGAAAAGCGCCACTTTCAAAATAGTATATGCCTAATCTTTTACCATCTGAGTCATCGTATATTACATAGTCATCACTCACACCGTAAAATCTAATTTTGTTTTTGATAAACTTTCCTATCTCGTTGTCTGGCAGTTTTGTTACAATCCCAGTTCTAAGACCTAGTGACGAAATTCCGGAAACTACATTAAGTTCAGAACCTCCTGCCCTTTTCTCAAAAACTTCACCTTGAGAAATCCTTTCCTTGTTGAGAGGTGAAAGGCGAAGCATTATTTCACCAAATCCTATTACATCAAATTCTTTTTTGTTAAAATCATCTTTTATCATCACAATGTGCCTCCTGCTGTGTTATTGCTGTGTTATTATACTAAATTCCTAAAAGCCGCCGGGCATTTTCACCATTTATAAGAGACTGTTCATCATCACTGAGACCGGAGTTAGATATGTCTTCAAGATATCGCTTCATAGGCAGCAGAGGGAAGTCGCTTCCAAATAAAATTTTATCCAAAACCTTCATACTCTTTGCCGCAACATATATATTGTTATCATAGAGCAATGGTGTTGCTGCAATGTCATAATACACATTTTTATTTTGTGCGCGTATTTCTGGCATCATCTCATAGAATAACAACCCACCGCCCCAATGAGCAAATACAACCTTGATATTGGGGAAGTTTTGCACAAATGCACAAGCTGTCTTAGGCGTAGTATCAGTTTTTCCGGCATAATAATGACCCACCGGTTCATTGGTATGGATAATTAACGGAATATCTCGTTCAATACATGCATTTGCCAAAGTTGACATTTGTTTAGCATCTGTTAAGTCAAATTTCTGACCGTATGGAAATATTTCGCCAATGCCCTTTAACCCCATTGCAAGACAGCGGTCGATTTCCCGTTCGACCCCTGATGCTGTGGGCACTAATACCATGTATCCTATCAGCTTGTCAGGATACTTTTTTACAGCCTCAGCTACATAGTCATTAACATATTGGCAAAGCCCTATATCATTAAAAGCAAAGCCAAAAATCACAGCTTTGTCCATTCCTGAGCTTTTAAGCTCTTCTACAACATCATCGGCTGTAGCAAACTTGTTTACTGGGCTTTCACTAAGAAGCTTAAAGTAATCTTCCCTTTCAGCTATTTTTTTCCAATCCCTTATAATATCAGGTGGTGTAACATGTACGTGAAAATCTATTTTCACTATATTGTAATACCCCCTTATTTAAGTAATCTAGATATGTTTTTCACATATGGCGGCTTTATAATGCCTTTTTCAGTTATTATCCCCGTGATGTTCTCATGAGGAGTAACATCAAAAGCGGGATTGTACACTTTTACCCCTTCAGGGGCAATTCTTATGCCATCTATGTGTGTAACTTCACTAATATCCCTTTCTTCAATCACTATTTGCTCCCCAGACTTTATATCAAAGTCTATAGTGGAAATAGGTGCCGCAACATAAAAGGGCACGTTAAAGTCTTTGGCAATCTGAGACAGCATGTATGTGCCTATCTTGTTTGCCGTGTCACCGTTTGATGCGATACGGTCAGCTCCAACGATGATTACGTCGATTTTGCCATCTCGTATTAAGACAGGGGCTACACTGTCAGGGATAAGTGTGACAGGAATTCCCTCTTGGACAAGCTCCCAAGCCGTCAGTTTTGCTCCCTGAAGCCTAGGCCTTGTTTCATCGGCAAAAACACTGATATTCTTCCCAGAGTAATGAGCTTCTCTTATTACACCTAATGCTGTTCCGTACCCTACTGTAGCCAGTGCGCCGGTATTGCAGTGGGTTAATATGGTAGAATTTTCTGGGATGATCTCATTACCATATCTGGCTATGGACTTATTTGTCTCCAAATCTTCTTTTTCTATGGCCTTGGCCTCATCTAATAATGCTTTATATATTTCTTCATTGGATTTATCATTGTTTGCCTCCATTATATCTTCCATGCGCTTGACTGCCCACATTAAATTTACCGCTGTAGGCCTTGAATTTCCAATAATTTGAGCACTTTCCTTTATTTTTCTGAAGAACTCTTCCTTTGATAAATTTATAAATTCCTTGGCAGCAAGCACTAAGCCGTAAGCTCCAGTCACACCAATGGCCGGTGCTCCACGGACTATCATTTCCTTTATGGCAAATACTACATCTTTATAGTTTTGACATTCAAATATTGAAAGTTCTTCAGGCAATTTTCGCTGATCAATTAAGTAAAGTCTTTCATTCTTGAATTCTATAGTATTAATCGATGGCAAATCAAACAACCTCCTAGAATTAATCCTTCAAAATAATTTTACCATGATTCTCATGTTTTTTCCTGCTTCCATAGAATAAGTATACAAAAAAGAGCTGTTGAGTGGTATCATTGTGTTTACCACGCAACAGCTCTGATTTTTCAGCCTGCTTTAATTAAAATGCCTTAGTTTGGTGTTATATTGGCACTTGGCTCGCTTTTGATTTTTTGTATGTGAAAGTTGAAATAAATAAATGCAATTATTGCTGCTATTATGCCTGCTGGATAGGAAATAGTAATGGGCAGTTTAAAGCCTTCCTGGGCCTGCAAAATATACGTGACACTAACTGCCGTCATAAAAGTTGCCGGGACAACTGCAATCCAATAGTTTTTATTGTGTCTGACAAGGTAGGCGGCTCCCATCCACAGTACCATCATGGCCAATGTCTGATTTGCCCATGCAAAGTATCTCCATAAGATATTAAAATCTATCTGGGAAAGTATTATACCAACCACAAAAAGGGGTATACATATTTTATATCGGTCAGTAAGAGATTTCTGCTCTATTTTAAACCATTCGGCTATTGTATATCTGGCAGCTCTGAAAGCCGTATCACCTGAAGTTATCGGAAGGACCACAACACCTAAAATAGCCAAAACCCCACCTATGGTGCCCATCATTGCAAAAGAAACTTCTTTCACAACTCCGGAAGGGCCTGCCGGATTCGAAAGGGCTTCACCTAAACCTGGAATTCCACCGTAAAAGCTCATGGCTGCCGCAGCCCAGATCAAAGCTATTAGCGATTCTGCAATCATCATGCCATAGAAGACAAATTTCCCTTCTTTTTCATTCTTTAAACATCTTGAGATTATAGGAGATTGTGTGGAGTGAAATCCGCTTATTGCTCCGCAGGCGATAGTTATAAAGAGCAGTGGCCATAGCGGTGCTCCACCGGGATGCAAATTCTGGAAAGTTATTTCAGGTACTTTATAGCCTTGCATAAAAAGTGCGCCACCAATACCTGCAGCCATGATCAGGAGAATGGCACCAAAGATCGGATATACTCTTCCTATGATCTTATCGATGGGCAAAAGTGTTGCAAGAAAGTAATAAGCAAAAATTATTAATACCCATGCTTGTTTGGATATACCAGGTGTGAGCATGGCCATAAGTCCTGCAGGACCTGTAACAAAAACCACGCCCACTAATACCAAAAGTAGAAGTGTGAAAATATTCACTACCAGCCTTGCCTTTTCTCCTAAATACTTGGATACCAGCACCGGTACATTTGTGCCATCGTTTCTAAGTGAAATCATTCCGCTCAAATAATCATGGACAGCTCCTGCAAATATTCCCCCAAATACTATCCATAAGAAAGCTGCTGGTCCCCACATTGCTCCTTGTATGGCTCCATATATCGGCCCGAGACCGGCAATATTCAGCAATTGTATAAGGGCACTTTTTGTTTGACTGAGGGGAACATAGTCCACCCCATCTTGCAGTGCATAAGCGGGCGTCTTCCTCTCAGGATCAATGCCAAAAACCCGCTCAACAAAACTGCCATAAATAAAATAACCCAATAACAGTAAAATAATAGATCCAATAAATGAAACCATGGCAACAAGTCCTCCTTTTTGCAATAAAAATAAGTTCTGTCTTAATTGTATGAAGATATTGATAAAATTTCATCGATTTTTCGCTTAAAGGCATAAAAAAAGACCTCATCGGCAAAATTTGAGGTCCATCTGGTTTAAAACTCCAAACGCTCTCTTAACTTTTTTGCACAACGACGGCTTACAGGCACTTCATTTTTTTCATAGTGTTTTAACAAAAGGATATACGTTCCATTAAACCATGGTATGATTTCCATTACTTTATCCAAATTAACTAGAAAGCTCTTATGAGTCCTGAAAAAATTTAAGTCTTTGAGTTTGTCTTCCAGTTCCGAAAGGCAGTAATTGGTTTCAAAAATCCCCTGACTTGCCATCACCTTGCTACCTTTTTCGGCAGCCTCAAAATAGCTAATGTCCGAAGGGTTTAACAGGCAAATCCTGTTGTTTTTCCAAATTGGAATTTTTATGCTCTGGGATTTTCCTATTGTTTCTATATAATCCATGAGTTTCTGTATCTCAACATGATTTTCATTGCTTTTAAACAAATCGACAATACGATTGATAGTCTTGTCTAATCTTTTTTTTGTAACAGGCTTTAAAATATAATCAACTGCATTTATCTCAAAGGCCTTAACAGCGTATTCATCATAAGCAGTAGCAAAAATGATAAACGGGTTTATTCCCTTTTCAAAAATTCCCTTTGCTGTTTCAAAGCCGTTTAAATCCCACATTTTTATATCCAAAAAAATAACATCAGGTGATAAGCTCTCTGCCAGCCTTATTGCTTCTTTGCCTGAAGAAGCCTCTCCCACCAGTTTTATCTGGGGATAAGACGAAATTAGGAAACGGAGCTCCTCTCTGGCAGGCATTTCGTCATCCACTATAATTGTCCTAAGCTCCATGGCCTTCACTTCCCGTCATAGGCAACTGGTCATATGGAATAAAGAACTTTACCAAAGTTCCAGTTCCGTAATTGGATAATATCCTAAGGCAGCTTTTTTTACCAAAATAATTTTCAAGGCGGCCGTTAACATTTCTAAGGCCAATTTTATCCTTAGAAACCTTATTGTCTTTGATATTTTTAAATATATCTTCAGTCATTCCAACCCCGTTGTCTTTGACGCTGACCACTACACCCTGGCTGAATTCTTCTATTTTTACGGTCACTTTTCCGCCTTCAGGTTTTGGCATAATGCCGTGCTTTACGGCGTTCTCAACCAAGGGCTGTAGTATTAAAGGCGGCACCTTTACAGAAAGGGCATCAGGCGAGCTTATACTAAACTCAGTTTTAAGCCTTTCGCCAAATCTTGCTTGTTCAATTGACAAATATGCTTTAACATGTTCTATTTCCTGTTCCAGTGGCACCAATTCCATACCGACTGAAAGATTATTTCTAAAAAATTGGCTCAAATCAACCAGTAACCGCCGGGCTTCATCGGAGTCCTTTCTGGACACAGATATTATAGTGTTTAGCGCATTAAACAAAAAGTGAGGATTTATCTGAGCCTGAAGGGCTCTTCTTTCAGCACTCGCTAAAAGTTTTGCCTGATTTTCCACCTTTGCCAGTTCAAGCTGAGTAGAAAACATATGGGCAATACCTTGAGCAAGTTTAATATCGATGCTGGTGATGCTGTTTGGCCTTATCCTGTATAACTTCAAACAGCCGATAACTTTGTCGCATTCAAGCAGAGGTGCTACCACCGCTGACGCCAGTGGGCAGGACGGTTCTGCGCAGTCGATTTCTTCCTTAGATGTGGCCACTTTATATTTTTTAGAATCGATGGCGTTTTTTGTGGTTCTTGTCATGAGATTAAAACCTGTTTGATGGTGGTCCTCTCCCTTACCCACATGAGCCAATATTTTTTCGGTATCTGTAATGGCAACAGCATCGTAATCTGTCTTATCGAAAATTATCTTTGCAGCCTTATATGCAGATAATTCATTGAGGCCCTTTCGCAAATACGGAAGGGTTTCGGTAGCAATGTCAAGGGCAAGTTGTGCTTGCAAAGCCCCTACCCGTTCCTGTTCCTTAAAAATATTGTCTATAATTAAAATAAAAATGGCAATACCACAGGAATTTACAAAAGTCATAGGAAACCAGATGACTTTTACCAATTCCCAAGCTGCTGAAAACGGTTTTGCTAAAGTGAGAATAATTACCATCTGCAAAAGCTCCATACAGGTCCCCACGGCAAAACCGAACCACCAATGGATTTTGCCGTTTTCAAACTTTCTGTGTATCAACCCCGCCAAAGTCGCTTCCGTAAATGTAGATACAGAACACGCTACAGCAGTAAAACCGCCTATGTCAATACCCCATCGATGAATTGCGGCTATGAATCCGGATAGTATACCCACAAAAGGCCCTCCCAAGAGGCCCCCTATAATTACACCTACGGCTCTGGAATTAGCTAAAGCTCCATAGATTGGAATACCCATATATGTACCTAAAATCCCAAAAGATCCAAAAATAATGGAAAGTATTATTTTTTCACCTAAAGATATTTCTTTCTTTAAAATGAGTTTTTTAAATGCAGCAGTTTGAGATAGCAAAAAGGCTATAATAACAAATACTCCAAGCCGGTTGGCAAGACTCGCAAGAATATGAATGATTATCATATTAATGCCTCCGCTTTGAAAGCGTATTCCTTATGTTAATTTTATCATTTGTCATAATTATGTCAATAAATAAACATGTTGGCTTTTACTTAAAAACCTTGATAATATTGGACTTCAATTTTTTATATTTATTGTTATTAATATAACAAGAAAAAAAGACCCGCGAAATATTCGCGAGTCTTTTTTAATCCTTTCATTAATACATCATATCTCCGCCGCCGGGCATTGGTGCATTCTTTTCTTTTTCAGGAATTTCTGTTACTACGGCTTCTGTGGTAAGAACCATAGCTGCTATGCTGGCTGCGTTTTGAAGTGTTGACCTTGTTACCTTAGTGGGATCAACTATTCCCTTAGAAATCATATCGCCATATTCACCACGGCGTGCATCAAAACCTATTCCTTTATCGCTGGCCTTTACCTTTTCTACTACTATTGCTCCTTCATATCCTGCGTTTTTAGCGATTTGTTTTACAGGTTCTTCTAATGCTTTTTTCACAATATTTATGCCGACTAGTTCGTCGCCTTCTGCTTGGAGCCTGTCAAGAGCAGGTAGAGCATCGATGAATGCTGTTCCACCGCCAGGTACAATACCTTCTTCTACGGCTGCTCTTGTAGCTGAAAGAGCATCTTCAATGCGGGTTTTCTTCTCTTTGAGTTCTGTTTCGGTGGCTGCACCAACCTGAATTACAGCAACGCCTCCGGCAAGTTTTGCTAACCGCTCTTGAAGTTTTTCTCTATCGAAATCTGATGTGGTTTCTTCGATTTGAGCTTTAATAGAATTGATGCGTTTCTTGATGTTTTCTTTATCTCCTGCACCATCTACGATGGTGGTGTTTTCTTTGTCAACTCTGACCTGTCTTGCCTGACCTAACATATTTATATCAATGTTCTTAATATCTATGCCGAGGTCTTCAGAAATTACTTGTCCACCGGTTAAGATGGCTATATCTTCCAGCATGGCTTTTCTTCTGTCACCAAAACCGGGAGCCTTTACTGCAACACAGGTCAAGGTTCCGCGTAGCTTGTTAACTACCAGTGTAGCTAAAGCTTCGCCTTCAACATCTTCAGCGATAATTAAGAGCTTCTTGCCCTGCTGTACAATCTTTTCAAGAATTGGGAGCAGGTCTTGAACACTTGATATCTTTTTATCTGTTATTAAAATATAGGGATCATCTAAAACTGCTTCCATTTTTTCTGTATCTGTTACCATGTATGGAGATATGTAACCTCTGTCAAATTCCATTCCTTCTACTACTTCCAGGGTAGTACCCATACTCTTAGATTCTTCAACGGTAATGACACCGTCTTTGCCTACCTTTTCCATTGCCTCTGCAATCAATTCACCGATTTCTTCGTCGTCAGCAGAAATGGAAGCGACCTGTGCAATTGCTTCTTTCGTCTCTACAGGTTTGCTGAAGGTTTTTAACTCTTCTACTACAGCTTTTACAGCTTTTTCAATACCTTTTCTCATGATCATGGGGTTTGCCCCTGCCACTACGTTTTTCATTCCCTCATGGATAATGGCCTGAGCAAGTAAAGTAGCAGTGGTGGTTCCGTCTCCTGCTACATCCTGAGTCTTGGTAGCAACTTCCTTAATTAGCTGTGCACCCATATTCTCAAAAGGATCTTCCAACTCAATATCTCTTGCTATGGTTACACCGTCATTGGTAACTGTGGGAGTTCCGAATTTTTTATCAAGGACAACATTGCGGCCCTTGGGTCCCAATGTAACTTTTACAGTATCAGCTAATTTATCGATACCTCTTAATAAAGCTCTGCGAGCATCTTCATCATATTTAATCTGTTTTGCCATTTATAATCCCCTCCTAGCGACTTTATTCTAATATTGCTAACACGTCACTCTGTCTTAAAATTAAATATTCCTGGTCATCAATCTTTACTTCAGTACCTGCATACTTGGAAAAGATAACCTTGTCCCCAACTTTGACTTCCAAAGGAACCCTTTTGCCTTCGATGATTTCGCCAGAACCAACTGCTAAGACTTCGCCCTTCTGTGGTTTTTCTTTAGCGGTATCAGGTAAAACGATACCTCCTTTGGTCTTTTCCTCTTTTTCTAACACTTTAATGACAATTCGATCGCCCAATGGTTTGATGTTCATATTTACCCTCCTTTTTTCTTATTGCCAAGAAATTATTACCAAAAACTAAAGGCAAGGTTAAAATAGCAAAAAATGAAAATATGTAGGATAGTTTGTTTAACTTATTAGCACTCTTACTTAGTGAGTGCTAATTACAATTAATATAATATTAGAAGCGCACTTCAAAATCAATTTCCCTTTTTCTTGTTATCAAGGGAAAAAACCACATTTTTGCTCTTTTTCTCGATTATTCTAATATGTAGCGTGTTTTTTTAACGCCTGTGCACTTCTACTTCCATATTTTTTCCGGTGAAAACAAAATTATACATTTTTTATATAATAAAATTATAAAAATCTTGTTTTTGATAGTGACTTTTTGTGAGAATTAGATTATAATATGATTTAAAATTAAATGAAACACTTTTTCATGTGGGAGTGTACCTAGGGTTCCGGCTTTAAAGGTAAGTCGCTTTAAAGCGTCTGGTCCAAGCGGTACAGCTAGAATTTTTCTAGTACACCGTGAGTATAAAAGACTCCAGCGGCAGGTTCCACTTGTGTTTTGTCATGAGTAGAACTGCTGCTTTTTTGTACTTGGGGGTGGTTATCAAAATTATTCAGGCGTTTAAACCCAATATTCACGAATTGAGTTTGTTGTCTGAAAAAAATATTATTTCATCGATAAAAAAGGGAAATTTTAGTAAGGAGGTACTTTTATGCGCAAACTATCCAAATTTATTACTGTATTTTGTGTTGTCGTATTAACTTTAGCTTTATTATCCGGCTGCGGCCAAAATCAAGCAAATACTCCTTCCACATCAACAGAAGGTGAGTCTGAAGGTGGAGAAATTAAAATTGGAACAATCGGCCCTCTTACTGGAGATGTTGCAACTTATGGCATAAGCACCAAAAATGGTGTAGAGATAGCTGTTGATGAATTTAATGAAAATGGTGGAATTAATGGTAAAAAAATAGTTCTAATATCAGAAGATACCAGAGGAGATCAAACGGAAGCTGCTAATGCCGCTTCAAAGCTCATTGAAAGAGATAAGGTAGTTGCCATTGTCGGTGGCGTTATTAGTGCAGAAACAATGACTGCAGGCCCCATCGCCAATGACGCAGGAGTTGTAATGATTTCATCTTCTTCAACAGCCCAGGGTGTTCCCGAAATTGGCGATTACATTTTTAGAAACTGTCTGTCTGACGAAGTTCAAGCTGTCCAACTTGCTGAATTTGCAGTAAACGAATTGGGCTTTAAGAAATTTGCTGTAATGTTTACCAATAATGACTATGGTCTTTCTTTGAAAAACGCCTTTGAAGCAAAAGCAAAAGAAATTGCAGAAGTCGTAGGAATAGAAACTTACAATGATGGGGAAAAAGATTTTAGAGCTCAGTTAACTAAGCTTAAAGGGGCAAATCCAGATGCTTTATATATAGCTGGGTACTACACTGAAGCAGCTAAAATTGCACAGCAAGCTAAAGAACAAGGTCTCGATGTTCAAATATTGGGTGCCGACGGATTCTATTCTCCTGATCTAATTAAACTTGGTGGAGAAGCTGTAGAAGGTTCAATCTTTACTGCAGGATTTTTCACCGATGACCCTTCAGAGAATGCCCAGAATTTTGTAAAGGCATATAAGGAAAAATTCAACGCTGAACCCGATATGTTTGCAGCTCAGGCCTACGATGCTGCTATGATTCTTCTGACTGCCCTGAAAAATGCAAACGGTGAGGGCGGACAGGTTCTTCAGCAAGAAATGGCAAAGACTAAGGATTTCCCTGGCGTTACCGGTGTTACCTCTTTCACTGAAACAGGTGACGCATTAAAAGATATAATCATCTTGAAAGTAGAAAACGGCAATTTTGTAAAGGTTCGTTAATGCTTAATCGCTATCACTTTAGTCAATGGACAGAAGTCATTCTGTCCATTGGCTTTGCTTTTGGAAAGGAATGGAGCTTGCTATGTTTTTTGAACAGTTATTAAACGGTCTAACACTAGGTAGCACATATTCTTTAATCGCGCTTGGATACACTATGGTTTATGGAATACTTGAACTTATTAATTTTGCTCATAGTGAAATATACATGATAGGTGCCTTTATAGGGCTTATAATGGTTTCTGTATACAAGCTGCCATTTGTTTTAGCTCTCTTAATTAGCATGGCAGGTTCTTGCATTGTGGGCATCACCATTGAAAAATTCGCCTATAAACCTTTAAGAAAATCCAGCCGCATAGCACCACTGATTAGCGCAATTGGAGTTTCGATTTTTCTACAAAATGCGGTGTTAATGTTGGCTGGACCACAGGCAAGACCCTTCCCTTCAGGTTTAAATGTAACCAGTTTAAGATTTGGTCCTTTGCGAATGTCTTCGCTACAACTCTTGATCTTGCTGGTGTCGATTGTTCTAATGATAGTATTACATTTTTTAATACAAAAAACCAAATTGGGCCAGGCCATGAGAGCAACTGCCCAGGATAAAGAAGCCGCCCAGCTTATGGGAATTAAAATAGACCAGGTTATCTCTTTCACCTTTGCTATCGGTTCCGCTTTAGGCGGTGCTGCAGGTGTTCTGGTCGGAGTTTACTTTGATTCTGTAAACCCTACAATGGGATTTTTCCCGGGTTTAAAAGGTTTTGTAGCAGCAGTTTTAGGCGGAATCGGCAGTATTCCCGGTGCAATGCTTGGTGGTCTAATTCTTGGTTTGGTCGAGATGCTGGGAGCTGTTTATATGTCCCGTTACAAAGATGCAATAGCTTTTGCAGTGCTCATATTTATTCTACTGCTCAAGCCAACCGGGCTATTAGGGCGTAGGGTTCAAGAGAAAGTGTAGGTGATATGTTTTGAGCTATTTTTTGCAGATCTTGACAGTAATTATGATCAACTCTATACTAGCAGTTAGTCTAAATCTAGTAACAGGTTACACAGGGCAGCTTTCTCTGGGTCATGCTACTTTTATGAGTTTAGGAGCATATGCTGCTACTTTGCTTACATTAAAGCTTGACTTTCCTTTTGTGGCCTCATTAATCCTTGGTGCTATAGTAGCAGCGTTTTTTGGATTTATTATCGGAGTTCCTACTTTAAGGCTAAAAGGTGATTATCTCGCTATAGCGACACTTGGTTTTGGAGAAATCACTAAAAATATCCTTTTGAACCTGGAATTTACCGGAGGGCCCATGGGCCTCCGCGGCATACCCAAAGTGACAAATATTTATATAGCAACCATAGTGCTCTTATTAGTAATCTTTTCTTTAAACCGAATAATGAGCTCTCGCGTTGGCAAGTCTTTTATTGCTATCCGTGAAGATGAACTGGCAGCCGAAGCAATGGGCATCAATACAACAAAATTTAAAATCCTGGCGTTTACTATAGGCGCCTTTTATGCCGGTATAGCAGGCGGCTTATACGCATTTTTATTCAGGTATATAAATCCAAAGGATTTTGGCTTTATGAAATCCATCGAAATACTGTGTATGGTGGTTTTAGGCGGTATGGGAAATACGTATGGCGCCATACTCGGAGCATTTTTTATTACATTATTGCCAGAGCTGTTGCGTATAGTATCGCCAGCCATTGCACAGTACCGCATGGTGCTCTACGGCTTACTTCTCGTCATTATGATGATTGTGCAACCGGAAGGGATAATTAGTGGTTCCCTTTTAGATAAAATTAAACCCAAAAAAAAGATGGAGAAGGGAGGGCAATAAGTTTTGAAGCTCTTAGAAGGTACTAATCTCACGATGGTTTTCGGAGGCCTTTCAGCCTTAAACTCTGTTGATATAACTATAAATCAAGGCGAAGTCTTAAGTGTCATAGGCCCTAACGGTGCAGGCAAAACTACCCTGTTTAATCTTTTAACCGGTGTATATACTCCAACAGCAGGTGTTATACGCTTCAGGAAAAAAGAGATTAAAAACTTAAAGCCCTATGAGATAACAAAAATGGGTATTGCTCGCACCTTCCAAAATATTAGGTTGTTTGGTGAAATGACCGTACTGGATAATGTGATCATAGGTCAACACTGTCGCACAAAAACCGGTGTTTTTGGAGCTATTTTAAAAACACCTGCGGTCCGCAAAGAAGAAGCTCTCGTTAAAGAAAAGGCTATGGATGTTTTAAAGTTTGTGGGCCTTGATGATGTGTACAATGAAAAAGCCAAAAATTTGCCTTATGGCAAACAAAGGCGTCTGGAATTGGCTCGTGCATTAGCTACTGACCCTGAACTTATACTCCTTGATGAGCCAGCAGCAGGCATGAATCCTCAGGAAACCAATGAACTTATTGAATTGATAGAAAAGCTCAATGACATGGGAAAAACTGTGCTTCTCATAGAACACGACATGAAATTGGTCATGGGTATTTCTAAAAGAATAATGGTGCTCGACTATGGGAGAAAAATCGCAGACGGTCCACCTGAAGAAATAAGAAATAATGAAAAGGTTATAAAAGCTTACCTCGGTGAAGCTACCCTCAAGGAGGGTAAAGCATGTTAAAACTTGAAAACGTAATAACTCATTACGGCAATATACAGGCTCTAAAGGGAATATCCATCGAAGTTAAACCCGGAGAAATCGTTACAATAATCGGAGCCAACGGGGCAGGAAAAACAACTACTTTAAAAACTATCTGCGGCCTCGTAGCTCCTACTTCTGGGAAAATATATTTTCAAGGTGAGGACATAACTCATAAGAGCACTTCTGATATTGTTGAATCAGGAATAGCTATGGTGCCTGAAGGCCGAAGAGTTTTCCCTCGTATGACCGTGCTTGAAAATCTTCAGTTGGGAGCTTATCTGAATAAAGATAAGGCACAGGTCAAAAATGACCTGGAAAAGGTCTTTAACCTTTTCCCTATTCTCAAAGACCGTGTCAAGCAGATTGCAGGTACTCTTTCCGGTGGAGAACAGCAGATGTTGGCTATAGGGCGGGCACTTATGGCGAGACCAAAATTGCTGCTATTAGATGAGCCTTCAATGGGGCTCGCACCAAAAATAGTAGCCAATATTTTCGATATAATTATGGAAATAAATCGCACAGGAACTACTATTTTATTAGTTGAGCAAAATGCCAGAATGGCCTTAACCATAGCCCATAAAGGCTTTGTTATTGAAACGGGCAAAATAGTGCTGGAAGATTCCGCCGAAAACCTGCTAAATAATGAACAAGTAAAAAAAGCATATCTTGGAGACTAAAAAAAGAGTATCGCAAAAACTGTTTATCGGTTAACTTGCGATACTCTTTTTAAGTCCAGTTAAAGCACTGCATCAGCCGATTCTTTAATTGGTTCTTGCCCTTTATATGGCATAAGTTCCGTAATAAGAACACCTGCCAGAATTAAGACAAAGCCGGATATGGCCTTAAATGTCAGCGGTTCCTGCCCTAACAAGAACGAGAAAAGGCCAGCAAAAACCGATTCGGTGCACAGTATTACAGCTGCGTGAGTGGAACTGGTGTATCTTTGAGCGATGTTTTGGACTATGAAAGCACCAGCTGTGCAAAATATTACTCCGAATAAAATGGCAGCCCAAATCTCTGAACTATAAACCTTAAGTGAAATTGGGCCCAGCAACACTGCTGCCCCCAGCGTAACTATGCCTGTCAAGGCAATTTGTATTATAGCCACGTTTATGGGGTCAGCTTTTTTCATGTAGTATTCGGTAAAGGTAATCTGAAGGGCAAAACAGACCGCACACAAAAGCGTAAGCATATCCCCATAGGAAATTGTCAGATTATCACTTATGGAAATTAACCCTAAGCCACAGAATGTCACTATAGCTCCTAATATTTGACTTACTCCGGGAAATCTCTTTGATAACATATACGCGAAAAAAGGCACCATGACTACATTACTGCCGGTTATAAATCCTGATTTTGCCGGTGTCGTATAGACAAGGCCAACAGTTTGAGTTAAAAAGCCAGAAAGCATAAACAATCCTATCACAAGGCCTGCCTCAATATCTTCTCTTGTTATTGACTTTAATCTTTTATGAAATATGCCGATCATGATCACTGCACTTAAAAAAAATCGAAACCCTAGATACATAATTGGAGTCATTGTTGATAAAACATGCTTTTCAACCACAAAGTTTAGGCCCCAGCAAAGGGTTACCAAAAGCAATGCGCCATCTGCAACTAGACTTTTTTTCAAAACCATTTCACCTCTATTGCTATATATTTTTTAGCGTATAATATCCGATAAATACTTAGATATCACACCACGTGCGATAGGACCCGCCACAGAACCTCCTGAACCTGCGTTTTCTACCACTACCGCAACTGCAATTTTAGGATTTTCAGCAGGTGCAAATCCAACAAACCAGGCGTGGGCCTGACCATGAGGATTTTCCGCACTTCCGGTCTTGCCGGCAACTTCAATACCACTTATAGCAGCAGCTGTGCCGGTACCGCTCTTCACCACATCTACCATCAAGGCCTTAATCTTTCTAGCTACCTCTGAGCTTACCACCTGAGTTGTGCTCGCCTTTGGAGCTTTGCTTATTTCTGTTCCCAACGGTGAGACAATTTTCTGGGCAATATAGGGAGTTACCATTTTGCCATCATTTGCAATAATTGCTGCTACTTGAGCCATTTGAACAGGCGTTGACAAAATTCTGCCCTGACCGATAAAAGACTCCGCCATCTCAACATCTCCGCCAATTACAGGTGGCCTCGGAAAAGTGCTTTTAGCTATTGGAATATCACTTTTATTTGAAGCATTAAAGCCAAAGGCTTCAGCCATTTCAATCATTTTTTCCCGCTCTACTCTCTGGCCTATTTGAATGAAAACCGTATTGCTGGAATATCTAAAGGCTGTATTTAAATCGTATTCACCGGGCCACAAATGCTGGCCATCTCGAATAATGCTGCCGCTAACCTTTATATATCCGGGCGTATAAAACTTTTCATACTCTATTTCTGGGTTATATGTTAGAGCCCCAGCCAATGTGATAATTTTAAATGCTGAGCCTGGAGGATAAAGGCCTTGTGTAGCTCTATTTATTAAGGGCTTATTTTCGTCTTTGGAAAGCTTTTCCCAGTCTTGCTTTACAGTAGATGGGTCATATCCCGGAGAACTCACCAGTGCTAAAATTCTACCCGTCTGTGGTTCTAATGCAACAAGAGCACCTTTTCGACCTTGAAACAGGTCATATGCGGTTTTTTGTAAATCTAAATCTATGGTAAGGTACACGTCACTGCCCTGCTCACTAACACCCAGTATCTTTTGCCTTAAAAGAGTCACCGGATCCTGCTCTGACACTCCCAGCAGCTCGCCGTTAAAAACATTTTCAATTCCTGCTCTGCCAAGGACCCGATCTGAATATCCTATAAGAGGGCCTATAGCCTTACCTCCGTTATATATCCTCCTTTTGGTCCCCCCCTCAAAACCTGTTTCTGCCAAAGGCCTTCCTTTGCTGTCGTAAATGGTTCCACGCATGACTTTTTCTTCCTGTTCCCACAATCTGCGGTTATATGAGCTCTTGATTAGCTGCTCACGCTCAACAGCTGTAAAATAGGTCAGGTAAAGTATAAGGGAAATAAAAAGCACACTAAAAACCACAAATATCAATTTTATATTGCGCTTGAGCTTATCCATCGGCTTCACCGCCCAAAGCTCTCATTATTATTCCGTTTAAGATCCCTAAAGAAATAAAGCTCATTACCATAGAGCTGCCACCATAGCTCATAAAAGGCAGTGTAACTCCTGTCATCGGTATAAGCTTTATCACACCGCCAATAATAGTAAATATTTGAATGCCGAAAAACACTGTTATGCCCAAGGCAGAAAGGCATAAAAAACTGTTTTCTATAGTCAGGGATATTTTTATTCCCCTGTATATTAATAAAAAATAAACTACAATTAGTGCTGAAGCACCCAAAAAACCAAATTCCTCAAAAAAGGCAGAGAAAATAAAATCAGTTGTCACTGCCGGAATATAATCGGGACGGCCCAGGCCCAGGCCTGTGCCGAAAAATCCTCCTTCAGCTATGGCAAACAGTGATTGTACTATTTGATACCCTTTGCCGGGCACATCCTCCCAGGGATTAAGCCATGCTTTTGTCCTTACCCTGACATGGCCAAAAAATTGATAACCTAAAAGTCCCGCAACAACTGCGCCGATAAGCCCAAGCACCGTGAGATCCAAGCGGGAAGTTGCCGCAAAGATAATGATTAGAGCCGCAAAGTAAAAGAGCATGGCTCCTCCTAAATCCCGTGCAAAGGCTAGGAGACCTAAAACAACAAAAATCTGGCCAAAAAATTTTATTGAATCTTCAATTTTATGTTCTTTTAAAGTGTCGGCCAAAAACAAACTAAAAGTTATTTTGGCCAGCTCGGAAGGTTGAAATAAAAAATTACCAAATGATATCCAGCTCTTTGAGCCATACCGTTCCACACCAAAAATTAGCGGCGAAGCAAGTAGCACGAAAGTTACGAGAAAAAAAATAAAGGGACCAACTTTTATTTCAATCCAGGTCCTGCACACAAAGGAGCTTATAAAATACAATAGACACCCTATTCCAAACCAAATAAGCTGTTTGGCTGCAGACTCGGGATCTATTCTATAAAGCATTACCAAACCTAATTGACATATAAAACAACACAAAATAAAAAGTGCAGGGTCCTGCTTAGGAAATAAATGGTTTGTCAAAAAATGCCCAACAAACATTATTACTATAAAGATCAGGCTGCCGTAAATAGGTACAGGAGAAAACACGCCTTCGCGAAAGGCCAGCAGCAGAGCAGCCAAAATTCCCACTAGAGCAGTTATGGCAATATTTTTATTGTAAATAGCTTCTGTCCTCGGCTCCAACTGTTTCACCCCTTAAAAATTTAAACTTTTTGGTTCCCAAGGTAATTTCATCATTTTCTTTAAGCCTCAAAGGTCTTGTGATTTTTTTGTTGTTTAAAAAAGTACCATTTGTGCTGTGAAGATCTTGAATTAACAATTTAGAACCGCGTTTAAAAATTAAAGCGTGTTTGCTTGATATAAAAGGATCATCGATGATTATATCTGCGTCTTCTGCTCTGCCAAGCGTATTTATATCAAATAAAGTATATTTATTGCCGTTTTCATCTAATAAAATAAAGCCTGTCTCTTTGGGCTGGCTTTTTTCACCGCGCAAATCTGCAATCATTATTTTTAAAAAATTGTATAGGAAATAATATATTAACACAATAAAAACGTATCTTAAAGTTCGAGACAGTAATTCGAACACAAATACCACCTCTGATATTATTATACCACAAATGAGCATTGGTAAACTATGGACCAGCGAGACCTAAATCTTACAGTATAAAATACTTTAAAAAGCCTTATCATAAAATTAGATAGGAGGGACAAAATCATGAAAAAAATATTAGTGATATTCTCTACACTTGTTTTAATTTTTGCATTGGCCTTAAGCGGTTGTAGTGTCAATAGAAAACCGGCTCCAAATAATCAGTCACCTCCTGCAAAAATAACACCTAACACTCAGACACCTACACCGGCCAGAGACACAACACCTGCATCACCTGCTCATACTCAAGCATCAAAGCTGGCACAGGCTGCAGAAGATGTTGACGGAGTAAAAGCCGCTACTGTCGTAATAACCGGGTCAACGGTTTTAGTAGGATTAGAAACAGAGCCGGATATAGAAGATAATAAAACCGAAGAAATAAAAGATAAAGTAACCGAAAAAATTAAAAAAGCTGACAACAGTATCAAAACCGTCAGCATTACAACTGATCCAAACCTCATTACCCGCTTAAAGAAAGTAGCGGAAGGCATCAAGGATGGCAAACCCATCTCCAGCTTTACCGACGAATTAGCCGAAATCACTCGCAGAATAGCTCCTAAAACAAATACTGAATAATCTTCGAAAAGTCCTGTGAATGTTCACAGGACTTTTTTTATTCCTACAGGCTTCCTTTTTAGGAGTGCTTTCTCTAATATTTGTAAAGAAATACCGTTTATAAGTTTTGGATTTGCTAGGAGGAGGTATATACCGTATTTCGATAAATTGGCAATAAGTTTATCCATTTCTTCTAAATTTCTCTCACGCCATATTTTAACCAGTAGCCTTTCAAATTTAAGCTTTTTATCAAACAAACCTTTTAAATTCTTGTCGTAATTTGCCCAATCCGAAGCTATGGATTTTACAGCCTCTTTAGCACTTAAAATAGCCATATCAATGCCGCCACCGTGCAAGGGCGAAGTAAGGCCGGCGGCATCTCCCGCAAGGAGTATATTGTCAAAAACCAATTTATCCGGTATTGCAGTAGGGCAAATGCCGCCGATTTTGTTTAGTATCTTATAACCCTTAAAATTTTCGTCACTTACCACTTTGTCTAGCCTATCCCAAAGTCTGTCATTTTCCTGAGGATCAAAATTACCTATACCTACATTAGCTATTCTTTCGGTTTTTGGAAAAATCCAGTAATAACCCCAGAAGTCAGGCAGCAGGCCGACTTTTAAGGAATAATCTAAATGAGAAAAATCCCCTTCCATCGTATATTGGACGGTCTTTCCTGAATTTTGCTTATAAAATTTTGCAAAACCATAAAGTCTTGATGTAACAGATGGTGCCCCACTTGCATCTATTATAAAGTCATATTCTCTTTTTAATTTAACTAAATCTTTGGGATTTATGGGGGAATTTTCCCAAATCCTTGCACCTAAGTTTTTTACCTGATCGGCTAATTTTTTTTGCCAAGTTGCCCTATCGATCATCCACAGGTTTAGTTGATCTGCGTTCACTTTGTACGTGGATTTTACTTTTATTATAAGATTTTTTACTTTGTAAAGCACCCCAAAATCCGGTTTACCTAAGAGTTTTAGCGTATCGAAAAATCCTTCGGCACATCTTATATTTTCACCGATATTACCTTTTTCACAAAGGGTCACATCAAATCCTAATTTTGCTGCCTCAGAGGCTGCGTAAAGGCCAGCAGGCCCACCTCCTATAATCAGGAGTTTTGCCATACACTCACCTCTATCAATTAAATGTTTACCCACTTATCTATGTTTTGTTTTACAGTGAGAACACCCTCAAATATATCACCTTTTTCTTTTACGCGCTCAGGCATATTTTTTATTGTGAACATATCAGCAGTTACACCCTGCTCAAGTTCTGTCCAAGTTATTGGGCATGAGACAGGCGCTCCCTTTTTGGGCCTAGGACTGTACGGTGCGACAATTGTCTTGCCCTTGACGTTTTGCATATAGTCAAGGTACATTTTTCCCTCTCTTTTGCTCACGCTTCTTTCGGTAGTAGTAATATCCGGAAAGGTCCGCTCGATTACCTGGCAAAACAACTTTGCAAAATTCCTCACCTGCTGATAAGTATACTTGCAGTCAATAGGCACATATATTTGTATGCCTGTAGAACCGGAAGTTTTTGCAAAGCTTACAAGGCCTTCCATATCAAGTAACTCCTTTAAAGCAAGGGCCACCTTGCGTGCATCTTCAAAATCGGTGTTTTCCATTGGGTCTAAATCAAAAATTACGTAGTCCGGATTTCCCAATGAAGATGTCTTTGAAAGCCACGGGTGAAGTTCCAAACAGGCTTGATTGGCAGCCCATACTAAACTTTTGACATCATTTATTATCACGTATTCTGTAATATTGCCTTCATCTGATTTAATTTTAAAAGTCTTGAGCCACTCAGGAGCGTAATCTGGCACGTTTTTTTGATAAAAGGCTTTGCCGTAAATGCCATCGGGGTATCTGGTAAAAACCATCGGCCTGTCTTTTAGGTGAGGCAGAATTACAGATGCCATTTGGATATAATATTTTATTAAATCCGCTTTTGTAATGTTATCATCAGGCCACAGCTGTTTAGAAAGATTTGTGAGTTTGAGCTTTTCATCTTCTAATAATATTTGAGGCACACTACCACCTACATATCATTATATGATAATTTGATTATACGTTAAAGTATTAGTATTTAAAAAATGCAGTAAACTAAATTTGAATTGAAAAGGAAAAAGCTAAAAAGGTGATTTTTATGGTGAAACCCTTTGTTCCTTTTTTGCCCATGGAACCAATAATATGCCGCGAACCCTTTGATGATGCAAATACCGGCTTTCAAGTTAAATGGGACGGTGTAAGAATATTGGCACATCTAAAAGGCGGCCAGGTCCAGCTCTACAACCGCAAAAAAACTGTAAAGACTGCTCAATACCCTGAAATAGCCCACGCATTAAAATCCCTTATTAATCAGGATATTATTTTAGATGGAGAAATGGTTGCATTAAAAGACGGCAAACCGAATTTCCTCCAAATAATAAGGCGAGATTTTGCCACGGATTCAAGCACAATCAGGTATCTTGCTAAAATAATTCCGGTAACATACGTGGTATTTGACATTGTGTTTTATAAAGACAAAGACCTTACTTCATATACCTTTAAAGCTCGAGATGAACTTTTAAAATCCCTTATTCCTTCAAAAGACCCCATCGCTATAACTGACACCGTTTACGAATCCGGCACTGCATTTTTTTCAGTGGTCAAAGAAGCAGAACTTGAGGGTATTGTCGCAAAAAAGCTGGACAGCCCTTACCGAATTGGTAAAAAAAGCTCAGATTGGCTCAAAATCAAAAACTTTAAGCTTCTGACTGCCGTTATAGGCGGATTTGTCGCCGAAGGTAGAGAAGTCAGGTCTTTATTGTTGGGTGTATTTCAAGACCGTGATTTTGTATATGTGGGAAGAGCTGGCAGTGGTCTAAATTATAAAACGTCCTCTTTGCTGTTTGAAAAACTAAATCAAATAAAAACCAACTTTTGTCCCTTTAGCCGGCCCTTTCCAATCGACAAAAAGCAGCTAATATCGTGGGTAAAGCCAAGTATTGAAGTAGTTGTTGAGTACATGGATTTTACCGATGAAGGCTTAATTCGTCACCCGGTAATAAAGCAAGTCATATCCTAATCACTCGCCTCCGGCAACTTTCTTCTTAGCTTTACCCTTAGACGACCCCTTTGTCTTTTTGGCTTTTTCAGCAAGTTCCAGACTTGCCTTTAAGGCTTGCATTAAATCTACAACTTTTTCTTCTTTAGCTGGCGGTATGCTTATCTCTTCTCCCTCAACTTTTGCCTGTATTATGTCAATTAGAGCTTGCCTGTAGTCATCCGTGTATTTTTCCGGTTGAAACTTTGTAGACAAAGATTCTACAAGCTGTACGGCCATCTTTATTTCATTTTCATGCAGCTTCGCCTCCGGCTGTATTGGCACTTCTTCCACCTTTCTAATTTCATCTGGGTAAAACATAGTTTCCATTACCAGATGTCTCTCGCCATAAGGCCTAATGCACGCGAGGCTCTGTTTTGAGCGTATAACCACCTTGGCAATGGCTATCTTACCCCCTTCCTCCATGGCCTTTCTAAGCAAAATATAAGCCTTCTGTCCGGTTTCTTCCGGCCCTAAAAAATAGGTGTGGTCAAAATATATAGGGTCAATGTCAGTTAAATTCACAAAATCAATTATGTCAATTGTCCTTGTGGTTTCATCGGGTATGCTTTCTAAATCTTTATCCTCTATAATTACATATCGCCCTTTTTCAAACTCATAACCCCTTGCGATCTCATCATCTTCTACCTTCCTATTACAGGTTGGACACACTTTTTGGTAGTGAATAGGTGTCCCGCACTCTCGATGTATTTGGCGAAAACTTATCCTTTTATTTTCAGTCGCCGCATACATTTTTATGGGTACGTTTATCAATCCAAAGCTTATGGAACCACGCCACATTGCACGCATTATTTATTTTCACCTCTTGTTTGATTTATATAAAGCTGTGCTATTTAATATTATTGGTAAAACGTCCATCAAATTATAATCATAACTTTGTTTTTTGTGGGAAATATAGTACTACCTGTTGATAACTAGCGAGGTACTTTACTCTAATGGTATCGATAGTTAGTTATCAACAGGTTTTGCTTTTATTAAAAATTTGTCCTAAATTTGTGATATAATACTTTCATAACTAGTAGTTTCGGGAGGTCAATTCCATATGTCGTATTCAATGGATTTTAAAATCGGAATAATCGGAGGCGGTCAGCTTGGGAAAATGTTGGCACAGGCCGCAAAAAAATTAAATTTTCACGTAAGCGTATTAGACCCTACTCCCCAGTGCCCAGCTTATTCCCTTGTGGATAACCAAATAGTAGCTGGATTTTACGATGATGACAAAATTCGCGAGCTTGTAGAAAACAGCGATATTACAACTTTTGAAATTGAGCATATAAGCACTAAGGTGCTTAAACAGCTTCAGGATATGGGGCATAAAATATATCCTTCCCCTGAAGTTTTAGAAATTATACAGGATAAGGCAAAACAAAAACAGATGTTGGATAAGCACGGCATACCTACCGCCCGCTGGACTTTAGTAGAAGGCAATATAGCCGAAACAGCACGCAAATTTGGCATGCCCACAGTTCAAAAAGCGCGCAAAGGCGGCTATGACGGCCGCGGTGTTTTTGTAATTCGAAGTCCTAAAGACATAGAACATGCCCTTCAATGTGAATCTTTCCTTGAAGAATTGGTCCCTGTAGAAAAGGAACTGGCAGTAATGGTAGCAAGAAGCATTAATGGGGAAATAAAGTGCTATCCCGTGGTGGAAATGACTTTTGACAGCAGGGCAAATATCTGCGATGATACTGTAGCTCCTGCCCGTATTGAAGAAAACATCAAAAAAGAAGCTGAAGATTTGGCCATCAGATGTGTTAAGGCATTAGACGGTGTGGGTATTTTTGGTGTGGAAATGTTTTTGACAAAGGATAAGAGGGTTTTGGTTAACGAAATAGCTCCAAGGCCACACAATTCCGGACACTACACCATTGAAGCCTGTGTTACATCTCAATTTGAACAGCACTTAAGGGCTATCACCGGTTTGCCATTAGGTTCCACAGAACTCATAATGCCTGCAGTTATGGTAAACTTGCTTGGAGCGGAGGGCTATCAAGGTAAACCGTATTTTGAAGGGGTAAATGAAATCCTTAAAATTCCGGGAGTTAGTCTACATATCTATGGGAAAAAGGAAACCAAACCTTTCAGGAAAATGGGTCATGTAACCATCGTAGATAAAAGGCTTGAAGATGCTTTGGATAAGGCAAAGATAGTAAAGCAAACAATAAAAGTAATTTCGGAGGGATAAAAATGAAGGATAAGGCTCTGGTAGGAATCATTATGGGAAGCGACTCGGACCTTCCCGTAATGCAGGAAGCCGCAAAGGTTTTAGAAGAATTTGGCGTAAATTATGAAATAACCATAGTATCAGCTCACAGAACTCCTGACAGGATGTTTGATTATGCGAAAAATGCCCAGTCAAGGGGAATTGAAGTAATTATAGCCGGAGCAGGCGGTGCCGCCCATCTTCCGGGCATGGTAGCAGCTATTTCCACCCTTCCTGTCATCGGAGTGCCCGTTAAAACATCGAGCTTAAACGGCCTTGATTCCCTACTTTCCATAGTTCAAATGCCAGCAGGAGTTCCGGTAGCTACAGTAGCAATAAACAACGCAAAAAATGCAGGCCTGCTGGCACTTCAAATCCTTGGAATCAAGTACCCCGAAATTCAGGAAAAAATACAAAAATACAGGGACAATATGAAAGACCAGGTATTACATAAAGCCGATAAACTCGAAAGCGTGGGATACCAAAATTATTCTAAGTAGCGAAAGTTTACATAATTAGAACCCCTCTCCACAACGCCATCGGAGATTCTTTCGGTTCCATGGAACCCTGCGTTACACTTAAGAACTCCACCCGAGAGCGAGTCAAATTACTGTCGGGCCGAGAACCTTCTTGTTTTACAATAAAACAGCTGCTGCAAAGGCAAAAATATCGTTGCAGCAGCTGTTTTGGCTTTTAAAAGCATCAAACTATGCCACGGTGCTGTCTACTACCTTCCACTTGTTGCACCTATCCCCCCAACGGGCAATAACTTTGCCTTCCATTTTGATATTTACCACTTCACAATGATTGGGACATCCACTGCACTCAAAGCTGTCAGCTGTAAAGTTTATGTCAGAAATGCCAAAACCTTTAAAGCTGGTATTGGAAACTTTAGCATCTTTAGCCAGCAGTGCCGCACCAAGGGCACCCATTACATTATAATGCTTGGGGATATATATCTCTTGTCCAAGGGCATCTTCAAAGGCAGCCTTCATACCAGCATTAGCCGCAACTCCACCTTGGAAAACTATTCGAGGTCTGATTTCTTTGCCCTTGGCGATATTGTTCAGATAGTTTCTTACCAGAGCTTCACATAAACCGCGGATAATATCTTCAGGTCTGTGGCCTAACTGCTGTTTATGTACCATATCCGATTCCGCAAAAACCGCACAACGGCCTGCTATGCGGACGGGGTTCTTTGATCTTAATGCGTAATTTCCAAATTCTTCGATGGGAATATTTAATCTATTGGCCTGTTGATCCAGAAAGGAACCGGTTCCGGCTGCACACACAGTGTTCATGGCAAAGTCTGTGACCACACCATCTCTTAGAATGATAATCTTAGAATCCTGGCCCCCTATTTCAAGGACCGTCTGCACATCCGGCACTTCACGCAATGAAGCAACGGCATGGGCTGTTATCTCATTCTTAATTACATCAGCACCTACAATAACACCCGCCAGGTTTCGACCGCTGCCTGTAGCGCCCACTCCTTTTACCTCCCAGGCGCCTTTATTCCTTGATGCTAATATCTTCATGCCTTCCTGGACCGCTCTTATGGGATTGCCCTGGGTTCTTATATATATAGATTCTATCACATTTTCGTCTTCATCGATTAACACAAGATTGGTACTTACAGAACCTACATCAACACCTAAATAATGTGCCAATTAAGCCATCTCCTTTGCTATTTGTGGTTTTACCGTAAAAGACTTGGTTTGGTTGCGCTTGGCCATCAGCAAATCCACAAATGCTTCTAAGCGAGTTCTAAGGCCTTCTTTTCCCGTTTGCTCATCAAGACTAATCGTCAAAAAACCTATTCCATGTTCTTTACATACCTTAGGCAAAATGCTTTTTGCCACGATTTCAGGTATACACGTAAAAGGCGAAAGCTGAATTACTCCATCGAAACCTCTTTTGGCAAAAAGTATTGCATTGCCCACGGATTCTCTACCGTGACCGCCGCACATTTCCTTAAAGTAGGGTGCAGCTGTCTTTTTAACATTGCGCTCGCCGGCCATGTGAAACAGGTCCAGCACCGCATTGTATATGGTATACTGGGAGAGAAACATGGACCTTTCTACATAAACTCCCAGTTCTCCCAGCATCTCTTCGATTTCCAAATTTGAAGAAGGCTCAAGCAAAACGTAGATTTCCCCTACTATGCCAATTTTTATTGGGTCAGAATCCCTTTTTTGTATACCATCGTATAAAAGTTCACATTCCCTTTCTATTTCCGGTAAATCCCTGTACTTTTCTGCAGACGCTATAAGCTCCACACACTTTTTGTAAACTCTAGTAGCTTCACCTTTTTTAATTTCCAAAGGCCGTATTTTATGAGATAATCGCTCAACCTTATCAAGGAGCACTAACTGCTTCCAGACAAATCGAGTGATGCTAATATAATCTTTCAAAGTAAGGGGCGCATTTATCAACTTTTTTATGCTTTGGAGCAAATCTTTAAAGTGCCTTCCCGGTGGTTCTAATGTAATCATCTCAAATTCGTATCCCAAATCCTTCAATATCTTTTCCTGTAGAGTAGTGTAGAGGCCAGCCCTGCAAGGCCCCACACCGCCAGATGACACGAGAGTATTTGCCCCTGCTTCAAGACACTGAACATATGTCCCCAGGACAATTTTAAAGGGATAACAGGCAAACTCAGGTGCAAATTTAGTCCCCAGGCTTATAGTTTCTTCAGTTGGCTTTGGAGGAACTACTACTTCGTTTCCAAAGGCCTCAAGCAAATTTTTAAAGGGAATGTAGGACGTTCCCATATAAGGAAATGAAACCTTTCTCATGCCAATGCCGCCTCTTTCTTCGCTTTTTTAATTTTTATCATATCTACAAATGCTTCAAGTCTCGTATTTAGGCCTTCCTGACCTGTATGTTCATCAATGGTAACCGTAAGGAACGGCATCTTATATTTTTTTGCATCAATTTCCATTAACTTGTCTACTATAAAGTCCGGACCACAACCAAAGGCTGTGACGTGTATTATACCGTCAACACTTCCATTTTCAAACAAGCTATAAGCTGTCCTTATGACTTCATTGCTGAAAGTCCAGAATAGGTTCTTTCTGAGCTTGGAAGCCTGTTTTTGTTTTTCTTCTTTTGCAAGCATTTCCGGAGTCACTACATATACTCCCATGCTAATGAGCTTTTTTATAAGATCAAGGCTTAAATAGGGATCATATAATATATATGGATACCCCACCACTGCAAGAGATACATTACTGCTCTTTTTTTGACTTGCAATTCCTAAGGGCGGAATACCGCCTTGCAAGAATTGAGATGCATAATTCTTTAAGCTATTGCAAGCCTTTGAATATGCAATATAAGCCCTGAAGAATCCTTTTTTGAACTGCTTTGCCAACTTGATGCAGAGCTTAAAAAGTTCAAATCTGCTCTTTTTTAAATCGATCCTCACTTCCAGCATATTTTTAAATTTAGGTATGGAACAAATCACCATATCAGGTAAACCTAAAAACTTGGGACAAAATGTAGCTTCCCGATTTACACTTACAAGCCTTGGCACAAAAACATAATCTACGCGATTCATGAGATTTTTTACATGCCCGTGAAAGAGCTTTATAGGAACACAAGCATCGGTAATAGTATCCTGAATGCCCATGTCCATAATTTCCTTTGTGGTTTCATCAGAGACTACCACCTCTAAACCCAACTTTTCGAAAAAAGTCCTGAAAAAAGGGTAATATGCGTAGTATGACAGTGCTCTGGGAATACCAATTTTCATGCTATCTCTCCTCTAGGCTGCAATCGTCACAATATAATTTACTTGAAGGAACTTGATCTTAGCATCAATTTATAAAGGACGGAATATGTGGATACATGTTCCGCCCTTTTAAAGGATATAGTATCATTTATTTGTTCTGCAAATATTCGTGGATAGATTGAGCGGCCTTTTTGCCGGCACCCATAGCCAAAATAACCGTTGCGGCTCCAGTAACTATATCTCCTCCGGCCCAGACTCCTTCTTTTGATGTCTTACCGTTTTCATCCGTTTCTATATAACCGTACTTATTGAGCTTTATGCCTTCTGTTGCCTTGATTAGCAGCGGGTTGGGACCGGTGCCAATTGCAATGATAACCGTATCCATATCAAGGATAAATTCAGAGTCTTTTATGGGAACGGGTCTACGGCGCCCTGATGCATCGGGTTCTCCAAGTTCCATTTGAATACATTCAATACCTTTGACCCAGCCGTTTTCATCTCCAATTATGCGAACAGGATTTGTTAGGAATTTAAAAATGATACCTTCCTCTTTGGCATGCTCAACTTCCTCTTTTCTGGCAGGCATTTCCTCTTCTGAACGGCGATAAATGATGTAAACCTCTTCGGCACCCATTCTAAGGGCCGAACGAGCAGCATCCATTGCCACATTTCCTCCGCCTACTACAGCCACTCTCTTGCCAACTTTAACAGGAGTGTCGGTTTCTGGGAAGTTATATGCTTTCATCAGGTTTATTCTCGTCAAGAATTCGTTAGCTGAGTAAACTCCCAGATAATTTTCACCGGGGATATTTAAAAACTTTGGCAAACCCGCACCGGTACCTATAAACACAGCATCGTAGCCCTCTTTTTCTAAAAGATCATCTACCGTTAGGACCTGGCCCATAACCATATTGGTCTTAACTTCTACTCCCAACTTTTTTATAAATTCTACTTCTTGTTTCACGATAGCTTTAGGCAGCCTAAATTCAGGTATGCCGTAAATCAACACTCCGCCCGGTTCATGAAAGGCCTCAAACACCGTAACCTCATACCCCAGCTTTGCCAAGTCTCCTGCACAAGTAAGACCTGCTGGCCCAGAACCGATAATGGCAACTTTTTTATTCCGCGATGATGTTTTTTCAGGTGTTTTTATGCCCTGGTTTCGCTCCCAGTCCGCTGCAAACCTCTCTAAGCGTCCTATGCCTACCGGTTCGCCTCTTTTGGCAAGTACACATCTTTGTTCACATTGTTCTTCTTGCGGGCAGACTCGACCACATATGGCAGGAAGGCTATTAGTCTCTTTTATAACTTTAATGGCACCTTCAAAGTCCCCTTCTGCTATATGTTTGATAAAGTTTGGAATTTTAACATGAACGGGACAACCTTCCATACAGGACGGCTTTTTACAGTTTAAACAGCGCTGGGCTTCATTTATTGCATCTTCCGTAGTATATCCCAGTGCTACCTCATTGAAGTTCTTCCTTCGTTCTTTGGGATCTTGCGACGGCATTGGCGTCTTAGTTTTGCTGCGGTTTATTGATGGCATTTGCAACTACCTCCTTCATGTCTGGCTAATGCCATTTTTTCTTCCTCTCTGTACGTCTGAAGTCGCTTTATCAGTTCATCAAAATCCACTTTATGGCCATCAAAAGCCGGCCCATCAACGCATGCAAATTTGATCTCTCCTCCCACGGTTACCCGGCAGCATCCGCACATGCCAGTGCCGTCTACCATTATGGGATTGAGGCTCACCATAGTAGGAATGCCATAAGGTTTTGTTATTTCAGCTCCAATTTTCATCAATATTGGCGGTCCTATGATGATAATTTCGTCAAATTTCTCGCCTTGTTCCAGAAGTTCTTTAAGCACTACTGTGACAAAACCATGCCTGCCTTTTGAACCATCATCAGTGCACACAAACATCCTGTCACTTACGGCTCTTACCTCGTCTTCCATTATTAATAAATCAGCATTTCTAGCTCCGATGATGCTAGTAACTTCTATACCTTTTTGTTTAAGGAGTTTCAGTTTAGGGTAAAGTGGCGCAACTCCCAATCCTCCGCCTATTCCTAAGACCTTTTTGTGATTCGGAAAATCTACCGGTTCTCCCAGAGGCCCTACAAAGTCAGCCAAGTAATCCCCAGCCTTAAGGGTGCCCAATTCTTTAGTGGTTTTGCCGACTTCTTGAAATACTATGGTTATAGTGCCTTTCTCTCTATCAAAGTCTGCAATCGTTAGGGGAATTCTTTCACCACCTTCTTTGATGCGGAGAATGACAAATTGCCCAGGCTGCGCTTTTTTAGCTACTAGTGGTGCATCTATTACGAATTGTTTGATAGATGGTGCCAAATCTTTCCTCTCTAATATCTTAAACATGTCTAACCTCCTATACTTTTGAGTCTTTCATTAAAATATATGTTTTTGGCTATAATGTTTACTTTTAGAACATTCAGAGCGGTCATGTGTTCAATTACTTGAGCCACTTTTTCCTGAACCTGTTTTAGTACCGGCGGCAATGATATTCCATATAGCACTGTAAGCTCAAGCTTAAGTACCACACCGCTTTCATAGTTTTCAATATAAACTCTCCCACCGGGACCGATTCCTGGCACCTGGCGAGCGGTATATAATGCAATCTGACTTATGGTAGTATCGTTTATGGTATATTTTCCCATATAGCTATACGTAGGTCTAACGACGGATTTCTCCTCCAACAGCTCTAATGGTTTTCCTTTTATTTCTCGAAATATCCTCATGGGGTCTAAAAAATATCCGGAAAAATCCTTTTTAATTTCAAGTGTAGGAACCGGAATTACGTGTTTACCCTTGCTTTTACGCACCATCTTTGCCGTATTTATTTCATGTGGCGTAGAAACATCTTCTATCCTAATAATAAGTTCGGGGAGAGGTATATCAAGTGCCTTACATATGGCATTTATCATAGAATCCGATGTACCTAAAATTAAGAGGCTATCTACCTTCATCTCAGAAAGCTTGCTTTTAACCTCAGTAGCATGAGCAGGATCATAAAAAATAGCTCGCTTAATCGCGCCTAAGCGGGTTGATTCTCGTTTTGCTGAATAACCTGCCAGCACCCTATTTTCATGTATTAAAAGACCGTCATCAATAATAAATCTTGCACCGTTTTGCCTTGCAACCTGCTGCGCTTTATGGCTTTTGCCCGTACCGCTCTTGCCTACGAGAGCCAGGACCCTCACACCTGCACCTCCGGATGGGTATCTTGTATTTAATTTATTATAGCATTTTTTATAGGTTTTTGTATACTTTTGGTGTCCTATTATATTTAAATTGTTTAATTAGTTCATAAAATCAAAGATTCCTCTCTGGTGCCGGAAATCTTTGTTTCACAAATAAAGAAAAGACCCAAAAAGAATTGGGCCTTTTTATTCATTATTAAGTTTTACAGGACTAAAGTTGTTAAGTAAGGTATCCCAAAAGGAAGGAGTGGAATAGCCCAATCTCCACAGAGCTACGCCTTTTAACCCTTTTTGAATTACCATTTTTGCTTTTCTATCTACCGAATAGTTGCTTTCCATCCATATCTCATGGGTCGCTCCATTTTCATCAGTATACTTTCCGTAAAAGAGGCCTGACTTTTCATCAAGTTGAAGACTAAACCCGTACTGCTTGGCAAGCTCATCTGCAAATTTTAAATAAGTTGCGCCGTTGTTTTCTAAAATAACAGCACTCTTACCTGAAGGCCCCCAGTCATATCCGTAATAGCCAATGCCAAGGACCACCTTTTCTGCCGGAATTCGGGCAATAGCGTAATCGACTACTTCTTCCACCCAATCAATTCCTGACTGGGGCCCTGGTGTACTGGGATTTTTATCATAAGCCATGAGCACTACAAAATCAGAATTTCGGCCTAATGCAGCATAATCATATCCCGGCCACCAATCAACCCTCTCGGTTTTTACAGGCAAAGAAATGCTTAAGCTTTTACCTCTTGCCTTTAGTTCGTTATAAAGGACACTTGTAAAATTATTGTAATTATCCTTATCAGCTGCCTTTAAATATTCAAAATCTAAATTTACGCCATCATAGCCTTCCCTTTCAACAACAGTAAGTATTTGATTTACAAGGCGTCCTCGTGATTCTAAAGTGCCCAATACTTTTGAAAGTTTAACTGAATCACTTTCAAATAAAAGCATTTGAATCTCAATGCCACTTTCTTTGGAAAGGCTAATTACCTCATTATACCCTTCAGGTACGCTTATATAACGCTTATTATCCCTATCCGTCAAATTCCCGTTTTCATCTAAGGTATACCATTTCACTGCAGTAGATGACATTTTGTCAAGATTTGCAATAAAATCCTGATAAGACTGAGAATAGTAATAGCCCAGTATGTATTTAGAAGGGATGCCATTTGTGTTTATCAGCACAGTTCTTGCCGCATTATCCCAAGAAACTGCAGCCCCAAAGGCTTCGCTAAAAAACCTGATAGGCACTAAAGTTCTATCGTTTTTAATTATAGGAGGCGTGTCCAATTTTATAGGTACTTCATTCACATAGGCTGTTTTATCACCTATTTTGAGCAGTACCCTTATATCATTTTTATACGCTGTAACAGTCCGCGTTTCTTGATCCCACTGAATTTCTGCCCCTAGTGCCTCACTAATCTTTCTAAAAGGAGCAAGTGTCCGGTCGTTTTCAATAATTGGCGGTACATCAAAGTCCAAGTATTTGCCGTCAAGTAAAACCCTTACATTAGCCGCAGCAAAACAGGGCTTTGCAGGTATAAAAGCTGTTAATATGAACAAGACAGCAAAAATACTTACAAGTAAATTTTTCCCATTTGACCCAATTCTCATGTTTCTCCCCTTCCCAGTAAGTCTTGTTCCTTTTGCACTTCAAGTTTAATTATAAGTAATTTACAAGTACCCTTTCAACAAAAAGCGGCAAATTTAATACAAATGTAATACTTATGTAACAATCGTAATAATCACGCAAGCAAAATCAGACCTGTCCATACAACCTCTTGCGGTGAAAATACTATTTCAAGCCCAACCTTCTTACAGGTTGACAGCACATCTATTCCCATAGCTTCCATAGATGGCCTTGCCTTTTCTCGATTAACGCATCTTGCGCTAGTATCTTTTTCTGCAGGACATGCGGTACACAATTTGCAGGAACCTCCTATTAAGCCGGCAGCAAAGGGAAAGCCAAGGCCGAAGGCTTCTTTTTCTAATTTGTAAATAATATCATGAAGCTTTAATGCCCATTGATTGGTTTCCGGTTCCCAATTGACCTTGTCATTGACAGTACCCGTGAGCTGTACCAAAAGTGCCATATAATAACGGGCAAGGACCTTTTTAAATTCATCTACGCTAAGGGTATAGGGCGGACACATAAACCGTTTTCCATAATCTCTACATCCAGAATAGCTGCATTGATACCTTACTCTTTCGTCCACTACAATGTCCCTAGTGTGAATCAGCTTTGCTGAAGTTACATGATTATAAGATAGAGCTGAATTCTGAAGCTCTTTCGCCTTTTCAACTTCCACTAAAAAATCCATGGGACTTACTCCTTTCTTAACTTTTCAATTCTTCAGTCTAATTATACCTTCACCATGCGCTCCAGCGCAATGGCACAATTTATTATAACTCTTCATACTATGTATTAGCCTAAAGAAAGGAGTGATTTAATGAGCGATAAGCCGACTACCCAACAAGTTTTTAGAAGGCGCAGATTCAGCTTCCTGTTCATTTTCCGCATATCTCCAGGATTTTTCGTAGGTTTTGTCCCCAGGAGGTTTGCCATGTCTTCCTCCGGCTACGGTCCCGACTTTGATTTCGATAGCGACTACGATTTCGGCTACCAGGATGACGATTTTTGCATTCAGCGCATAAGTGAACAGGAATATATGTTTTTGAGAAGAATTGGCATCCCCGAAATGAACGTGATGATGTAAATATAAAGAGCATCGCAAAATTTTCATATTTTGCGATGCTCTAGTATTTTCAACATTATAAAAATGGTGCGCCTGGAGGGAATCGAACCCCCGCAAAACCCGGCTCCGGAGGCCGGTGCTCTATCCCCTGAGCTACAGGCGCAATAAAAAACTCTATTAAAATGATAACTCAATTTTAGCTCCAAGTCAATGTTTAGCCCTTATCACTCTTATACATATTATGAGTTTTTGCAGGAGCCGCTAATTTATCTCCGCCTGTAGTTTTATACATGTAATATGCAATACCTATCACTAAAGGCGTAAACCACTGAGTCAATGTGACTAAACCTAGACCCCAGCGAGGATTTACGTATTCAATTACAAATAATGGATTTTCTCGCACCGTTTCTTCTATTAATGCGCGGAGCAACTGATGATACCATATAAAAGACCAAAACTGATATCCTGTAGGTACGCCTTTTCTTTGAAGATAGAAGAATCTAATAAGCAGTATGACGCCGATAGATGACCCTATAAGCTGAGCTGGCCATCTACCGAAGGAAAACTGTGTCATCCGACCCAGCACTTCCTGATTGAAAATATTGCCAATGCGTACTATGATATATCCGAAAGACAAGCCCACCACAGCCCAATCAGCAAGAACATTAGGATTTACTCCATTCTTTCTGCAGTACATCCAGCCTGCCCAAAGCCCACCAAGAAGGCCGCCATGCCAGGCCAGGCCGCCTTCCCACACCTTTATTACATTAAATGGTTCTGTAATAAACCACTCCGGATAATTACTCAGCACAAATACAAGCCTAGCTCCCACTATGCCTGCAACAATAACAATCATAGCCAGATTTAATATGAAGTCCTCATCAAGGCCAATATTTTTTCCCATTTTTAACAGGTAGTAGGAACCTACCAAAAAAGCCATAGCCATAAATATACCGTACCAGTGTACGGAAAAAGGCCCCAATTTAAAAGCAATTGGATTTAAGTCAAGAACCATGCAAAAACCTCCACTTCATTCGTTTATGTCAACTTACACTTATTTATCAACTTTGTCCAAAATAGGTTCCGAGACTTTTTGCAACAAGTTTCTCTCCGCTGTAAACCTGACTTTCCGCAATTATAAGTGTTCTGCCTTCTTTTACAACTGCCCCTTTGGCAATCAACTTCTGGTCTATGCTACCCGGTGATAAGTAATTGAGTTTCATTTCAACTGTTACAGGTACTATTCCAAGGGTCATCACGGCAAAACCCATGGCAGAGTCACAAAGGCTAGCAGTAACTCCACCGTGTACGATCCCTAGACCATTTGCTAAATCTGGTTTTGGGTCTAGTTCTAATTCAATACTACCCTTTTTCGCTTTTATAATTTTTATGCCCAGTTTTTTATTAAAAGGAGCCTGAACAGCTCTTTCTAAAATTTCATTGAAAACTGTAGCATCTTCAGTTTTGTTGAATACCATAATTGCCTCCAATGAAAGACTTAAGTTTTTGCAAATAATTTCTTCATTTTTATATGGTATCAGAACAGTATTATAAAAACAAGTGAAAATCGGCATTGATTAAGAAAAAAACCGGCTTTGCCGGTTACTCATTTACAATTACACTGTATGACATATTTTGTTTTGGCTCAGTATTCTATCGATGCGCTCTTTTTCGGAAATTACTCGTTTTTCATTTTCATCGTAGGCATATAATGCTCCATCCACCAAACGTGTAACTAGTTTTCCACAAGCAGCTTCGTTTCCTCTAAGATGCGGTGCATCAAGGATTCCTGTTTTTACAGCTTTTGCGAGGACAGCAGGATCGGTTAGAGGATCATCTACATTGGCACCAAGTGATTTTATAGCATTTAACGTAATTTGTGCTTCCTCGATAAGCTGATTTTTCCTCTCCTGTACTTTTGGATCCTGGGTAATATCTACAGCCCCCAGCATCACATTTCGAATAACACCGCGCACTATCTTGCAGCTTTCTATGACATCTTGAGCGGTTGCTGCATGATGAGCTTCACAATAACCCACCACATGATAGATGTGTGGCTTTATAGCCATGGCTAGTTGACATGATGCCGCAAGCTGACCTTTGGCTTGATTAAGATCTGCAGGCAAACTTGCAATACCAGCTCTCGCCTGACGGTACACTGTGAAGTTTTCGTCCTGCAGACTTTCTATCAGTTCAATTTTGGCCAGCATCTTGGCCAAGTCCATTGCCGGGGATATTGATGGCGGAACATTAAACATATACTGGGCAACGTAATCTTTAACTCCCATTTTCTTAGCATTGTAAGCAGCTAAATATGCCGTAACAACACCTATAGTATCATGAGCGTCCCTTAAGCTCCAATGGTGGGATTCATTGACCTCTACCGGTATATTACGCTCACCATGCCATTTCATGACCTGCTGGTTTTCCCTGATGGCCTCCTCTACAGTACGAGGTCCTCGCCTGTCTAAAACGCTATACCAATACAGAGGAACAGCACACCAGGCGTTGTTAATTGTATCCTTTAGAAGCTGAGCAAAGGGAATAAGATTTTTCGTTCCGCTATAACAGCGAAGAATTGGATAATTACCTCTGCGTGAAGCCTCATAAAGGGCTTCAAAATCTTCCCGACTTCTAAGCGGAACTCCACCTGCCCCGTCCAATCTATGATCCATTTTATCCTGCTCGAAAAAGTGTTCCTGTGCATTTTGGTCAGGAGCCACGGATATTACATCCAGAACTTTAGATTCAGCCACTTCCTCGATGGCAGCTATGGTTTCCTCTATGCTAGGTAAACCTATATGATGGCGCAATACCGGGTAGGGATATTTTGACCATATCCTTGAAATCAAATCCTGCGGATAGTCATCACTTTTTGTAAAAGTCTTCCCTTTCAAAAATCCAATAACCTCATCCGGATCCTCGGTTCCATCAAAGGTAAATGAAAAAATACCGCTTTCTTTGGCTACTTGTGCAGTAGGCTCGGTGCCACCAAAAACCCACTTTATATCATTTAAGCCTAGCATATCAATCTTTTCTTTCAATTCAGCCAAGACTTTTTTAAGAGGCTCCGGTGTAAGTCGATAGCTTACACCAACATAATGGGGTTTTTCTTGCCTTACGGCCTCTAGCAATTTATCTATAGAAATGGCCGCACCTAAAAACTGTACAGCATATCCTTCCTTTTCGGCTAAAGACAAAAAATTCATTATCCCTGCAACGTGAACGCAATTACCTATCGAGGCGGCAATTACTTTTTTCATTATGCCACCACCTCCTCATTCGGTTCCAGTGTGGTAGTGTACTCTCCAGTTTCGGCAAACTCAATAATTTGATTAGCGGACATATCTTTTAGACCCAACTTTTCTACGGTTCTGCCTTCTTCAAAAAAGTTTCTGCCTGTCATTATATTCGCCAGTCGAATTATAGTGTCAATTGACGGAGTTTCGATTCCAAGACTCGAAGCAATGGATGAAATTGGTACTAAGCTGCAAGGAACATCCTCATATATATATCTGGTATCCAAACCTTTAGGAGCTGTAAGTCCTCTATAACCCGGATTGTTTTGAATAGCTTCATAAATGGAATTACCTTTGGCCCCGTAAGAATCTTCCAACCACTGTCTCGCTGAGACAGCTTTTACGCCTAAAGCAGTCGCAACCTTCATCCGTTCAGAGTCCAGCCTTTCTAGCATTTGACCAATAGATGGTGTTATGCCTTCTAGATAATATTCAAAAGTCTCTCCTCGTTCAATATGACCGCTGTTGAGTAAAGTAGGTGCTGGATGGAAAATGGCACCAAAGTTGTTTAGGCTGGTTTCCATTACGTTCATGGCCGGGGTAAATTGAGGATAAGCCCCTGATAAAAGTCGTATGACTTTATGTGTAAAGATGGCCGGAATTGCAGCAAGAGCAACTTCATGCTTTACACTAAATATCTTCGCACTTCTCGGTCCTGTGGCTCTACATGCATAAATAAAGGTTTGGGCTTCTGCAACAACTATATTCTTTTTACATCCACTGCTTCGCAATGTTTCATAAACCTCTAATGCTCCACCGGTGCGGCCGGGGTTTAAAACTATAATCTGACCTTCCTCTAAGTGAGGAGCCATCAATCGAGCTAGCTCATAATGACTAGTGGCAGGAGTAGTAACCATTATGATATCCGTATCGCGTATAGCTTCACCTATGTCGCTTGTGACTTTATTTAACCTACCTGAACCTTCTACGGCGCCAGTCAAGTCAATTGTAGGGTTGTCTATTAGGCTTTGGATTTTGGCCTGGGTTCTGTTATAAAGATTTACTAAAAAACCCTTATAGGCCAGGTAACCTGCCATAGCCAATCCCCCATTGCCTCCACCTATTACCGCAAAACGCACATCCATAGGACTTATCATCACAACACCCCTCCTTTAACGTATTTTGGGACAAAATTAAAGCTATGGAGATCCATAGCTTTGGTGCAAATTTGTACAGCACACATCGCTAATAACCTCCTCTTCTCACGCCTGCGGGGTTAGCTGACGGATTCGGGCCGAAGAGTAGCCCTACCCCTTGATAATAATATTCAAAGGGATTCACCCCAAAATCGGGTCCCCCGCTTCTTTCTTAATAGAAAGAATTAAGCGTTCTCAGGTTTTTTTGCAATTAATTTTAACATATTATCGATACAGCTGTCAATTGCGCAACAGCTTGTCTTGACAGTTTTTTAGCGACTTTTTTTCAGATATTTTTCGTCATTTGTTGACATCGAGGTAGCCCTGATTAGGCACCTTTTTTTAACTCATCAATTTGTTCCTCAATTTCCATAATTCGAACCAAAAGTTTTAATCTGTCACCCTCGTTACGGGTCCACTGATTCAAAAGTCCTTCTCTTTCCAGTTCGAGCATCGCTATCCGATCTCTTGTCATCTCTTCACCCCTCCTGTTACTGATAATGCAATTCAATATCATCGGCAAGTATATTTTATTTCTAAATTATCAAAAAGTCAATACATCATGCTGCATTTTGTTTGTGATGATACTTTTTTTATACTATAATGAATATAAATTAAAAGATAATGTGTTAATACTTCCCTTTTCAGTTTATGCGAATTCGAAAGGATGGTTATAGTGGAAAAAATCAAAGTTGGCGTTATTTTTGGCGGCCAATCAGGTGAACATGAAGTTTCATTAATGTCTTCTGTGTCGGTTATGAAAGTAATGGACAAAACAAAATACGACATTATTCCAATAGGTATAACCAAAGAAGGCAACTGGAAACTTTTTTTGGGAGACATTTCAAAAATTGAAAATGGCAGCTGGGAACAAGAAGCAGTACCTGCTTTAATTTCTCCTGACCCAGCTTCCAAATGTATAATAACACTTAAGGACGGCAAAGAGACTCGTTATTACCTTGATGTGGTTTTTCCCGTTTTACATGGGCCTCGCGGAGAAGACGGCACTGTGCAGAGTATTTTTGAGATGATGAATATTCCTTATGTAAGCTGTGGTGTCGCATCTTCAGCTATTTGTATGGATAAGGTGTTTTCAAAAAAAATTTTGCAGCAAAGCAACCTGCCTGTTGTGGATTATAAGGTATATTATAAAAAAGAATTACAAACTAATCTGACCGAAATCATTTCTGAAGTAGAGGTTTCCTTAGGTTACCCTTGTTTCGTTAAACCTGCCAATCTAGGTTCAAGTGTGGGTATTTCCAAGGCAAAAAGTAGAGAAGAATTAAAAGCTGCTCTTTTGCTAGCTGCAGAATATGATACAAAAATCCTTGTTGAAAAATTTATCGATGCACGAGAAATAGAATGTTCAGTTTTGGGAAATGACGCACCGCGTGCTTCCCTTCCTGGAGAGATCATTCCAAGTCGGGAATTTTATGACTATGCTGCTAAATACCTGGACGGTGACAAATCAAAGCTGTTACTTCCCGCTCCGCTTTCTCAAAAGGACATTGCCACAATTCAACAACTGGCAATTGCGGCCTTCAAAGCTTTAGGCTGCTCCGGTATGGCTAGGGTAGATTTTCTCATGAGCAAAGTCTCTGGCAAAATATATATAAACGAGCTAAATACAATCCCTGGTTTTACAAAAATAAGTATGTATCCTAAAATGTGGGAGATATCAGGTCTTTCATACGGTGCTCTGATCGACGAGCTAATTCAATTAGCCATTGAGCGCCACAAACAAAAAAATGAGTTGAAACTAGCATAGAGATAAGCTGTTTCACATTTGTCCAAAAATTGGCATGTTTTCTTCCGATTTTTGTTGAACATATCACATGCCAATTTTAGACTTTTTTTACTTTATTTATTTATCTTGACAGTTAATAGTAATTATAATTATAATTAAAATGTAATTGACTTATTTAGGCAATACTCAATCAAAACCTATCGATTTCTACAATTATTATGTTTTATCATATTTATGAATCTTTTGTAAGGGTTTAGTATATTATAATAAAGGAGGTTATCTCTAATGTCAAAATGGCAATGTGGCGTATGTGGCTACATATTTGATGGAGATGAGGCACCCGAAAAATGCCCAAAATGCGGTGCGCCCAAAGAGGAATTTGCAAAGTTAGATGAAGAAACTGCCTCCAAGATTGAGAGATCGAGATTTACCAATAGCCTGCATATTGAATTATTTACCTTGCTTGAAAAAGTAAAGGAAATCAGCGAAAAAGGTATCAAAGACGAGCTTGATCCTCCATGTGTAAAATTATTTGAAGCAGCCAAAGCTTATGCTGTGGATATTCAACAGCGCATAAAAGCTGAACTTAAAGGTCATATGAGCAAAAATAAATGGGGGTAAGGAGGACAAACATGAAAAAATGGGTTTGCACTATATGCGGATACGTTTATGATCCAGAAGTGGGTGATCCAGACAACGGAATCGAACCAGGCACTCCTTTTGAAGATCTTCCTGATGACTGGGTTTGCCCCGAATGTGGTGTAGGTAAAGATATGTTTGAAGAAGAATAGTTCTAAGGCCCGATACATCGGGCCTTATTGTGTCTAATAGAAATATGGAGGATGAACAATGAATCCCATTGTTATTATTGGTAATGGCATTTCTTCGGTTGCTGCTGCTGAAGCCTTCCGCAAGCATGACAAGGATACCCCAATTGTCATATTCGGCGATGAACCCTATTACGCTTATTACCGCATTCGGCTATCAGGTTTAATTGGCGATACCCCTAATTTAGATAAACTATATATTCGAAAACCTGAATGGTACCGGGATCTCAATATAAAAGTGAATCTTAACCAGAAGGTGATTAGCATTGACCCGGCTAATAATGAGATAACTCTCGAAAACGGCAATACATTTTACTTTTCCAAATTGCTAATAGCCAGCGGAAGCAGCCCTTTTGTCCCTCCAATTCAAGGGAAAGAGCTTGCCGGGGTATTTTCAATACGATCTATGGATGATGTAATAACATTTAATGATTTCATCAGCGATAAAACGCAAGGCGCCGTAATCGGCGGAGGTCTTCTTGGCCTAGAAATTGCCTGGTCTTTAGCAAAAAAAGGTAAGAAAGTACATGTAATAGAAGGAGCCCCCCACATACTCTTTAAACAACTGGATGAAACTGCTGCTGAAATTTTAACGGATTTAGGCAAAAAGGCTAATATAAACTTTATTGTACAAGAACAGTTAAACAAAATATCGGGAAAGGAAAAAGTTACAGATATTCAGTTAGGTAATGGAGAAACTATTCCAGTTGAATTTGTGGTATTTGCTACGGGTGTAAGATCAAACATTGATTTTGTTAAAAATACTCCCATACAATCGGCACGGGGTATAGTAGTAGATGAATACATGCAAACCTCAGTCAAAGACATATATGCGGCCGGTGATGTTGCAGAATACAAAGGTCAGGTCTACGGCATCTGGCCTGTTGCTCAAGAACAGGGAAAAACAGCAGGTCTTAATATGGCAGGTCAAAAGATTTCATACAGTGAAGTTGTTCCCTCAAATTATTTAAAAGTATTTGACGTAGAAATATATTCCATTGGTGATTTATGTAAAGACGGCAAACCTCACGATACAATTAAAAGCTATAGCAACAACATCTACAGAGTAGTGTTTTTTAAAGATAATATTCCCGTAGGAGCGATTCTTTTCGGCGATGTAAAACCTGCCATTAAAATCTCAAAAGCTATTAAAGCTAGAACCAAGATTTCAGATAAAATCATAAAAAGTCAAGACTTTGAAGGCTTCCTTAAAGAATGCGATGGCAATTGATGCCGCCATTATATCTTTTTAAATGGATGAAATAAAGTGCTATTGTTGCGAGTTTTAAAGAAAGATGAAGAGTGTATTTATAGAATTATGTGTGGTAATATATGGAGGAGCAGCTAATGAAGACTAGGAAAAGAAAAATTGTGGTTTGGATTGTTTTTGCTATATATTTGGCATTACTGATAAAAGTTATACTTTTAAAATATCCAATGTCTATGATAAAACATATCTTAAATAGTTCTGAAATTTCATCATTAAGTTTTAGGATAGCCCATAGCAACTTTATACCATTTAAAACTATTCTAGAATATCTATCTAAAAGCCAAAACATGAGAATCTCAGTGAAAAATATATTAGGAAACATTGTTGCATTTGCACCATTCGGTTTTCTGTTATCATTACTTATCGGCAGGATTAATAAGTTTAAATCCATAATATTAAGTGCATTTGTTCTAAGTTTAATGTTTGAAATCATTCAACTATTAACCGCGATTGGCACATTTGATGTAGACGATATTCTTTTAAATTTGTTAGGTGCAGTATTGGGCTATTTATTTTATCAAATCTTTATGCGTTTTATTAAAGAAAATAAATATTATTATACCGTATAATTTATATTATATAATCAAAAGCTGTAGAACAAATTAATAAATGAGAGAACATATTATACATTTATAGTATGTTCTCTCATTTGTTTTTCAACTTTTTTAAATTAGGTCTTCATAAAGTTATCCTTAAGCTCTTTCTCTGGTTTAGCAGAAAGGATTTTGTTCTAAAAATTTTAGGGCTTTATCAATTTGCCGTTTAACTTCTTGTGGAGCCGTCCCACCTAAAGAGGTCCTCCTCTTTACGCAGGATAAGTTATCCAGTGGAGGGAGGGTTACTCCCGAAAGTCTTGAGTCCACTTTAGATAGATCGCTTTCCTCTAAATCCTCTAGCTTGATATTGCTCTCCTCACAGTATTTGACCATTTTCCCAACCAGCTCGTGAGCAGTCCTAAAGGGAATGCCGATGGATACCAGGTATTCCGCCAAATCCGTAGCGTTTAAAAATCCCTTTTCCAAATGGCTTGCAATTTTATTGTAGTTAAAACTGGTCTTTTTAATGAGGGCGGTAAAAATCTCGATGCTGCTTTTTACAGTTTTTACAGTGTCAAAGAGGGCTTCCTTGTCTTCCTGCATATCTTTATTGAAGGCCAAAGGTAGACCCTTTAACATGGTCAAGGTAGACATAAGATGGCCAAAAACCCTTCCGGTTTTTCCCCTCATGAGCTCAGGAATATCCGGGTTTTTCTTTTGAGGCATTATGCTGCTGCCTGTGCAAAAATCATCGTCAATGGAAATAAAGCCAAATTCTTGAGAATTCCAAAGTATGAATTCTTCCGCAAAACGGCTCAAATGAGTCATACAGAGGGCAGAAAAACTTATAAATTCTACTATAAAATCTCTGTCGCTGACGGCATCCATGGCATTGTCGCAGATATCGCCAAACCCGAGGAGTTCGGCGGTTTTTTGCCTGTCAATGGGAAGGGTAGTACCCGCCAGAGCACAGGCTCCTAAAGGACAACAGTCCACCCTTTTATAGCAGTCTAAGAGCCTCTCCATGTCCCTTCTTATCTGTTGAAAATAGGCCATGAAGTGAAAACCTATAGTAACAGGTTGGGCATGCTGCAAGTGGGTAAACCCCGGCATAATGTAATCTACGTTTTCCTTCGCTTTTTCCACAATGGCCATTCCAAGTTCCTGCAGCAATCCGTAGATTTGGCGGATTTCATCCTTTAAAAACATCCTAGTATCAACGGCTACTTGATCATTACGACTTCGGGCGGTATGAAGCTTTCGCCCTACGTCGCCGATCCTCTTAATAAGCTCTTTTTCCACTGCCATGTGGATATCTTCGTCTTCGATATTAAACTCTATCTTTCCTTTATCCATATCTTCTTTGATTTCCTCCAGGCCTTGGATAATCTGGCGGCTCTCTTCGTGAGTTACTATTCCCTGCTCAGCCAGCATGGTGACATGGGCAATACTTCCTTTGATGTCATAAGGATAAAGGATATGGTCAAAGGGAATCGAAGCATTGTATTCCTGTAACAGGCGATCCATCCCTTTAGAAAACCTTCCACTCCAAAGATTGCTCATGATAGCTTTCCTCTTTCTATTTCCTAAATATGTGTATTCTTAATTCGATGGCCATAAGCCTTTGAAAGAATTGGTAAAACCACTACCATAGCGGCTATGGCTAAAACCAACGCGATAGGGCTACCGGTAAACCCTGCAACTATATATGCTCCAAAGGAAATTATAGCATTAAGTACAGCATAGGACAACTGGGTCTTAACGTGATCTACGTGGTCACACCCGGCACCGGTAGAAGCCAAAATGGTGGTATCAGAAATGGGTGAACAGTGGTCGCCAAACATTCCTCCGGACAGCACAGCTCCAATACAAGCATGAACGGGAGATCCCAGGGCTACTGCCATGGGGATTACTATTGGCATCAATATGGCATAGGTTCCCCAAGAAGTACCAGTGGCAAAGGACATAATTGCTCCTATTATAAAGATGATGGCAGGGATCGCCCAGGAGGGCACAGTTCCCTTGGTCAATTGTGTAATATAATCGGCAGTGCCCAGTTGACCGCTTACTGAGCTGAGGGACCAGGATAATACCAAAATCACTGCAACGGACATCATGCTGCTCATGCCCTTGACATAAATGCTAAAAGTTTCTTCAAAGGTATTTACTTTATAGTAGAGCATGAGAGCCATTAAAGTAATGGCCGCAAAGAGATATGCAGTGCTTAAAGCAGCTCTAAATGTCCCGCCGGGTACCTGCTTAAGTGGAAAGCCTAGAGGTGCTAGGATGCCAAAAAGGGATACTAAAAGCACCAAAATGGGTAAAAAAATAAGCATAGGGTTACTATTGACATTATTAATTGTTTCTGGCATTCTCATGGGCTTAGAATTTTCCCAAAAGAGCTTACCGGTTTCTTGTACACGCTTTTCGGCTTTGGCCATGGCGCTAAACTCGTATCCTGTATATGCTACTAGAGGCACCATGATCACTGCCAGGATCGAATAAATATTGAAGGGAATTGACTGAATAAAAGCAGTCCAGTCGGATTCAGCTATGCTCAAGGCTTCGTATTCCTTTTGAATTAGGCCCATAATGTAGACCCCCCAGCCGATGAAGGGCACCAATACCGCTACCGGAGATGCTGTACTGTCAATGATCCATGCCAGCTTCTCCCTGGAAACCTTCAACTTATCAAAGAGAGGTTCAAATATAGGGCCTACGATGAGAGGAGTGCCAAGGTCCGAGAAAAATATAATGATACCACCGATCCATGCTGCGATTTGCACCTTTACTCGGGTGTTAATGATGTGGCTAACCTTCTCAGCAAAGGCTGCCGCTCCTCCTGATTTTTCCATCAGTTTTATAAATCCACCAATGAATACCAGCAACACCAATACACCTGCATTATAGCTATCGGTGAGCTGCACAAATAAATAGTCCTGCATCATGGTGGTGACCGCGGCGATAGGATGGCCTCCAATCAAAATCAAAATACCTAGAAGGACACTAGCAAAAAGTGCTAGTATGACGTTTTTGTAGGCTATCGATACCGTCACGGCTACGATTACCGGCAGTACTGATAGAAATCCGTATTCCATAAACATACCCCCTAAAAATGAAAACTAACTAACATTATACTCTAAATGAATATTTATTCAATCCCCCGAATAAAAATTCAATAATATAAAAAATTCAGCCTTTAGATCGGTCGATATATGGCCTTGATAAGGAAAGAGCCAAATAAAAAAGACCCCGAAGGGTCTCTTTTAGTTCATAAGTCTCTTTTCTCCTTCTATTTCTTTTATTCTGGTTATATCCTGAGTAACTTCCAGTGTGCCTACAAATTCCCCATTTTCGTCTCTTACGGCAAAATAGCGGATGTAAATCAGCTTACCGCCCATGTTTATCCAAAATTCCTCTACATCTTTCTTGCCGTCTTTGAAATCCTTAACCAGTTTCTCCACTATATGCACGCTGGCAGGTGGATGACAGTTTTGCACACTTCTACCGATGACTGCTTTAGTTCGCGTAAAGATTCTCTCCGGACCTAAAGAAAAGTATTTTACTATGTCATCCTTGTCTACAAAAGTTATGTCTACAGGCAAATGATTAAAGATAAGCTCGATTTGTTTGGGAGTAAGGATGCCTGTGTCAAATTTTATAGAACCTTTAGTATGGGGATCTGCGACAACATCAGTCTTTTCTGTTAAGTTAATATTTTGTGGTTCCCATTTGGCAGCAGGCTCTACCAAGCAAAAACCTATTTCGTCACTCTCTTTGTAAATCTCATACCATTCATCCTGAGTTAGGTTTTGAACTGCCATTGGGAAGAGAATTTTTTCTTCTTTATAGATCATATCCTGTATTCGTTCAAGGTTCTTTTGTATTTTATTTATGATGTTTTGCCTGGCATCTGCATCGTAGTTTTTGAGGTCATTGATGACATCTTTTATTTCCCCTCGAATTTCATCATCCACTCCCCACATAACTTTCGGGGGTGCAGTGATGCCGTACTTTTCCAGATAGGGGAATATGAGGTTCTCCTTGCGGCTGTAGTGTTTATCAATATCCATGAGGAGATTGTACTTTTCCAGAAGTTCTAAGACAACTTTCTTTTGCTCTTGCCGGCTGTCTGCTGACTTTAGTACCTCAATTCTAGGTTTTATGTCGTTTTTAATCAAATCTTCCAGAGCCCGATTTTCCTGGGTGAATGTATGTATAGGATGACCCGGAATCATTTCAGGCTCAGGTTTTTTATCCAAAGTCTCTTTAAAAATTGAGGCGTGAACATCGCACATCTTTTGTATTTCTTCAACCGGCAGCCCCTCTTGAATAAGGGCCTGCTCCATTGCTGCTACTTCTTCATGAGTCACATCTTTCACAGCTTCTCTAAACTTTTCCTTTACTTCTTCTACTGACTTGCCCTGGTGAAGTTCCATAATGATTTGTTTTAGAAGATTTATCCTATACTGTCGATTGTTGATGAGTTCTGTCATTTTTGTATCACCCCGGTATTTTAGTAAAATCAAACTCTTTTACAAGTATACCTGTATTGCCCGGGAAATATGTAAAAATGACATTACACTACTTTATTCGTTAATCTTCCTATGCCTTCTATCTCTACCTCAATCACATCGCCCGGCACAATTTTCCCCTTTCCTGGAGGAGTCCCAGTGCTTATGATATCTCCTGGATTTAATGTCATAATATGTGAAACAAAGGAAATAATTTGCGAAACATTGAATACCATATCTGATGTGTTTCCATCCTGAGTTAGTTTTCCGTTGTGATACATCTTGATATTTAAATTGTCGCCATCAAGCCCATCTACAATGCATGGCCCTATAGGCATAAAGGTATCGTAACATTTGGCTTTAGCCCATGGTTTTCCCTTTATCATAAAGTCCGCTGCAGTAATGTCATTACCGCATGTATATCCAAAAATGTGATTTTTAGCATCTTCTACGCTTACATCCTTTATCTTGTCCTTTATGACAACTACTAACTCAGCTTCATAATTAAGGTCTTTTACACCTTTAGGCGAAATTATAGCATCGTCAGGACCAATAACCGAAGTGTCGGGTTTTAAAAAGATTATTGGTTCTTCCGGCATTGGATCTCCTTTTTTGAGCACGACTTCTTTGTAGTTTATTCCTACCCCTACTACTTTGCTGGGTTCACAAGGTGCTAGTAACTTTACATCTTTTAAATCATATTTTTCATCTGTTTTCTCCCATTTCCCAAAAATTGAGCCTTCAATCAAAACTACTTTATCTCCTTCAAGCAAACCGTAAGCTGTTTTCTGACCATTGTCAAATCTTACAAATTTATTCATTTTATCACCTCTTGTTAAAAGTATTTATCTGTATTTATTTTGATTTTACAAAGACTCTCTATAAATGCTTATTGCATCTTCCAGGGTCATTTCCCGAGGACTTGCTTTAAAATTGTGGATGGAATTTTCGTAAGCATTCCTTGCCAATTTTTCTATATCATTTTCTGTAATTCCAAAAGCGGATATTTTTGTTGGCAGATTAATATTTTTAAGGAAAGTTTCAAGGGCTTCTACAGCCTTTTCGGCAGCTTTAACACTAGACAATCCTCCCGTTTGAACTCCAAGTATTTTCGCAACTTCAGTTAGTTTTTCCGAAGCTTCCGAAATAGAAAATCTCAAAAACGCCAAGGAAACTGCCGCGAGGGTCTCACCGTGAGGAATGTCATAATATGCGCTGATCGGATGGCCCAGCCCATGTATTCCGCAATTGCCGGCAAGGTTTATGGCAATTCCTGCAATGGTGTTGGCCCAAGCCATCCGTTCCCGATACTCAATATTGTTTCCATCTTCATATGCACCCTGAAGATTTTCTACAACCAGGCGCATTCCTTCAAGAGACAATGGCTTGCTTACAGGATGGCTTTTTTTACTGAGATATGATTCCATGGAATGGAAAAATACGTCGATACCTGTAGAGGCAGTAACCTTTTGAGGGACAGTCAGCATAAGTTCAGGGTCTATAATGGAAATTTTGGCATAAGTACTTGGTGAAGAAAGGGCTCTTTTAACATGTGTTTCCGGATTTGTCATAACTGCAAAACTGTTAGCTTCACTGCCTGTTCCGGCAGTGGTAGTAATCAAAACTATGGGAAGGGCTTCTGATGCCGGCTGAGGCCCAAAATAATTGGCAATGGAGCCTTCCCTTTTTACTCCAAAGGCAATGGATTTGGCAGAGTCCATGGCGCTTCCGCCGCCTAAGCCAATAACAACGTCAACTTTATTTTCTCGGGCGAAGCTTATTCCCCTATCGATAGTGGTAGTTAAGGGATTTGGCTCTATTTCATCAAATAAGACCCAATCAATACCCTCCTTTTCCAGGCTTTTTGTTACCAGATCAAGATGACCAGCCCTTTTGGCACTGGACTTACCGGTAACTATTAAAGCTTTGTTACCTAATGATTTGACATACGTACCTGTTTCCTTCGCCTTCCCGCGGCCAAAAATTAATTGTGCGGGCATGAAAAAACTAAAGTCCAATTAAAGCACCTCCACAATTTAAAAGAACTTTTTATTTTAATTTAAGGCTTACCTTTCCAGCCCATCCTTTGCGAAATTTTTTTGGCGCAGTCCACAACACTTTCAGAGATTTCCTTTATTTTTTCTTGTGTCACTGTAACGGTAGGCCCAGATACGCTTATTGCACCAATTACCTTACCGGTATAATCGAATATGGGAGCAGCTACACAGCGAATACCTTCTTCATTTTCTTCATCATCCACTGCAAAACCCAATTCTCGGATCTTTTTTAAATGCTCCATTAATTTTTTTGGTTCAGTTATAGTTTTAGCAGAAAATCTTGTGAGGCCTTTTTCAATCACTTTGTGAATAAAACTTTCTTCTGAAAAAGCCAAAATCACTTTACCGACTGCTGAAGCATGAAGCGGAGCTATACGACCTATTTGTGAATACATGCGAATTGTCTTATTGCTATCTAATTTGTCTATATATATTGCCCTATATCCATCAGGCACTACTAAGTGCACTGTTTCATTAACTTTTTCAGAAAGCTCTTTTAGTAAATCATGGGCCTCCCGGCGAATGTCCATTCGTTCAAGGATAGCTCCACCTAAAAATAAAAGCTTCATTCCAAGCCGGTATTTATCCGATGACGCAGTTTGTTCTACATATCCCTGATTTAGCAAGGTAGTGAGCATGCGATGGACCGTACTTTTGTGTAAATTAATTCTTTTAGCAAGCTCTGTAACGCCCAATCCCTCTTTTTCCGTAGCAAGTTCTTCTAGAATCATCATTGCCCTTCTTACGGATTGGACAGTATTATCTTGAGCCATAATTTCACCTCAATATTTGCCTACTATCAGTAAAAATTGTATCGTTATTTGAAATGCTGTTTCAAGTTTTCTCATTGATATATTCTACATATTATTTAAAATATCCTTTTTTTTGGCTTATATATAAAAGTAACTTCTGCTATAATATATAATGATTTTACTTCATTATTCTGGAGGGCTACATGTGGGCGAAGCTAGAATCGGTAAAAACGCATTAATAATCTTAGTTTCCCTATGTATAGGTTGGACTTTACTTTACGCTGACAGGACTGCACTATATCCGCTCCTCTCTGTGATAGGAGAAGAGTTTAATCTTTCAAGTACTATGATAGGCTCCATAACAAGCAGCTATTTTTTAATATATGTAACTATGCAAATTCCATCAGGGATACTAGCGGACAAGCTCGGAAAAAAACGACTTTTAGTGCTCACTTTCATTATAGCAGGCATTGCTTTACTATGCTTTGGTTTATTTGCAAACACTTACATATTACTGCTATTTTTTACAGCTTTACACGGATTTGGTGCGGGATCATTTTATCCTTGTGCATATGGCATAATGCTAAAAACCGTAGATTCTAAACATTGGGGAATAGGAGCTGCTATAGTCAATTTAGGAATGTCTTTCGGGCTTATCATCGGACTTGCAGTCAGCGGTCCCTTGTACTTGCATTTTAAGAGTTATGCAGGAATATTTATCGCATTGGCACTTATAACCATATTATCCGCACTTGGTTTTTATATCATTCTGCCTAATGTAACAAATGACAGCGGCAAAAACAGCTCCAAAAAAGCTTTTCCTCTTATTAAAATACTTAAAAACAGCAATATATTGTTGATAAATTTAGCTCAGTTTTGTGCTCTTTATGGATACTGGACTGCAGTAACCTGGGGAGCAACCTTTTTCCAGGAAGAACGCGGTATAAGTATGGAACTCGCTGGTCTTTTTGTAGCTATAGTAGGGATTAGCGCTATAATTCCAAGTCTTGTAATGGGCCGAATATCTGATAAGTTGGGTCGAAAAAAGATCGCACTAATGTTATTTCCTCTCGGGGCAATCACTATCTTCCTCATGGCTTACGCCCGTTCAAATTTGGCCATAATACTTTCTCTGATAGCTTACGGTATATTTGGCAAATCATCCTGGGACCCAATTGCAATTGCCTGGACCGGCAGTCATGCAACAGCCATGGATAAAGATGCATTGGGCACGGCTATGGGCGTATTTAACTTTTCAGGTATGATGTCAGCAGTTGTTGCTCCCGTTGTAACTGGATTTATAAGAGATATAACTGGTTCACTTGTAGCGGCTTATTACGTAGCAGCACTGATATCAATACTTGGGGGCGTTTTAATAATGTTTGTTCGCGAAAAACCAATAGAATTTTTGCCCGATACTGCAATTAAAAGCAATGCTTAGGGCTTTAGCTTAATCCGGGGCTAGAGCCCTTTTAAATGATACTTAATTAAAAAATTGTAGGGTTCATTATTCTAAGATCCTAATTTTATTATAGCCTAATATATTTATCGTTTACATTTAGCTGTGGTATAATCTTAATTAACTTTGTAAATTAAGCTCTGGTTTAAGAAGGGGTTGAAATAAAACGTGATAAGTGTTGCAAAGTTTTTTTCGCCAAAGGACATGACTGTGGGAGCACCATGGAAGCGAATTATCGAATTTTCTATTCCCATGTTAATTGGCAACATTGCTCAACAGCTTTATAATACCGTAGACTCTATTGTCATCGGAAGATACGTAGGCGATAATGCCCTGGCAGCTGTTGGTACTTCCTTGCCCGTATTGCACCTTTTACTGGTCCTCTTTGTAGCTGTAGCTACAGGAGCAGGTATTATGGTCTCCCAGTATTTCGGCGCAAAAGACCGAGAAAAACTTTCCCGAGCCATCGGTATATGCATAACTATGACAGCAGTAGCTTCCGCAATAATAATGGTAATATCGCCCTTTGTCGTCCGGCCTATACTTGCTCTTATAAATACGCCGGAAACCATTATAGATTGGGCAGAAGACTATCTTTTGATATTATTATTAGGAAATTGGGGATTTTCATATTTTAATATCCTATCAGGAATATTGCGAGGCCTTGGAGATTCATTGTCCGCACTTCTTTATCTTCTTATTGCTACTTTTCTTAATACAATTTTAGATATATGGTTTGTTGTCGGTTTTAATATGGGTGTACCTGGAGTGGCGCTGGCAACAATAATTGCGCAAATTATTTCAGCAGTATTTTGTGCCATCAAACTAAAAAAAATGGATGATGTATTTGACCTCAACTTAAGCATGATGAAACCTTTAAGAAAATATGTGCTCGACCTCTTAAAATTAGGACTGCCGTCAGGCATGACTCAAGTCATATTTTCATTGGCAATGATTACAGTTCAATCCCTTACAAATACCTTTGGGGAACTGTTCATTGCATGCAATGTAATTGTAATGAGAGTAGACGGATTTGCTATGATGCCTAATTTTTCTTTCGGCATGGCTATGACCACATATGCAGGGCAAAATGTTGGTGCAAAAAGGCTTGACAGAGTAGAACTGGGAACACGTCAAGGTTTGGGAATAGCTGTTGGGATCTCAACATTTATAACAATAATAATTTTGATTTTTGGTAGATACCTAATGAACATTTTTACCGACACAGTAGAACTGGTAGATTTAAGTATGAAAATGATGCGCATCCTGGCAATTGGATACATTGCAATGGCGGTTACGCAAGTTCTCTCAGGTGTCATGCGCGGTGCAGGAGACACCTTAACTCCCATGTGGCTTTCATTGATAACAACATTCTTCTTGAGGGTTCCCATTGCCTACGGCCTAGTCTTTCTCACACGCAGTGCTCAATATCCAAACGGTAGGCCCGAGTCAGTGTTCATTTCCCTTGTAACAGCATGGGTATGCGGTGCTATGATAACTGCATATTTCTACAAAAAAGGCAGTTGGAGAAATAAAGCACTGATAAAAAATGTCGAATAATATCAAAGAGCCCAGGAGGCAAATAACCTCTTGGGCTCTTATTATGTAATAACGAGGTTCCGGGACCCAGGAAAATCGCCAATTGCGTTGTCGGGTGGAGTCTTGTTTTGTCGTACCAAGTTGAAAAAATATATATATTAACGTAAAATATAATGTGGTTATATTTTCCATTTAATAATTAGGGGGTATGGCATGAAGAAACTCGGCAAGAAGAGAGATTTATTGTTTATGCTACTCGTTTTGCAGATGTTTATACTGTGTTCCATGTTTTTTTTGGGCTCAAAGGAAGCAACTGTAAAAACTTACTCAATGTTTTGTATATCCTTTCTTTTGATAATGCTATCTTTTTATGTAAAACCAGCCATTGGTTTATCAGTGGCTTTTTTCGCGGACTTTTTATACTTGGTATTTGTACTTTTTTACTCCAAAGAAAATTTTACCTTACTAGAAAACGGCATATGGATTACCGCTTTTCCGATAATAGCTTTTACATCCGGTCAGCTGGGACAAACTACTCTTGAGCTGGACTTGGTCAATCAGAATATGATAGATAGTCTAACGGGTTTTAAAAATAAGCAAAAGTTCTATGAAGATTTACTTGAAATATCAACTCAGAGCAGCAAAACTGCAGTTGTTATTATAAGCCTTGTACACTATAAAGAAGTATTAGCTTTATTAGGAAGGCAAAAGACCGACAGAGCTATTCTCGTAGCTTCTAATATCTTAAATAACTTATTTCCAACGACAAACAAAAAATATCGCCTGGAAGAAGATACACTAGCAGTGATCTTAAACATTTCCGACAAAAAAGAAATTTTAATAACACAAGCGAAAATCAACAACAGCCTAAATAAGGTATTTCCTGCCTCATTCAATAATCAGATTGCCATAAAATTTGTCGTTAAAATAGATGTTGTTGAACATGACTTGGAAGAATCTAATAGTTCACTATCTAAACCTTCTGCCAGACTATAAAAATTTAAATACATACTAGGAGAAAGTTAAATGAAGAAAAACATCATATTATTTTCAGTGTTTTTGCTTGCTTTTTTTAATACGAGCAAAATCTTAGCAGAGAGCACTAAATATTACGTCGTGCAAGTCGGCTATTATAAAAATACAGTTATAATGGAAATAGACTTTAACTTTTTTGTAAAGCAGGGTCTTCCTGTATACAAAGTTGCTCATGAAGGTGGTTATCGCATTTATTTGGGAAATTATGAAAACAGAGAAGAAGCAGAAAAAGCTGCACAAATTGTAAATGAAATGGGATTTGAAACACTTATTAGGACAATTGAGAAAAAACCTACTCCAAATCCAACGCAGCCAAAAAAAATAGATGGTGGAGCAACTGATAAAGCCGCTGATAAAAAAACTGATATAAAAACTAACGATACAACTGATAAATCAACTATTAACACAGCTCAACATAATTCTGAAAATCAGACTAACAAAAATGTAGAAACAACATCATCTACATATAAAGTCCAATTGCCTCAAAAAAAGGACAACTTTTCAGATACCCACCGCCAATTTAGCCAACCTAATCAGTTAAATGAAAAATCAGATACAACTAATACGAGTCAGAACAAATCGATACATTATATGTTTTATGCAATGTTTATGATTATTCTTTCCATCGGAACTATTGCTGCCAGCAAAAGAAACCGGGAAAAGTAAAAAAAGCAATTATTTTTATTTGCTCTTTTTTACTTTACCAAATATTTTTCGTACTTTTTCAGCATAGCCTGTTCGATGCTGCCTTTTACTTTTACCCCATTATCCTTATACTCCACCTCATAAACCAACCCATTTTGGTGTATTTCATCAATTACCTGCCCTTCACTGTAAGGAATAATAAGCTGGGCAAACTGACGGGTAGATGGCAATACATCACAGATAGTTTTTAAAAGTTTATCCAAATTTAAACCCTTTAATGCGGAGATTTCCACAGTTTTCTCCCTGTCATATCCCCTAATATACACACTCTGGCTGCTGATTTTATCAATCTTATTTATGGCAAGAATTGTGGGTTTTCTATCAGCTTCCAGCTCCTTCAAAACTGAACTTACAGTAGCAATTTCTTCATCCAAAACAGGACTTGATCCATCTGCCACCAAAATGAGTACATCCGCTTCTTTCACTTCTTCCAATGTAGCTTTAAAAGCCTCAACGAGATGATGAGGCAGTTTTCGAATAAAGCCTACGGTATCTGAAACAAGCACTTTTCGGCCATCGGGCAGCATAAGGCCGCGTGTGGTAGTATCCAATGTTTCAAAGAGCCTGTCCCCAGTAACTACTTTAGCATTAGTGAGTGCATTCATAAGAGTAGATTTTCCAGCATTTGTATATCCCACCAAACTGATAACCGGAAAGCGGCGAGATTTAATAATAAGCTGCCGGCTCTTTTGTATCTGTTTAAGTTCCTGCTTTAAGCGATGTATCCTGCGGCGAATATGACGGCGATCAGTTTCCAGCTTTGTTTCGCCTGGCCCCCGGGTACCTATTCCGCCGCCTTCCTGAGAAAGCTCAATTCCTTTACCTGTAAGTCGCGGCATCATGTATTGAAGCTGAGCAAGTTCCACCTGAATTTTACCTTCAGAAGTTTTTGCCCTTTGTGCAAATATATCCAGTATCAGCATAGTCCTATCTATAATTTGAACTTCAGTTAACTTTTCAAGGTTTCTAATTTGCACCGGCGAAAGTTCATCGTCACAAATTATGGCATTGGCATCCAATGTTTTTACTGCCGCAGCTATCTCTTCAGCCTTACCCCTTCCCACATAATATGTTGGATCTATCTTGCTTCTTCTCTGGACTGCTTCCCCCACTATTTCCACTCCTGCTGTCTTTGAAAGAAGTTTTAGTTCTTCAAAAGTCGTGTCATCTTCAAGATTATTTATCACACTTACCAACAGGGCTCTAGTTGTTGCATCATTCTTTGAAATCATTTAACTCCTTTTTCTCCTTCTGTAAATAAAGGGTTTAATTATTATTGTAATTGATTTTGAATTATAAGACAACATAAATCAACGGATACTCGGTACGTTTATGTAACAAACTACTTGGAGAAATACATCAATAGCCAGGGAGTAGTCTTAATTTGCAAAAAAACTTAATCAGTAAAGGCTGCATAGTAAGCAGAAGGAGAAGAAAGGAAATTTTAATTAAAAAGATCCATTATTTAGATAAGGGGGCATTGTTTGCAACTAATCAAGATCCATCTCATCAGCAAAGAAGTAATAATATTTGTAAAAATGGAATTTTTATTATAAAATAAAAATTGAAGGTAGATATTGGCTGTGGGTTTATTTTCATAGCATAACAGGAAATGGTTGCATTGCCAGTTATATTCTTCTCAATCACTACCGTTGCTTCCGATGTGGTAGACCTGGCTCGATTAAAAAAATCTGCGCGCTTTTTATCGTTTACTGGGCTTTCTCCACTATAATTTCATCTACTATAGGGCTAACCTGGGCGGCCATAATAAGACCCGGAGCTGATATAAAACTTGCCGAAAAGCAAGCAGAGCTCGGTCAAGTCAATATTCTGGAATCTATATAAATTGGATTCCTGACAATATAGTTGGTGCATTTGCCAATTATAAAATGATCCAGGTAGTTGTTATTGCAATTTTTGTCGGAATAGCGGCCGCTAGTCACAACGGTTATAAGAGAATGATACTGGGCTCCGGTGGTGTTTCGGCTCCTGGCGGAGCCGTCGTTTTGGCAGTCACGCTTTTACAGACCATGGGGCTGCCTCTAACGGTTGTATCATGGATTGCTGGAATATAAAGGCTTATAGATATGCCAAATACCCTGCTAAACGTGGTCGGGGACCCGCTTGGCAGTATGGTAGCTGCAAAATCCCTTGGCGAATTGAACAGAGACGTATTTTACGGGAAAACAAAAAAGCAGACTTAAAAAATAATTTTAAGATCAAATAACTTATAAGAACACCCCTTCCTAACTGACGAAAAAGATTAGTGAGGGGCAGTTCGCTGCTTAAAGGAGGAAACTTTATGATTTCACAGATAAAAAAGATTGCATTTCTTGCAACAGGAGGAACCATTGCATCAGTATCTACTCCTGAAGGTTTTAGGCCAGCCTTTTCTGAAAGAGAAATGCTAGACCTTGTACCTGAGCTTTCGGAAATAGGACAAATAGAAGGCAAGCTCATAATGAACATAGATAGTTCCAATATGCAGCCTGAGGATTGGATAACTATAGCTAGTGCGGTAAAGAATGCGCTTTTTGATTTTGACGGCGTAGTGATTTCTCACGGCACAGATACCATGGCGTACACAGCATCAGCCCTAACATACATGCTTACATATTTAAAGAAACCTGTGGTACTAACCGGTGCGCAAAAATCCATCGGAGAAGAAGAAAGCGATGCCAAAAGGAACCTAATTGATAGCTTCAAAGTGGCCGCTTCGTCTCAGCCCGGTGTTTTCGTAGTATTTGATGGAAAAGTCATTTTTGGCGACAGGGCCAATAAAAAGAAAACAAAAAGTTTTGATGCTTTCTGGAGCGTCAATGCTGCTTATGCCGGAAAAGTCTGTGAAGAAGGCGTAAAATGGGACAAGACAGCTTTGGAGGCTGAGGGGGCGCGAATTAGGCAAGTATGGAATCTAATAGCAGAAAGAGTAAACATAAATCCTGAGGAAAAAGCATCACTTCCTGTCGTCTTATATGATAAGCTTGATCCAAAAGTGCTGCTTGTAAAGCTCTACCCGGGTATCGAGCCCGAAATATTGCTTTTTGCAAAAGAAAAAGGATATCATTCTGCACTTATAGAAGGCTTTGGTGCAGGAGGGGTAACATTCCGTGAGCCAAGAAACCTTGTTCCTGCCATTAGAGAACTGGTTGAGTCTGGAATAAAGGTGGCAGTCACCACTCAGGTTCCCTTTGAAGGCGTAGATCTTACCCGTTACGAAGTTGGGGTTAAAGCACTTGAAGCCGGAGTTGTGTCAATGGGTACTGATACCAGGGAAGCAGCCCTCGCAAAACTCATGTTAAAATGCGTTTAATATGTTGAAAAAACTTAAATTACTTAAATATATCCATTAATAATTTCTTAGATGTTTTAAAGCATTGTCCAGTATGGCTAAAAGTGCTTAGGCTTAAAAATAGATGCTCTATAGGTTTAATGCGTGAAGATTGCCCACTGCATTAAACCTTTTTTTAGTCCTATTTTACAACCATCGGAACCGATGCTTTTTTATTTTTTCAACCCCTTATAGGTAGGCTAAAAACCAGCTTTGGGTTGGCGGCTGAAGCGGCAAATTTCGGTTTCAATCCCTTATAGGTAGGCTAAAAACTGCATTGACTGCCAAATCCATCACCTACCTTTTTTGTTTCAATCCCTTATAGGTAGGCTAAAAACAATTGTAAAGCTGTTCAAAGATGAAGATTATGAATGTTTCAATCCCTTATAGGTAGGCTAAAAACAGATGTGAAAAAGCCGCTTGAAGACCGCAGGAGCGGTTTCAATCCCTTATAGGTAGGCTAAAAACTATCATATTTATTATGCAGTTCCAAAAACCAATCGGGTTTCAATCCCTTATAGGTAGGCTAAAAACTGCATCAGTGCTGCAAGCGGCAAAGGATGATCTCGAAGTTTCAATCCCTTATAGGTAGGCTAAAAACTATAACGGCCCTGGGTTTTTGAAGTTGTTAGACCCTGTTTCAATCCCTTATAGGTAGGCTAAAAACCAAATACAGAGGAAGCCTACCGATTGTTTTATTACAAGTTTCAATCCCTTATAGGTAGGCTAAAAACATAAAAAATAAAAGGAGGTAATCAAACTATGCTAACTAGTTTCAATCCCTTATAGGTAGGCTAAAAACTGGGCAAAACATGAAATACATTTGCAAAAACCTAAATCGTTTCAATCCCTTATAGGTAGGCTAAAAACAGGAGGACGAATATGTATCAATTCTTACTCAATATGGTTTCAATCCCTTATAGGTAGGCTAAAAAC
>ENA-OWPA01000387-OWPA01000387.1-bioreactor-metagenome-genome-assembly--contig:-NODE-387-length-62768-cov-9.234531_pt1 | contig 62768 bp, 64 predicted proteins | sample MGYA00238139_ERZ651803 | MGnify/ENA primary metagenome ERZ651803 (study PRJEB26909, sample SAMN07631231) | bioreactor metagenome | isolation source: Switchgrass digestor | place: USA: Dartmouth...
TGCGGAAGTGGCTCAGTGGTAGAGCATCGCCTTGCCAAGGCGAGGGTCGCGAGTTCGAATCTCGTCTTCCGCTCCATATATTGCCCGTAAGGGACAAAAAAAGTACCCCCCTTTTGGGTACTTTATTTTTCTATATGCATAGTTTTGCGGGTGTAGCTCAGTGGTAGAGCCCCAGCCTTCCAAGCTGGTTGCGAGGGTTCGATTCCCTTCACCCGCTTGTTTTAAAAATAAATAAATTAGTACCCTTAGCTCAGCTGGATAGAGCGTCTGACTACGGATCAGAAGGCCGGGGGTTCGAATCCCTCAGGGTACGTTAATAAAAGCTAGATTGTATAAAATCTAGCCTTTTTTATGTAAAATTCAAAGATACATTTTAGATATTTATTTTTAATCATTGAATAGTATTTAATTTGTGATTGCTTTCTAATAAATGCAATATTAAATATTAAATAAAAAAAATAAAGGGATGTCTTTACATCCCGATTTATTTATATATTATTCATATTCTTAATATTTAAAGCATTTCGAGAAAATAATAACTAATAGTAAGAAAAAGAATAATAGAGATTCATCAGCTTCATGGTGATGTCTTTCAATTATATTACTCACATTAACACCTCATTTCTATTTATTTGTGTTGTTTTTTAGTATATAATATGTAAAACTATTGATATGTGTTAAATATAAAAAAATGGATTTAATGTTATAAAGTAATCAATGAATATTAATTTAGATTTTTAGAAAAATAAATAATAATTCTTGACTTTAACAATTTAATGTAATATACTAAAACTAATTTAATAATAAAATGTATGCGATGAGAGAAAGAGTAGTTTATTAACGATGTCACAGAGAGTCGGCGTTGGTGAGAGTCCGATACTAGTTAATAAACGAAGAACATTCTCGAGCATCTAACCGAAATCCTAAATTTTAGGAGAGTAGACTTAGACGGGCATAGCCCGTTACAGCTATGGGGTATCGATTGTTTTATGAACAATCCGTACCTTTAATGAGGGAGCTTATGCTAAATAAGGTGGCACCGCGGAAGTAAACCTTTCGTCCTTAATGGATGAAAGGTTTTTTTAATTTTAATTTTAACTAGGAGGGAGAAAAATGACAAAATTATCAGTAAAAGAGACTCAAATTGCAATTAAATCAATTAAAGATTTTTTTGAAAGAAATTTAGCTAAAAAATTAAATTTAATTAGGGTTTCAGCACCACTTTTTGTAAAACCAGAAAGTGGCTTAAATGATAATTTATCAGGTGTAGAAAAACCTGTTTCATTTGAAATCCGAAAATATAATGAGAAAGTTGAAATAGTTCAATCCTTAGCTAAATGGAAAAGATTTGCATTAAAGTGGTATGGATTTAAAATTGGGGAAGGGCTATATACTGATATGAATGCCATAAGGCCAGATGAAACATTGGACTGTATTCATTCAATCTATGTTGACCAATGGGATTGGGAGAAAATAATTCGAAAGGAAGACAGGACATATAGCTATTTGAAGAAGATTGTAGAAGATATTTATGAAGTATTTAAAGAAACAGAAAAGTATTTAGATGAGCTATATCCAAATACTTTTCAAAAAAAGCTGCCAAAGAAAATAACATTTATAACTAGCCAAGAGCTTGAAGATTTATACCCAGATTTAACCCCAGAAGAAAGAGAAAAGATGATTACTAAGGAATATAAAGCTGTTTTTGTATCAAAAATTGGTTATCCATTAGCATCAGGTAAGCCTCATGGTTTAAGGTCTCCTGATTATGATGATTGGAATTTAAATGGAGATATTATATTTTGGAATCCTATAATAAACTCTGCTTTTGAATTATCCAGTATGGGAATCAGAGTAGATGAAAAATCCTTAGAAGAACAGTTGAAATTTGCAAAAGCAGAAGAAAGAAAAAAATTAGAATACCATAGAATGTTGCTAAATGGAGAACTGCCATATACTGTTGGTGGAGGGATTGGACAATCAAGGATATGTATGTTTTTCTTAGAAAAAAGGCATATTGGCGAAGTACAAGCTTCTGTTTGGACAGACGAAATATTATCAGAATGTAGAGAGAAAAATATATTTTTACTTTAATTTTCCATAATCATCTATTTGTATAAACCCCAAATATCTATTATAATATAGAAAAATATTATAATAGATATTAGGGGGACATCATGTTAAAGAAATTGTTTATAATTATCTTTGTTCTGATTCTTATATGTACTGGTATTTTTGCTTATTATAAGATAAAGTATGAACCTAATAGGGAAGTTATTTCATTTTCCGATGAAATATACCTAATAGTCGAAGATGAATTTGTTGACAGTGAAGATTCAGTTAGATTTGAAAATGACATTTTATATTTTTCTTTACCAGTAGTAAAACACTATATAGATGAAGATATTTTCTTCGATGAAAAAGAAAAGACTTTAATTATAACCAATGAAAAAAGAGTTTTACGATATAAAGTTGATGATTCAATAGCTAGTGTAAACAGCAAAGAATTTCTAATTGATGATGTAGTTAAGGAAATTAATGGGAAAATTTATATCCCTGTGGAAATACTCTTGCAAAATTATGATGTTGATATAAATTATTTCGATAATACAAATGCTGTAGTTTTAGACTTTACTGATTATTATTATTTAAAAGGCCAAATTATTCAAGATGGTGCAGTTATTAGGAGTGATTTAAGTATTAAAGCTCCAATAATATATGACGCTCTTCCAGTAGGTGCAATAGTAAATATTTATGGCGAATATGAATTCTGGTACAAAGTTAGAACGATAGATGGCGTTCCGGGTTTTATAGAGAAAAAATATATAAGAAAGATTTTTGATGATGAATTATTTAAAATAAAAAAAGATGAAAAAAAGGCTTATAATGACAAAAAAATTATTAACCTAACATGGGATTACACTAGTGTAAAAGTTAGAAATGACAATAATATAGGTATCTTACCTGGCGTTAATGTTATATCCCCTACTTGGTTTTCAGTTATTAACAGCGAAGGAGATATTATAGACAAAGGAAATAAAGAATATGCTAAAAAGTATTATGAGTATGGATATGAAGTATGGCCTTTAATTAATAATAGCTTTGACCCTGATTTAACCCATGAACTATTAAGCAGTAGTAGAAAAAGGGAAAAACTGATAAATAACATTTTGAATATATATTTAGATTATGGTTTTCAAGGGATAAATATAGATTTTGAAAATGTTTATTTAAAAACAAGGGATTATTTAACTCAGTTTGTAAGAGAGCTATATCCAGTTTTTAAAGAAGCAGGATTAGTTGTCTCAATGGATGTAACTGGTTTATCGACATCGGAAAACTGGTCCCAGTGTTATGATAGAAGACGACTTTCAGAAGTAGTCGATTATATGATGTTAATGGCCTACGATCAACATTGGGCTGGAAGTCCTGTTGCTGGTTCAGTTGCAGAATATGATTGGGTAGAAAATAGTATTTTAGGTGTTTTAAAATATATACCAAATGATAAATTAGTACTTGGAATACCATTTTATACAAGATTATGGATTGAGAAGGATGGGAAACTTACATCTCAAGCAATTTCTATGGAAAAGGCTAATCAGTTTATTAAAGATAATAATGTAGAACTTGTTTGGGATGAAAGGGCTTTACAATATTATGGTGAGTTGAAAAAAGATAATGCTGTATATAAAATATGGATTGAAAATGCTCAGTCTTTGGAAGCTAAGGCTTCATTAATTCATAAATATGATTTAGCAGGTATAGCTTCATGGAGGAAGGGCTTTGAAACTGAAGATATCTGGGTAAGTTTAGAGAGGATATTGTATTAAGGGGTGATTATATGTATAAATATCATGATACTGAAATTGATATTTTACAAGGGGATATTACAAAAGTAAAAGCTGATGCCATAGTAAACGCTGCCAATAATACATTGTTAGGTGGAGGTGGCGTTGATGGTGCTATTCACAGGGTAGGAGGAAGAATTATATTAGAACAGTGTAAAAAAATTGGTGGATGCCCTACTGGAGAAGCCAGAATTACTGTTGGAGGTAACCTCCCATGTAAATATGTAATTCATGCTGTTGGACCTATATATAAAGATGGGAATTCAGGGGAAGAAGAATTATTATATAATGCGTATTATAACTCCTTAAAGTTAGCAAAGGAATATAATTTAAAAAGTATAGCGTTTCCTTCAATATCTACTGGTGCTTATGGATATCCAAAGGAAAAAGCTGTTAAAGTTGCAGTTAAGGCAGTATTAGACTTTATAGATAACCAAAAATTCCCTGAAAAAATAATATTTGTTCTTTACAGTGAAAAAGACTATTTGATATACGAAAATTATTTAAATGAGTTATTCAAATCAAGTTAAGATATTACAAATATTTTACATATATTTTATGTTGACTTTGACACCCTATTATATTAATATCAATAAAGATATTAATTGTAAAGGGGTGTCTTAAATTTTTTCAGATACACACAAGATTATCGCATCAGAAGTATATAAAAATGTTTACAATATTTATGGGATAAAACTCGATAAAGAAAAGCTATTATGGGGGTCAGTCTGTCCTGATGTATTGCCACAGTTTAGATTAATTAGGCACTATAAAACTGAAAGTTTAAATTATATAGCAAAGGAAATCATGAGGGTAATTTTTATAAGCAGGTACATTGAATTTAATAATTTATTAGACCCGTTGGCAATGAAGATTTTAAGCAAAAAAATAGGTATAATATCTCATTATTTAAGTGATTATGTTTGTTTACCCCATGCAATGAGGTGGACATATTCTGAAAATATGATAAAACATATTAAATATGAATCCCAGCTGAATGAAAAAGCCTATAATCATGAATTTAAGAAAAATATTATCAATATTGATGATTTGAAGTTAAGTGATATCTACAGTTTTAACTTAAAAAAGAAAATAAAAAAATATATTGATGACGTTGTTAATGAATATTCCTTGAAACAAAGCATGGAAAATGATTTAAATTACGCATTAGCATTAAATTTAAAAATTACTTATTTTATTTTAGACACTATAAAGGCTTATGATGATGAAATGGAAAGCATATTTGTATTGGAATTTTAATATTAACCTTGTATTTTATACAAGGTTTTTTTTATAAAAAATTGTTTTAATAGTTAGATTTTCTTTGTAGAATTATTATAAGAAAATATGATAAATAATCTTTTGCAATTTATTAAATAAATTATATAATAAAAGCTTTTTGTTCCCTTTAGATTTTTTTATTATAAACTATTAATTAGGGGAGAGTGAAAGGGTGAAGAATTTTATAAAAATTCTAATATTAGAAATTCTAATCATCTGCCTAATTTTTTCTTATTTATTGATTAAGGATTCGGGAATTGTTGCTGTTGAAAACTTTGAAAATACATTGAGCGAGGCTGTATACGAAAAAGTAAATGAAATAGCAATTAATAAATCAGAAATATATTCTAAAATTGAAGAGGCTTTACTAGAAGGTGAAGAGTATGTAGAATTCAAAAATTTATCTTTGCTATTAAAGGCAGATGATATTTTTAATATATTAGATACTGTGGTATATGAGAATCCTAAAATAATGTATTACAAAGGAGCAGAATATCAGTTTGGGAAATTGAGAATCCACTATTCAAAATCAAAGGAAGAAATAAAAGAACACCAAGCTGAGATTGAAAAAATAAGGGAGGATTTCATTTCTAAGTATATAACTGAAGACATGTCGGATTATGAAAAAGAATTGGCTGCCCACGATTACATAATAAACAATTGTAGATATGATACGAATTTATTGGAAAATAAAACTATTCCTCCAGAGTCGTATACTGCTTATGGTGTTCTAAAAATGGGAGTAGGAGTTTGTGAAGGATATGCAAAGGCCATGAAGTTTCTCTTGGATGGACTAGGGATAGATTCTTTGATAGTTGTAGGGCAATCAAAAGGGGAAAATCATGCATGGAATTTGGTTAAACTTGATGATGGATATTATCATGTAGATGTTACCTGGGATGATCCAGTTATTGATGATGGGCAGGATATAATAAGATATAATTTTTTTAATTTAAATGATAGTGAAATATCTAAAACCCATACATGGAATAAGGAGAATTATCCTCCTGCTACTGGAAGAAAATATAACTATTTTGTGTATAATGACCTCATAGTTAAAAGCGAAAGTGAGCTAGAAAATAAAATAAAAAATGCCATTCTAAACAAGAAAAGTGAAGTTTTATATAGATTAGAAAATATTAACGAAAAAATTGATATAAAAAGTTTAATAGAATCTATTGCATACCAAAATTTTAATAGAGTAAAGTTAAAAAAATACTCTTATACAATAGACAAAGAGCAAGGAATTATAAATTTAAAATTTATATATTAGAAGGAGAGAAACTTATGGGAAAAAAAATTAAGATTATGTATTTGTTATTAGGTATGGGTATAGGATTTATAATTTGTAGTGCAGTAAATACCTTATTTCCTGTTATAAAAGAAGCTGAACTAAGTGAAAATGAAATCATAGAAAGAGCGAAAGAACTAGGAATGGTGTCTCTTAAGGAAAGCTTAGAAATATTGTCGAGCAGTAATAATTTAAATAATGTAGATATTTCAGAAGGAAAAAATGAAAATAGTACTGAAATCTCAAAAGAAGAAGTTGAAAATATAAATGAAAAGTTAGATAATGATAATAAAGAAAAAAGCAACGGGAAATATGATGAAGAAGATATCAAAACGGTGAAATTTGCTATAAAATGGAAAGAAACATTAACAGATGTTGCTAATAATTTACATGAGATGGGGCTAATTGATGATGTTGATAAGTTTATATCTTACGCTATAGAAAAAGGATATTCAAAAATACTCCGAGTTGGAGAATATGAAATAGATCAAAATTTAAGTTATGATGATATTTTAAAGATATTAACTAAGAGAAAGTAAATATTAAAAAATTGAAAAAAAACTATTATTTTTTCTTAATCACTTTATGGTGAAAAATGTAGTATAATATTTAATACTGTCAAATAAATTTTATTTTTTATTTTTAAAAGATATGTTTAATTTGGATTAGTAATGTCAACAATTCATATAGAAAGGAGGGAATGTATGGGAGTTGCAAAGAAAACGGTATACGATTTATATAGTGGTTTAATAAATCAATTTCTATATAAAAATGACATAAACTCCATACACATCCTCCTTAATTTATTTGATATTGAAGAAAATATCACTAATATTTGCCCAAGGTACATATCTACTTATCATATTAAAAAACATATAAGTAAACGCTTAAAACATAAAAAGAACAACCATTTAATTTGTTTAAAAATTGGACAACTAATTCATGAAGATGTACATAGATTGGAGTTTTATATTTACTTAGAAGGCTATAGAAATGGTTATCTTAACAATAGCTTAGCAAACTTAATTGAGAAGGTAGCTGTAGAGGATATTCCAATAGAAGAATTATATAAAAGAAAGTATCTCTATCATTTTGAATATAAGAATAAGCGTGTTAAAAATATTAGAGAATTGATGGAAAGAAAACTTGAAAAAAAAGAAAAAGAAAATAAATGCCTTTACAGTAATATAACTAATTACTGTGAAAATGTTTTAAAAAACAAAGTAATGAGTTTAAATAAATTTTTAGATAAACAGCTTACTATTGACTATGATTCAGAAGCTTTTAGTATAAAAGAGGATTATTGCTTGTTAACTTTAGATGAATTAAATTTTATATATGATGAAATAGTAAAGGTCATTTTAAAAAGTGGCTTCAGGTTATATAAAGAAGCATACTGGTATGGACTGAATGATAAGGTTTTAAAAAGATATAAATAAGGAATTATAATGTATAAATAATAAGAATTTGGTTAAAATATCCCTCTAGATAATAATCTGGAGGGATATTTGTGAAAAGATATAAATTTTTACCAATTTTTCTTTTTTCATTGGTCCTCTTTTTAATAAGCTTTATATTGGGCTATAGTATAATTGGTAAAAAAATAGAAGAAAGTAGGATAAGCCAGCTGGATAATAGGGTAGATGTAGAAAAAAATAATGATTTTGAGATTCTTAAAGAGGATGTAAAAATTTCCCCTAATACAGTTATTGAAGAAAGAGTTTATTATTCAGATTGTGAGCATGTCATATCTAAAATGAGTTTTGCTGATAGTGAGTATATTAATTTTACAAGAGATGAATTAGTAGATTATTTAAATAAAGAATATCCCGATAGAAGATTGATATCTTTTTCAGCAAATAAAGTAACTATTGGTGTCACTAAAAAACATTTATGCGAAAATCATTTTATAATTGGTGAAAAGGATGGAAAGATTGCTATATATAAGATAGATGAAAATGGGGAAAAAGTTGTAGACACAGTATTTGAAGATTATCCCATATCATTGCTTATGGACGTAGACCAGGACAAATTGAGAGAGGGAATTAGAGTAGATAGTGAAGAGGAACTGTCGGAAATTCTAGAGAATTTTATTAGTTAATGACATTCTAATTTAGATTTTATTTGAAATATGCTATAATAGTAGTTATACTAAAAAGGGGGATTTAAATGATAATTTTAGGAATAGACCCAGGAATAGCTATAGTAGGATATGGTATACTAGAAGTAAATGGAAATAGATTAAGGGCTTTGGATTATGGTTGCATAAAGACAGATGCTAATCTAACTTTTCCAGAACGGATAAAAACAATTTATGACAGTTTAGTAGAATTAATCAATAGATATAAACCGACTGACTTAGCAGTAGAAGAATTGTTTTTTAATAAAAATGTAAAAACAGCTATTTTAGTTGGACAAGCTAGGGGAGTAGAAATACTTGCTGCAGTAAATATGGGATTAGATGTTTTTGAGTATACTCCTCTACAAGTTAAGCAAGCAGTAGTAGGATATGGAAGAGCTGAAAAAGAACAAGTTCAGGAAATGGTAAGGATTTTATTAAATCTAAATGAAAAACCAAAACCTGATGATGTAGCTGATGCTTTAGCTGTAGCCATATGCCATGGTTTATCACTAAAATTTAAAGATAACTTCAGAATGAAATAAAGGGTGAAAGATATTGTTAGAATTTATTATTGGGGATATTGTAGATATTAAAGATGATTATATAGTATTACAATGTAATAATATTGGCTATAGAATATATACATCATCAAATTCCATAGCAAATGTTGAATTTGGAATGAAAAATGTTCTATTTTATACATATTTAAATGTTCGGGAAGATGGAATTTTTTTGTATGGTTTTACAACTGAAGATGAATTAGATATTTTTAAGTTATTATTACTGGTTTCAAAAATAGGACCTAAGATTGCAATAGGTCTTTTATCTTATCTAACACCTAATCAAATAAAGAAAGCAATAATCAATAAAGACATAGATATATTATGTAAGGCACCTGGGATCGGGAAGAAAACTGCTGAGAGAATAATACTGGAGTTAAAAGATAAAGTTGATAGGAATGCAACTTATGAGGAAAACTATTTACAGTTGAATAAAGGCAACGATTATATGGAAGCAGTCCATGGATTGATTTCACTAGGATATACTAAGCATGAAATTGAAAAGGCAATGGAAGGCATAGATGTTTCAAGGTTGAAAGTCGAAGATATTATTAGAGAAGCCTTAAAGAGATTATCCCAAAATTAAGGGGTGTTATAAATGGAAAATATTGATAACAGAATAATTTCAAGAGAGATTTTGAATGAAGATATAGATAATGAGCCAACTCTTAGACCTAAATGGCTTAATGAATACATTGGTCAAGAAAAAGTAAAAGAAAAGTTAAGCATATTTATAAAAGCTGCAAAGGAAAGAAAAGAAGCTTTAGACCATGTTCTTTTATATGGACCTCCAGGATTAGGTAAGACAACTTTAGCTAATATTATAGCCAATGAAATGGGAGTAAACATTAGAATTACATCAGGTCCAGCAATAGAAAGACCAGGTGACCTAGCTAGCATTTTGACTAATTTAGGTGAAGATGATGTTTTATTTATAGATGAAATTCATCGTATTAACAGAACTGTTGAAGAAATCTTATATTCTGCCATGGAAGATTTTGCATTAGATATTATTATTGGTAAAGGCCCTTCTGCCAGGTCAATTAGACTAGATTTATCTAGATTTACTTTAATTGGAGCAACTACTAGGGCTGGGCTATTAACTTCCCCTTTAAGGGATAGATTTGGTGTAATGTTGAATTTAGAGTTGTATGATACTGAAAGCCTTAAAAAAATTGTTAACAGGTCAGCAAAGATATTAAATATTGAAATCAGTGAAGAAGCAGCATGGGAAATTGCAAAAAGGTCAAGAGGGACTCCTAGGATTGCCAATAGGCTTTTAAAGAGAGTCAGAGATTATGCTCAAGTATTAGGAAAAGGCATCATTACTTTAGAAATAGCAAAGAAGGGTTTAGAAATCTTAGAAATAGATGAATTAGGATTAGACAATATTGACAGAAAACTAATAATGAGTATAATTGATAATTTTGGTGGTGGGCCAGTAGGGATTGACACTCTTTCGGCAGCTACTGGTGAAGAAAAAGGAACTATTGAAGATGTTTATGAACCTTACCTTTTACAAATTGGTTTTATAAATAGGACCCCAAGAGGAAGAGTTGTTACTAAAAAAGCCTATGAACATTTTGGCATTCCATATTCTGACAAGTCATAAGGGGGAAATATATGAAAAAGATTATTTCTATATTTTTAATTGTTTTTTTAATTATAAGTACATTTAAAATTAAATCACATGCAGAAGATTTAGTTGACTATATAGATGTGAAGTTGACAAGACCATTGATACAGAATAACTGCGTAAATTTAAAAAGCAGTGGTGGTTTTTCAGTTTTCTATGAGTATGATTTAGAAAATCCAATCTTTACTACTGTAGAAAATACAATAAAAGCTATTCCAAATAATGGATACATAGATTTATTTGATTCTTCTAGTAATCATCTTTATTCTTTGCCTAGTGATGGCAGTTTATTATTGGGTTCAAATTCTTCAGATGAAAAGATTATAACTGTTGAAAAAGATATGTACAGGGATTATATTAAGTTATTAGTAAAAAACAATGAGTTAGTAGTGATAAACCATGTTAGTTTAGAGCACTATTTATATGGTGTTGTTCCCAGAGAAATGTCCTATACATTTCCTATGGAAGCGTTAAAGGCTCAAGCTGTTGCTTCAAGGACTTACACCGTCTATAATATCAACAAGCATATAAATGAAGGATTCAATCTATGTGATACTACACACTGTCAAGTTTATGATGGATATGCCTATGAAAGACCTGCAACAAACCAAGCTGTTGACGAAACAAGAGGAATTATGATCTATTATGATGGGAATGTAATACAAGCAGTATTTCACTCATCAAGCAGTGGGTATACTGAAGACAGCTCAAATGTATGGGGGAGTAGCGTTCCTTATCTAAAATCAGTTGCAGATTATTTTTCTTTAGATTCTCCATATAGTAGTTGGAGCATTACTATAAGCTTATCAGATTTAAATGAAAGAATAAAAAATGCAGGTATTGCCATTGGAGAATTAAAGAATATTGAAATTCTAGAAACTACTGATACTAATAAAGTAAAAAAGATAAAATTAATAGGCACTTTATCTGAGGTTGAAATTACAGCAGAAGCTTTCAGAAACATAATTGGAACTACATCTTTAAAAAGTGCTTGGTTTACAATTAAAGGGTCATCAACAGGAAATGAAAATATTGTTTATGTATTAGATGGAAGCTCATTAAAACCGATTTCTATAAATGTCAATAACGCATTCATAATTGATGGATATGAAAGAAAAACTGTTACGAGGGGTATTGTGAGTAGGGCAATTGGGAATGATAGTAGTAGAAGTTTTCAAGCATCAAGTACAATAAAAGGAGATGTATTAGTAATTGAAGGTAGTGGCTATGGCCATGGAGTGGGAATGAGCCAATATGGCGCAAAAAAAATGGCAGAATATGGTTATGATTTTGAAGAAATACTAAAATACTATTATACGGGAGTCGATGTGTACTGATGAAAAAGCAAGATTTTTATTTTGAATTACCAAAAGAATTAATTGCACAAACCCCTCCAAAAAATAGAGAGGATTCTAGATTGTTGGTTTTAGATAGGAAAACCGGTGAAATTGAACATAAGAAGTTTACTGATATTATTGATTACTTGTATCCAGGTGACTGCTTAGTAGTAAATGATACTAGGGTTATACCTGCAAGGTTATTTGGAAGTAGAATGGGAAAAGAAGAGTCAATTGAAATACTGCTTTTAAAAAGAATAGAAGGTGATTTGTGGGAAACCCTAGTTAAACCAGGCAAAAAGGTTAAACCTAATACAGTTTTAGAATTTGGAAATGGATTATTAAAAGGTGAAGTCCTATCTATTGGGGAAGATGGCACAAGAATAATAAAATTCATCTACAATGGCATTTTTGAGGAAATACTTGATAGGCTTGGTGAAATACCTTTACCTCCTTATATCACAGAGGAATTAGAGGATAAAGAAAGGTATCAAACTGTATATTCAAAGCATAAAGGGTCAGCTGCTGCTCCTACAGCAGGTTTACATTTTACAGAAGAGCTATTAAAGAAAATTGAAGACAAAGGGGTAAAAATTGCTTATATAACTCTACATGTTGGTTTAGGCACTTTTAGGCCAGTAAAAGTAGATGATATAACAGAACATCATATGCATTCAGAATATTATAACATTCCAGAAGAAGCTGCTAATATAATTAATTCAACAAAAGCTAATGGTGGCAGTGTTGTATGTGTAGGTACAACAACTGTAAGGACATTGGAAACTGTAGCAGATGAAAATGGGTTTGTAAAGCCATGTTCTGGGTGGACCGATATATTTATTTATCCTGGTTATAAGTTTAAGATAGTTGATAAGCTGATTACAAATTTCCATCTTCCAGAGTCTACTTTAATAATGCTTGTAAGTGCCTTTGCAACGAGAGAAATTATATTAAATGCCTATAATGAAGCTGTAAAGCAAAGATATAGGTTTTTTAGTTTTGGAGATGCTATGTTTATTAAATAAGTAGGAGGAAGACTATGGCCATAAAGTTTGAATTAATTAAAGAAGCAAAGGATTGCAAAGCAAGACTTGGGAAACTTTATACACCTCATGGAGTAATTGAAACACCTGTATTTATGCCAGTTGGTACTAGGGCAACAGTTAAAACCATGACTCCAGAAGAAGTTAAAGATTTGGGAGCTCAAATAATATTAAGCAATACTTATCATCTATATTTAAGGCCCGGACATGAGCTTATAAAAGAAGCAGGTGGCTTACACAAATTCATGAACTGGCATGGACCAATACTTACTGATAGTGGTGGTTTTCAAGTATTTAGTTTAGGTGAATTGAGAAAGATAAAAGAGGAAGGTGTTGAATTTAAATCCCATATTGATGGTTCAACACATTTTATATCTCCTGAAAAGTCAATTGAAATACAAAATGCCTTAGGTTCAGACATTATGATGTGTTTTGATGAATGTACTCCTTATCCATGCAGCTATGAATATGCCAAGGAATCCATGGAAAGGACAACAAGATGGGCAAAAAGATGTAGAGATTATCACACTGAATGGGATAAGCAGGGATTATTTGGAATTGTACAAGGAAGCGTATATAAGGATTTAAGAGAAAAAAGTGCAAAATCATTAGTTGAAATGGACTTTTCAGGATATGCAGTAGGAGGATTAAGTGTAGGAGAACCAAAGGATTTGATGTGTGATGTTTTAGATTATACAGTTGATTTGTTGCCAAAGGATAAGCCTAGATATTTAATGGGAGTAGGAACACCTGATTATTTATTTGAAGCAGTTATTAGAGGCATAGACATGGCTGACTGCGTATTGCCAACTAGAATTGCTAGAAACGGGACTGTATTAACTTCACATGGCAAACTGGTAATCAGAAATGCAAAATATGCTAGGGATTTTTCAAAATTAGATCCTGAATGCGACTGTTATACTTGTACCAACTATTCCAGAGCATATATAAGACATTTATTTAACGTCAATGAAATTTTAGGAGCAAGGCTTGCAACTATCCATAATCTTTACTTTTTAATAAAGCTTATGGCAAATATAAGGGAAGCAATAAGAGAAGATAGACTTCTTGAATTTAGAGATGAATTTTATAAAAAATTCGGATATACAAACAAAAATTAGATTATTTTCCAAAAAACATGTATAATATTATTAAAATTAAAAGGAGGTTATAGTATGAATTTACAACAGTTTCAACCAATAATTATAACAATACTATTTTTGGCATTTTTTTATTTCTTAGTTATCAGGCCCCAAAAGAAAAAAGAAGCAGAAATTAACGAAATGAGAAAGAATCTAAGGGTTGGAGATGAAATAATTACCATAGGCGGGATTCGAGGCAAAATTGTAAAATTAAAAGATGAGTATATTACAGTTGAAGTAGGTACATCAAAGACAAAGCTTGAGTTAGCTAGATGGGCAGTAGGTTCTGTTATAAAGAAGAATGAAGGAAAGGGTAAGAAAGAAAAAGAAGAAGATTCAAAGAAGGAAGATAATCATAATAAAGTAGATAATGATAAAGTTGTAAATAATTCTGATTCTGTTGAAAATGTAAATGAAGAAATGACAAATGATGATATTGATCAAAATGAAAATTAATGAAAAAATAGCTTCCATATAAAATTGGAAGCTTTTTTGTGTAATAAATGTTATCCTCCTCAAATACATTAGATTTAGAGAAGTAAGTGTGAGGAGGTTGTAATATGAAGGTGAAGAGTTTAGTAAAAGGCGTCTATTTGCTACAGGGATTGCTATTAGCATTTATAATTACAGCAGTTCTTATTTTTATATCTTCAGTCATAATTACTTATACAAATATTAGCGAAAGCAAGATGAATCTATTAAACACAATCGTAATGATAATCAGCATAACTTCTGGCAGTATTTATGTTGCTATAAAGGCAAAAGAAAAAGGATGGATAAACGGTGGTATATTGGGGCTATGCTATTTTTTAATAATATTGCTTATTAATATTGTTTTCCTAAAACCATTTACATTTGATATCTTTTTAATTTCAAGATTATTAATATCTGTAGTTATGGGAATAATAGGTGGAATAATAGGTATAAATCTCACTTAAATCTTTAAATTTTAGTTATTATATGATATAATTTAATAAATTTATTTTAGATGGTGGTCATCCACCATCTTTTATTTAACAGAAAATTGATGAGAATAATATAAAATTGTAATAAATTATATTATTTTATCGAAAAAATATGATAGAATATTATAATATAATATCCTACTAACCATGCAATATTCAACTTAAATTCTGTCAATGGAGTGAAGCAGTTGGAAAAATGGTTTATAAAAAATCGAGCAGGAGATTATAAAAACATATCAAGAAAATTTAAAATATCGGAATTTTTGGCTAAATTATTGATAAATAGAGGTATAACTGATTACAAATCCATAGAAAAATTCCTGTATCCTACATTAGATAAAATGTACAGTCCTTCTTTGATGAAGGATTTAGATAAATCAGCTGAAATAATAAAAAGCAAAATTATCAACAAGAAAAAAATAAGAATAGTTGGGGATTTTGATGTAGATGGCGTAATGTCTATATACGTTTTATATACTGGCATAAAAAAATGTGGCGGAATAGTTGATTATGTAATACCAGATAGAGTAAATGAAGGATATGGTATAAATAACCATATAGTTGAACAAGCTAAGGCAGATGGCGTAGATACAATTATAACTTGTGATAATGGAATATCAGCTATTGACCAAGTAGCATTGGCAAAGAGCCTAGGTTTAACTGTAATAGTTACTGACCATCATGATATACCTTTTGTCATTGATGAAAATGGCAACAAAAGTACTTTGTATGTAAATGCTGATGCAGTTGTAAATCCAAAACAGGAAGATTGTAACTATCCATTTAAGAACCTATGTGGTGCAGCAATAGCATATAAGCTAGTTGAAAGGCTATATCTTATGTTTAATCTTCAATCAGATTCTGCTTATCCTCTCCTAGAATATGTTGCTATTGCTACTATATGTGACGTTGTAGATTTAATTGACGAAAATAGAATAATTGTAAAAAATGGATTGAAGTTATTGAATAGTACAAAAAATATTGGGCTAAAGGCGTTAATAAAAGAAGTAGGAATTGAGGGCAAATCAATTGGTGTTTTCCATGTAGGCTTTATAATAGGGCCCAGTATAAATGCTTCTGGACGATTAGATTCTGCAATTAAGGCGTTGCAGCTTCTTTTATCTACCGATGAAGAGGAAGCAAAAATTATAGCCAAAGAACTTCGGGAATTAAATGATGAGAGAAAAAGATTAACTGATGATGGAATTAAAAAAGCAGTTAATATCATCAATACTACAGATTTAAAGGATGATAAAATTTTAGTTATTTATGAGCCAAGTATAAATGAATCTGTAGCAGGAATCATTGCTGGACGTATTAAAGAGAAATATAATAAACCAACGATTATATTGACAAAAGGGAAAGAAGGAGTTAAAGGCTCTGGTAGGTCTATTGAAGAATGTAACATCTTTGAAGAACTTTCTAAATGCAAGGATATATTGTTGAAATATGGTGGACATCCAATGGCTGCAGGGCTATCATTGGAGGAAAGATACATACCTGCACTTCGAAGAAGATTAAACGAAAATGTTTCACTTACAGACGATGATTTAATACCTAAAGTGTATATTGACATGGAACTTCCTTTTGAAAATATAAGTATTAAGTTGATAAATGAACTTATGTTATTGGAGCCCTTTGGAAAAGGAAATGAAAGACCTTTGTTTGGAACAAAAAATTTAAGAATTAAACGAGGTCTACTGCTTGGCGTTAATAAAAATGTATTGAAGCTAATTTTATCAAATAATAATGGTAAAACCATTGAAGGACTTATATTTGGTGATGTGGAAAATTTTGAAAGTAAAGTTTTGAAATTATATGGTGAGGACGAGCTTAAGAAGTTATATAATGGAATAAAAAATAATATAAAAATTGATATACTTTACTATCCATCGATAGATGAATATAATGGAAACATAAATATTCAACTCATTATTCAAAATTATAGGTTTAACAAGTAATATAGTTAAAGCTTAAGATAAATGGGTATTTATACATAATTACAAAATTAATTTGTTGTGAAAAGGTGAATTCCTATGCTAGAGAAGTTACTATCAATAATAGAACAGAATAATCCTAAAGCAGATTTAGGTTTAATTATAGATGCATATCATTTTGCTGAAGCAGCCCACGAAGGGCAGTTTAGAAATTCTGGGGAAAAATATTTTGTTCATCCAGTAAATGTTGCTATGATTTTAGCTGATTTAAATATGGATACAGCTACTATTGTAGCAGGACTGCTTCATGATGTACTGGAAGATACAAAAGCTACCTATGAGGAACTTGCAGAAAAGTTTGGTACCGAAATTGCTAATTTAGTCGAAGGTGTAACTAAATTAAAAAAATTGAAGTATAAGACTAAGCAAGAAAACCAAGCGGAAAACTTAAGGAAAATGGTTTTAGCCATGGCAAATGACATAAGGGTTGTTATTGTCAAACTAGCAGATAGATTGCACAATATGAGAACTTTAGAATATATGAGCGATGAAAAGAGAAAAGAAAAGGCTCTTGAAACCTTAGAAATCTACGCTCCTTTGGCTCATAGATTGGGGATATCGAAAATTAAGTGGGAATTGGAAGATTTATCTCTAAGATTTTTGGATCCAGAAAATTATTATGATTTAGTAGAAAAAGTGCAAAAGAGAAGACAAGAAAGAGAAGAGTATATAGAGGAAATTATTAAGACTCTAAAGAAAAAATTAGATGAATATAACATAAAATGCGATATAAGTGGAAGGCCTAAGAACTTTTATAGTATATATAAAAAGATGGTTCAACAAGGAAAAACTTTTGACCAAATATTTGACCTAACAGCTATCAGGGTAATAGTCGATGATGTAAAGGACTGTTATGAAGTACTAGGAATAGTCCACAATCTTTGGAAACCTATACCTGGTAGATTTAAGGATTATATTGCAATGCCAAAACCTAATATGTATCAGTCAATTCATACTACTGTAATTGGGCCAAAGGGAGAAATTTTCGAAGTTCAAATACGTACTTGGGAAATGCATAGAACCGCTGAATATGGTATTGCTGCCCATTGGAAATATAAAGAAGGCAAAACTAAAACTGATAATTTCGATGAAAAGCTAACTTGGTTGAGACAGTTGTTGGAATGGCAATCTGAATTGAAAGACCCAAAGGATTTTATGGAAACATTAAAAATTGATTTCTTTACAGATGAAGTCTTTGTATTTACTCCAAAAGGTGATGTCATTAACTTGCCAGATGGTTCAACGCCCATTGACTTTGCTTATAGAGTTCACACTGAAATAGGCAATAAGTGCGTTGGAGCAAAAGTCGATGGTAAAATAGTTCCATTAAATTACAGATTGAAAACTGGCAATATTGTAGAAATTATTACTTCTGCCAACAGCAATGGTCCTAGCAGAGATTGGCTAAAGATTGTAAAAAGCACTCAAGCTAAAAATAAAATAAAACAGTGGTTTAAAGCTAAAGAAAAGGATTTAAATATTGCAAAAGGTAAAGATTTATTAGAAAAGGAATTAAAGAGATTAGGATATAAGCCTTCAGAGATTTTAAAAGAAGACTGGCTTAAGAGTGTTGCTGAAAAGTTTAATACTAGTTCTATTGATGACTTGTATGCTGCAATTGGATATGGAAGTGCTAATTTAAATCAAGTAATTTCAAAATTAAAAGTATTATACAATGAATTCTATGGAATAGAAGAAGATAAGAATGTTGTAGAGACAAAACAACCTGTTCAAGAAAGAAAATCTAGACATCATCAAGGCGTCCGTGTAAAAGGTATAGACAATATAAAGATAAGATTTTCAAAATGTTGTAATCCAGTGCCTGGTGATGAGATTATTGGATATATTACAAGGGGAAGAGGTATTTCTGTTCACAGAAAAGATTGCCCTAATATAGCAGCTGTTGAATCTGATAGGTTAGTAGAAGTAGAATGGGATTTTGATAAAAAAGTATCATACCAAGCAGAAATTCAAATTAAAGCTACAGATAGATCAGGTTTACTTGCGGACATTACTCAAAAAATAACCGATTCTAACTTAGCAGTGATTTCTTTAAATGCTAGAACATCAAAAGATAGAGTAGTATTTATTAATTTACTACTTGAAATTAGAGATATAGAAGAGTTAAGGGAAGTCATTAAAAAGATTAGAAAAGTAAAAAATGTCATGGATGTATATAGAGTAACAGCATAAGGAGTGAGAATTTTGAGAGCTGTCGTGCAAAGGGTTTTAAATGCTTCTGTTAAAGTAGATGGAAAAGTGGTTGGAGAAATAAATAGAGGGCTTTTAGTATTTTTAGGAGTTGGAAAAGATGATAATGAAGAGGATTTAGAATATTTAGTTAATAAAGTAGTTGGACTTAGGATTTTTGAAGATGAAAATGAAAAGATGAACTTATCTTTATTAGATATAAATGGAGAATTATTAATCGTTTCTCAGTTTACTCTATATGGAGATGTAAGAAAAGGAAAAAGGCCTAGTTTTACAGAATCAGCTCCTCCTGATATTGCGGAAAAAATGTATCTAGAATTTGCAGACAAATGTGCTAAACTGGGAATAAAAACTGAAAAAGGGATTTTTGGTGCAGATATGAAAGTAAGCTTAATAAATGATGGACCTGTAACTATATTATTAGATAGTAAGAAAGTATTTTAGAGGTGATAATTTTGAAATTAATAAGAATTCAAGCAGGCATTTATGCAGTTAACTGCTACATTATATATAGTGAAGATACTAATGAAGGAATAATAGTAGACCCAGGCGGAGATGTAGATGACATACTAGATTATGTGAGAGAAAATAATTTAAATATAAAATATCTAGTATTAACCCATGGTCATGCAGACCATATTGGAGGGTTAAAAGGATTAAAAGAGGCATTAGGTGCTATAATAGCAATTCATGAAGATGATGTCGATATGTTAAAAGATGCTGATAAAAACTTATCTTCTGTTATGGCTATGGGTAAGGTAGAATTAGAACCAGATTTATTGTTAAGAGAAGGAGATATTCTTGAATTTGGAAATGAAAAAGCAAAAGTAATTCATACACCAGGCCATACACGAGGAAGTATATGCCTAGAAATTAATGATGTAATAATTTCAGGGGATACTTTATTTGCAGGTTCAATTGGCAGAACTGATTTATACGGAGGAGATTATGATACATTAATAAACTCAATAAAGGATAAACTAATGACATATCCTGATGAAACTAAAGTTTATCCTGGTCATGGCTCTCCAACAACCATAGGGAGAGAAAGGAAATATAATCCATTTTTAAGATAAAATTATATTATTAAGGTGATCCAGTGATAAGAGTTAAGTTGATAAATCATGATGCTAGAAACGAATTGTTTGAATTAATTCGAGTTTTTTTCCCAAAAGAAGAAATTGAATTTGTAGATGATATTAATCCTTCAGATGAAGGTTTATGTATTATAAGTTCCTTAGTTAATTCAAATGGAAAACTATATTCAAGTACTGAAGTTTATAAATGTGCTGAACTTATTAGCAAATCCGCAGAAGATATTAATTCAATAAAGGCATATAGGGATTCTATTGAAAAAGACATAAAAATTGGCTTAAAGAAATCATTGTATAATGCATTAATTGATATAGCAGAAAATGAAATACCTTGGGGCATATTGACTGGTATAAGGCCAGTAAAAATTGTACAAGAATTATTGAATAAAGGTATTGATGATAATGAAATCATTCGTGTTTTAACAGGGGAATATAAGCTTCATGATTCTAAAGCATACCTCATATTAGATATTGGGAAAAGGCAGATGAAATATTTATATCCACTAGACAAAAGGAGATTTAGCTTATATATAAGTATTCCTTTTTGCCCTACTAGGTGTTTGTATTGTTCTTTTCCAACTTTGCCAATGGAAAGGTTTAAAAATTATATAGACAAATATGTTTCAACCCTTTTACATGAAATTAAGTCTATTAAGAGAATGACTGAAGGCATGAAAATTAATACAGTTTATATAGGTGGTGGTACTCCTACTGCAATTCCACCAGAAAAATTGGAAAAAATTATACAGGAAGTTTATAATTCTTTTTCTGATAATATTAGAGAGTTTACTGTTGAAGCTGGAAGGCCAGATACTCTTACATTAAAATATTTGAAAGTACTTCATGATAATAACATAAATAGAATAAGCATCAATCCTCAAACTATGAATGATGACACACTAAAACTAATAGGCAGGGAACATACTTCAGAAGATATAAAAAGGACATATTATCTAGCTAAAGATGTAGGTTTTCCAGTAATAAACATGGACTTAATAGTAGGACTTCCTGGAGAAGGCGTAGATGAAATAAAAAATACCTTAAATGAAATAGAAAAATTAGATCCCGAAAATTTAACTGTCCACACCTTGTCTATAAAAAGAGGTTCTAGGTTTATCGAAACTTTGGAAGAATATGATATAGAAGACCAATTAACTATTGGGAATATGCTTAATGAAACAGTTAAATTTGCAAGTAGAATGAACCTAATTCCATATTATTTATATAGGCAAAAGTTAATACTAGGAAACTATGAAAATGTTGGATATGCTAAACCAAACATGGAATGTATTTATAATATTGCAATAATGGAAGAAAAGGAAACAATTATAGGTGCTGGTATGGGGGCGGTTTCCAAGATATTCTACCCTGAAGAAAATAGGATAGAAAGGGTTCCCAATTTTAGGGATATTAAAGAATATATAGAAAGAATAGATGAAGAAATCTTGAAAAAAGAAAATTTAATTAAGAATTTATTATCTTGACACATCTGAAAAATTATTTTATAATACCTAAACAACATAATATTGTATGATGATGAAGAGGAGTAGTTAAATCAATTAGTGATAGAGAGTCGGTGAGGGTGGAAAGCCGATACTAATATTTAACGAAGACACTTCGGAGTAGGTAATCGATAGAAAGATTACCCGCATTTATGCGTTATATAAATGAGTGAGGCATTACCTAATTAGGGTGGTACCGCGGGCTAACCTCTCGTCCCTGTATATCAGTGATGGGAGGTTTTATATTTATATAATACTAATATAGGAGGTTGCATTATGGGAGAAAAAATGGGTAATTGGAGAAGAACAATGATGTGTGGTCAATTAAGGCCAAAAGATGTTGGAAAAGATGTAATACTCATGGGATGGGTACAAAGAGAAAGAAATTTAGGTTCTATCATTTTTATTGATTTGAGAGATACAACTGGTATTTGTCAAATAGTGATAGATAATAATGTTTCAGATGAAGTATTTTCTAAAGCTGAAAAAGTTCGTTCTGAATATGTGTTAGCTGTTCGTGGCAAAGTTAGAATGAGGGAATCAGTAAATAAGGATTTACCAACTGGAGAAGTTGAAGTTTTAGCAGAAGAATTAAAAATATTAGATGAAGCAGAAACTCCACCAATTTATATTAGAGATGATGATAATGTTTCAGAAACTATGAGATTAAAATATAGATATCTAGATTTAAGAAAGCCATCTATGCAAGAAAAGTTAAAGATTAGGGCAAAAACTGCAAAGGTTGTAAGGGATTTCTTATATGAAAATAATTTCATAGAAATAGAAACACCTATGTTAACTAAACCAACTCCAGAAGGTGCAAGGGATTATTTAGTACCAAGCAGAGTAAATCCTGGTTTGTTCTATGCATTACCTCAATCACCTCAATTGATGAAGCAGCTTTTAATGGTAGCAGGAATGGATAGGTATTATCAAATAGTAAGATGCTTTAGAGATGAAGATTTAAGGGCAAATAGGCAACCTGAATTTACCCAGATTGATATTGAGATGTCCTTTGTTGATGTAGATGATGTAATTGCAATAAATGAACAATTACTTTACAGGATATTCAAGGAAATTAAACGTGTCGAAATCCAACTTCCTATTCAAAGAATGACTTATAAAGAAGCAATGGAAAGATTTGGAGTAGATAAACCAGATTTGAGATTTGGATTTGAATTGGTTAATATCTCAGACATAGTAAAGAATAGTAACTTTAAAGTATTTTCACAAACAATAGAAAATAATGGTTCAGTTAGGGGTATAAATGTAAAAGGATATGCTGATAGATTTACTAGAAAAGATATATCTTCATTAGAAGAATTTGCAAAAACTTATGGTGCAAAAGGATTAGTATGGATGAAGATTACAGAAGAAGGTATAACTTCACCAATTTCAAAATTCTTAAGTGAAGAAGAATTGAATAATATCCTAAAGAGAATGAATGGAGAAAAAGGAGACTTACTATTATTTGTTGCTGATAAAGATTCTGTAGTATTTGACAGCTTAGGCAATTTAAGAAATGAAGTGGCAAGAAGATTAAATATTTTAAATCCAAATGAATATAAGCTAGTTTGGATTACAGAGTTCCCATTATTTGAATATAGTGAAGAAGAAAAAAGATATGTTGCAAAGCATCATCCATTTACTCATCCAATGGATGAAGATATTGACCTATTGGAAACTAATCCTGAAAAGGTTAGAGCAAAGGCTTATGACATCGTAATAAATGGAGAAGAAATGGGCGGTGGAAGTATAAGAATAAACAATTCAGAACTTCAAAAGCGAATGTTTAAAGCTTTAGGCTTTACTGAAAAGGAAGCCATAGAAAAATTTGGATTTTTAATTGAAGCTTTTAAATATGGTACTCCACCTCATGGCGGAATTGCCTATGGCTTTGATAGATTAATGATGCTATTAACAAATACTTCCAACATTAGAGATGTAATAGCATTTCCAAAAACTCAGTCAGCAACTTGTTTGATGACAGATGCTCCATCATTTGTATCTGAAAAGCAGTTAAAAGAAGTACACATCAAGTTAGATTTATAAAATAGGAAGGAGACATGCATGATTAATCCATTTTATAGGACAGAACTGCTATTAGGGAAAGATGCAATGGATAAACTAAAAAATTCAACTGTTGCTATCTTTGGTATTGGAGGAGTAGGTTCTTTTGCAGCTGAAGCATTGGTAAGAAGTGGACTTGGTAGCATTTATCTTATAGATTATGATATAATAGATATTACAAATATAAATAGGCAAATACACGCTACAATGAAAACTGTTGGGCTGCCAAAAGTTGAAGTGATGAAAGAAAGAATATTAGAAATAAATCCTAATATAAATATAACAGTGTTTAAGGAAAAATATGGTCCAGAAACTAAAGAAATGCTGCTTTCCCATAAATATGACTATGTAATAGATGCTATAGATATGATATCTTCTAAGATAGATTTAATAGTAGAATGTAAAAAAAGAAATATTCCTATTATTAGCTCCATGGGAGCAGGGAACAAGCTAAATCCAGCAATGTTTAAAGTAGGAGACATCTATTCAACAAGAGTATGTCCTATGGCAAAAGTTATGAGATATGAATTGAGAAAAAGAAATATAAAAAGCTTAAAGGTTGTTTGGTCAGATGAAGTACCAAAACCTGTTAATCTTGAAAAAGAAGGAGTAAGAAAGGCCATACCTGGCAGTGTTGGCTTTGTTCCCCCAGTAGTTGGTTTTATAATGGCCTCAGAAGTTATCAAAGATATTTGTTTTAAGGAGGTGCAAGATGGAAAAGATAGGAATAGTAAAGAAAGTTAACAGAAATATTGCAGAAATTGAAATAAAAAGGGTTTCTGGCTGTGGAGGAGCTTGTAAGTCATGCAGCGGATGTGAAACTAAAAGCCATATAGTTGTTGTTCCAAATACTTTGAATGCTAAAGTTGGAGACCTAGTTGAAATTCAGGGAGAAGTAAAAAGTATTTTGAAATATACTATCATTGTATATATGATACCATTTGCTTTTTTAATCGCTGGAATCTTATTAGGAATGAATATATTAAAGTTGCAAAATGAGCTTTTCAGCTTTTTAATAGGTTTGGCGTTTATGGCATTAGGATACTTTATAGTAAGGATTATTGACAAAAAAGTAGAAAGCAAAGATGATAATATAGTTAGAATGACTAAGATAATTAGCTAAGGGGTTGTCCTGAATTGGTTGATAAGCAGGCAGTCATAAAGAGACTAAAAAAAGTTGAAGGTCAAATCAAAGGAATAGAGAAAATGATAGAAGAAGAAAAATTTTGTGAAGATATTTTAATTCAAATTGCAGCAGCGAGAGCTGCCCTAAATAGCATTGGAGGATTAATTCTAGAAAACTATGTAAAAAACTGTATTTATAAAGTATCAGAGGGGGAATTAAAAGAAGAAGAATTAAATAAAGTGCTAGAAACTGTGATTAAATATGCAAAAAAATAATATTATTCCTTTTGCCTAACTCTTTTAATTGATTTTGAAAAAATAGAAGATATGATTATTCCAGTTGATATGGCTGCTGCAATGAAAAATGTCTCAACTCCTTTTGATGCAGCTAGGGAAAATTCGTTTTCTATTAAATGTAGCATTGTGTAATATGCACCAGCACCAGGTACCAAAGGTATTATACCTGCGGTTATATAAATGGTTGCTGGTTTTTTATTTTTTCTTGCAAGAATTTCACCAAGGATTCCAACAGTCAGTGCACCTATAAAAGGGGCAGCAACATTATTTTTAGTTACAGCATAAGTAATATAATAAAAAAGCCATCCAATTGAACCTACAGCCCCAGCGTATAAAACTGAATTTTTTGGACAGTTGAATAATACAGCAAATCCCACTGTAGACATAAATGAAAACAAAAATTGCTTAATAATATCCATTTTAAACCTCCTATGAGAAAAATAAAACAATACCAACACCAAAAGCAATTGCCAGAGCAGTGAAAATTGCTTCCATTCCTCTAGATAATCCAGAAAGAAAATCACCAGACATTGTATCTCTGATTGCATTCGTTATTGCTACACCTGGTACTAGAGACATAATGGAACCAATGATTACTTTATCTAAATTGTTACCTATGCCTATTTTTACTAGTAAAAGTGACATAATGCTTATAAATACTGAAGCAATAAATTTATCGATAAAAAATGAGGATTTTAGTTTGGATATATAGTTTAATAAATAAGTAACAGTGAAACTTACCAGCAAAGTAGCTACAAAATCAAAAAAAGTTCCTTTAAATAGCAAGCATGAAAATCCACTGGCAATAGCTCCAAAAAATGATTTTATTAGTATTGGATAAGTCTTTATTTTACTTATTCTTTTAATTTCATTAATACCTTCATCTATTGACATATTGGAGCTGACAAAATTACGAGAAAACTCATTGACTAAAGTGATTTTATTTAAGTCAATTGAAATTGTTTTAATTCTCTTAATATAAGAAATTAATTCTCCCTTATATTCAAGAGAAATAAATATTCCTGTAGGTACAACAAAGGCATCTACATGTTGAATATCTTTCCTTGACTGACAGATTCTAATAACTGTATCTTCAACTCTATAAGTTTCTGCTCCAGCTTTGAGCATAACACGTCCTGCCAAGCTGGCTAAAACTAGCAATTTTTTAACTTCTTCTTTATCGCTATCTTTTAAATAAATCATAATGGACATCCCTCTAATAACATTCTTGTAAAATGGTTAAAATACTTATATAATGTTAATGGATATTTAAATATTTTTATAACATTATATTATTATTTAGTATGTTTATTCAAGTATTTAATATGATGAAAAGGGGAGATAAGAATGGATTTTAACTCTTTGGCAAAAAATGACCCTGAAGTAATGAGTTTAATTGAGATGGAGTTGGAAAGGCAGCAAAATCACATTGAATTAATTGCATCAGAAAATTTTGTAAGTCCACAGGTACTAGAAGCAGCTGGAAGTTATTTAACAAACAAATATGCAGAAGGGTATCCAGGAAAAAGGTATTATGGTGGTTGTGAAGTTGTAGATAAGGTAGAAGAATTAGCCCGTGAAAGATTAAAGAAGCTATTTGATGCAGAACATGCCAACGTTCAACCACATTCGGGTTCCAATGCTAATCTAGCAGTTTATTTTGCTGTACTTCAACCAGGTGATAAAGTATTAGGTATGAATCTATCCCAAGGTGGCCATTTAACACATGGCAGCCCTGTTAATATATCTGGTACCTACTTTAATTTTATAGCTTATGGAGTAGATAAGGAAACAGAAACGATAGATTATGACCAAGTTAGGGAAATTGCCATAAAAGAAAGGCCAAAGTTGATAGTAGCAGGTGCAAGTGCTTATCCTAGAATAATAGACTTTAAAAAGTTTAGAGAAATAGCTGATGAAGTAGGCGCTTATTTAATGGTTGATATGGCTCATATTGCAGGATTAGTAGCAGCAGGTTTGCATCCAAGTCCAGTACCATACGCTGACTTTGTTACTACAACAACACATAAAACTTTAAGAGGACCACGTGGTGGGGCGATTCTTTGCAAGGGACAATATGCAAAAGCCATAGATAAAGCTATCTTCCCTGGTATTCAAGGCGGTCCATTGATGCATATAATCGCTGCTAAGGCTGTTGCATTTGGAGAAGCTTTAAAAGATGAATTTAAAGAATATCAAAAGCAAATTTTGAAAAATGCAAAGGCATTAGCTGATGGATTAATTAAAAATGGATTTAGACTAGTCTCTGGTGGAACAGACAATCACTTGATATTGATTGACCTAAGAAATAAAGGAATAACTGGAAAAGAAGCAGAAAAGATGTTAGAAGAAATAGGAATCGCAGTAAATAAGAATACAATACCTTATGATCCAGAATCTCCAAATGTTACAAGTGGTATAAGAATAGGAACTCCAGCAATGACTACTCGTGGCATGAAGGAAGAAGATATGTATGAAATTGCAGATATTATTGCTCTTGCTTTAGATAAGAATAATGATAGAGATATGATTAAAGAAAGAGTTCTTGCTCTTTGTAAGAAGTATCCTTTATATAATAATATTAACTAATATATAATAATATTAACTAAGCCTACAGTTTATTCTGTAGGCTTATCTTTACATATTGGGAATATTATATTAGAATAAACTATATGTTATTTTATGAGGTGTAATATGGAATTAAGAAATTATACAGAAGACAGAAATATTATAGAGGAAGTAAAGAAGGGCAGTATTGCAGAAGAACTTGAAATTGAAATTGGCGATATATTATTATCTATAAATGGCAGAAAAGTAAAGGATATTATTGATTATAAGTATCTAATTTCAGATGAATACTTAGAAATAGCTATAAAAAAGAAAAATGGCGAAGTATGGCATTATGAAATTGAGAAAGATTATGATGAAGATTTAGGCTTAGTATTTACTAATCCATTAATAGATAAGGCAAAATCCTGTAGAAATAAATGTATTTTCTGCTTCATTGACCAACTTCCTCCAAATATGAGGGAAACCCTATATTTCAAAGATGATGATTCAAGGCTTTCATTTTTACAAGGTAATTTTATTACTTTAACCAACATGAATGATGAAGAAATCCAAAGGATAATTGATTATAGATTATCTCCTATAAATGTAAGTGTTCATACCACTAATCCTGAATTAAGAATCAGAATGCTTAACAATAAAAATGCAGGTAAGATATATGATATATTAAAAAGGTTTAGTGAAGCCAATTTGGTAATTAACTGTCAGATTGTTCTAGTTCCTGAAATTAATGATGGAGCAGAGCTTGAAAGAACTTTAAATGATTTATCTAAACTTCATCCTTCTATAAATAGTGTGGCAGTTGTGCCTGTAGGCATAACAAAATATAGGGAGAATTTGCCTAGAATTAGGCCATTTACAGTAAAAGAAGCTAATGAATTATTAAACTATATTTTTGAAAAGCAAAAAGCTTTTATTAATAGCTTAGGAACAAGATTTGTTTTTGCTTCTGATGAATTCTTTGCATTGACAAATAGACCTATTCCATCATATCAAGAATATGAGGGATTTCCTCAGTTAGAAAATGGAGTAGGGCTTATGAGATTGTTTGAAGATGAGGTCGTTGATGAGCTTAGAAAAATAAAAACTCCAATAATTAGAGATAGGAAATTTATAATAGCAACAGGTACTATAGCTTATAACTTTATGTGTAAAATAAGAGACCTAATATATGAAAAATTTAAGGGACTGGAATTAAAAGTCGTTCCAATTAAAAATAATTTCTTTGGTGAAACAATTACGGTATCTGGTTTAATTACAGGAAAAGATTTGATAGAACAGTTAATGGAATATAAAAATTATGATAAAATAATTATACCTAGGTCTATGTTAAAACATGATGAAAACATTTTCTTAGACGATCTAACTCTTGATGATGTATCTAATGCCTTAAATATAGAAATAATACCTTGTAAAGTTAAAGGCAAAAATATAATAAATATAATTAGGAATAGGTGATGTGGATGAAAAGAGCAATTGTATGTATTGTTGGAAGACCAAATGTAGGTAAGTCTACATTATTTAATAGAATTGTAGGTAAAAGAATTGCCATAACAGAAGATACCCCTGGGGTTACTAGGGACAGAATCTATGCAGAAGGGGAATGGCTAGGGAAATACTTTACTGTAATCGATACTGGAGGATTAGACCCAGATAGTGAAGAAATTATAATGGCCAATATAAAAAGGCAAGTTGAAATTGCAATAGATACTGCTGATGTCATTATTTTTGTAGTCGATGGCAAGGAAGGATTAAGTCCTACTGACAAAGAAATTGGGAATATGTTAAGAAAGTTTAAGAAGAAAGTAATATTAGCATGTAATAAGGTTGATAGGCCAAAAAATTCTCAAGAAATTTATGAGTTCTACGAGCTTGGTTTTGGTGAACCCATAGCTATTTCAGCTGAACAAGGTCTTGGAATTGGCGATTTACTAGATGAAGTTGTAAAAAGTTTTCCAGAGGATGTAGATACAGACTACGATGAAGATGTTATAAAGGTTTGTTTTATTGGTAAACCAAATGTTGGGAAATCTTCACTAATAAATAAAATTTTAGGTGAAGAAAGGGTAATTGTTACCAATATACCAGGGACTACAAGAGATGCTGTAGACACTTATTTTGAGTATAACGACCAAAAGTATGTATTCATTGACACTGCTGGTTTAAGAAGGAAAAGAAGTATATATGAAAAAATTGAAAGATATTCAGTTGTAAGGACTTTGACTGCAATTGATAGGTCTGATATCTGTGTACTTGTTATAGATGCTACTGAAGGTGTATCTGAACAGGATTCAAAAATTGCTGGCTATGCACATAATAATGGTAAGGGAATCATTATAGCAGTTAATAAATGGGACTTGGTTAAAAAGGACAGCAATACTTATTTGGAATTTGAAAAGGAAATAAGAAGGGTTTTAAGCTTTATAAACTATGCGCCAATCGTATTTATATCAGCGTTAACAGGACAAAGAATAAACAAATTATTAGATCTTATAAATGTCGTTAATAACAATTATAACATGAGGATAAGTACAGGAGTACTAAATGATATTATTAACGAAGCAGTATTAATGGCTCAGCCACCAAGTGATAAAGGCAAGAGGCTTAAAATATTCTATGGAACTCAAGTAGCGGTTAGACCACCAAAGTTTGTAATTTTTATAAATGATAAAGAATTAATGCATTTTTCTTATGAACGATATTTAGAAAACCAAATTAGAAGCCATTTTGGTTTTTCTGGAGTACCTATTTTATTTGAATTTAGGCAAAGGGAGAGTAAAAAATGAAGGCAATAGTTACAGCATTACAGGCATATCTGTTAGGATGCTTCTCATCAGCTTATGTACTAGGAAAGGTTACGAAAAACATAGACATAAGACAATATGGAAGCGGAAATGCTGGTGCTACCAATGCCTACAGAGTATTAGGGAAAAAAATCGGGATTCTTACTTTTCTTTTAGACATTTTAAAAGGTATTATAGCTGTGCTAATTGGCAAATACCTATTAGGATATAATGGGGGGTTATTAGCTGGAATATTTGTAGTCTTAGGTCACAATTTTCCTGTTTTTTTGAATTTTAAAGGTGGAAAAGGCATAGCTACTTCTTTTGGAGTTTTAATGGTGACAAACTGGAAAATTGGGTTAATCTGTTTTATCGTGGGCATTATTGTTATTGCCTTTACCAAATATGTTTCTTTAGGCTCAATAACAGCATCAGTAGTTGCAATCATTTTGACTATTATTTTCTTTGATGATTTGAGCAGGTATTATTGTTACACTATTTGGTTTTTAGGAATTTTGTCTATAATTAGGCATAGATCGAATATATTAAGGCTTCTTAAAGGAGAAGAGAATAAGTTAGGGAAAAATACATAGGAAGGTGGGGAAAATGTCTGAAAAGATTGGAATATTAGGAGGCGGTAGCTGGGGGACTGCACTTGGTATTTTATTGGCTAATAAAGGTTATGAAGTTGCAATTTGGTTAAGGGATAAACTCCAAGCTGAAGAAATGAATGAAACGAGGATTAATAAAAGATATCTTCCTGATGTTGTACTGCCTAATAATTTGATTGTAACTAACGATTTGGAGTACTGTATATCTGATAAAAATGCCCTTGTATTGGCTACCAGTACTCATGGCATTCGAGATGTACTTTCAAAATCAAAATATTACATAAAACCTAACCAAATTATAATTAATGTTTCAAAAGGCATTGAATGCGATACGCTACTAAGAATTTCTCAAATAGTAGAGGAATTTTTACCTGAGAATACTTATGTAGTTCTTTCTGGTCCATCCCATGCAGAAGAGGTAGCCAAAAATATGCCTACTACTGTTGTATCTGCTTCGAGGGACAAGAAAGCTGCAGAATATGTTCAAGATCTTTTTTTCACACCTTATTTTAGAGTATATACAAATCCAGATGTTATAGGAGTTGAATTAGGAGGGGCTTTAAAAAATATCATAGCATTAGGAGCAGGAATTTCAGACGGGTTAGGATATGGCGATAATACAAAAGCTGCACTTATGACAAGAGGTATCATTGAAATAGCAAGGCTTGGTGTTAGAATGGGTGCTGAGCTTACTACTTTTTCAGGGCTTGCTGGAATTGGAGATTTAATTGTTACATGTACAAGTATGCATAGTAGGAATAGAAGGGCTGGCATTTTAATTGGGCAAGGAATGAAGGTAGAAGAAGCAGTAAAAAGGATTGGTATGGTTGTAGAAGGAATATCTACAACAAAATCTGCATATGATTTAGCAAAGAAATATAATATAGAAATGCCTATTACATCTGAAATATATGGCGTTATATATGAAGGTGAAGATGTAAAAAATTCAGTTGTGAATTTAATGCTAAGGGATAAAAAACATGAAATGGAAGCTATTATTAAAGATAAGGAAATATACTGGTAACCTGCTAAGAATAGCAGGTTTTTTTTATAAGCTTGTAATAATTTATCTATTCATACGTATATATATAATGTTAAGTATTGTAATTAAATTACTCATAAGGGGGGTAGGCTGTGGAAGTATATGATATATACAAGGACATTGCAGAAAGAACAGATGGCGATATATATGCAGGAGTAGTAGGGCCAGTAAGGACTGGTAAATCAACTTTTATTAAGCGATTTATGGAACTAATGGTTTTGCCAAATATTGAAAACAAACATAAAAGAGAGAGGGCTAAAGATGAATTGCCATTAAGCGGTGCTGGGAAAACCATAATGACTACAGAACCAAAGTTTGTACCAAATGAGGCAGTGGAATTAACCCTTGGAGAAAACCTTAAATTTAAAGTTAGAATGGTAGATTGTGTAGGATATATGGTTACAGGTGCATTAGGCCATGAAGAAAACTTTGCTCCTAGAATGGTAACAACACCTTGGTATGATGAGGAAATTCCATTTGAGGAAGCTGCTGAAATTGGTACTAGAAAAGTAATTCAGGAGCATTCAACAATAGGAATTGTGGTAACTACTGATGGTTCTATTACTGATATTGATAGGTCAAATTATATAAAAGCAGAAGAAAGGGTTATTTCTGAATTAAAAGAGCTAGGGAAGCCATTTGTCATCATATTGAATTCAAAACATCCAAATTTAGATAGTACAATAGCCTTAAGAGAAAGTCTTCAAAGCAAATATGGGGTTTCAGTCATTGCCTTAGACTGTTTAAATATGGATGTTAATGATATTGAAAAGATTTTTGAAAAACTATTATATGAATTTCCAGTTAAAGAAGTTACTATTAATTTACCAAAATGGATAGAAGGGTTGCCAAAGAAACACTGGATTAAGATGAATATATTAAATTCATTAAAAGAATCAATAGAAGGGCTTCAAAAACTCAGTGAAGTAGCTGAATTTTTAAACCCATTAAAAGAATTAGATATTGTTAAAAATGTAAATATAGTTGAAATAAAGTTGGGTGAAGGGGTAGTACATTCAGAAATAATTGTTGATGAAAACCTATTCTATAGTGTACTTAAGGAAATGACTGGCTATTCAATTGAAGGAGATTACCAATTATTAGGCTTAATTTCTAAGCTTGCTGAAACCAAGAAGAAATATGATAAAATAGAAAAAGCTTTAATAGAAGCTAAGGAATTCGGTTATGGATTGGTTAGTCCAAGTTTAGAGGAATTAGAATTAGCTGAACCAGAAATATACAAACATGGCAGCAGATATGGAGTAAAACTAAAGGCCCGTGCACCATCTCTCCACATTATGAAAGTTAACATAGATACTGAAGTTAGTCCTCTAATAGGAACAGAAAAGCAATCTGAAGAATTAATAGAATATCTATTATCTGAGTTTAAAGAAGAACCATCGAAGATATGGCAATCAAATCTTTTCGGTAAATCATTATATGATTTAGTCAATGAACAGTTGCAATCAAAGTTAAGTACAATGCCTGAAGATGCAAGGCAAAAAATAAGAAGAGCCCTTGAAAGAATAGTTAATGATGGCAGCGGAGGAATAATATTCATTATCATATAAAATTAAAAAAGGTAGAGATAATCTCTACCTTTTACACTTCTTTTTCCTCACTTGCTAGGTTTTCTTTTTTTGATTTGTCAGGAACAAATTTTTCAGGTATCAGTTTATTAAGGCTTAATTTTTTCTTTTCTTTTAATTCGTCATTTTCATCTGAGAATACTGGAATATTTATTTTATTTCCAATAATTTTATTACCAGTATATTTATTGATTAAAGAATCAACTTCGTCTTCATCTAATGTTTCTTTTTCAATTAACATTTCTGCCATTTCTTTTAGTAGATCATAATTTTCTTCCAAAAAATCTATTGTTTCCCTATATAACTTATTAGATATTTCCTTTGCTTCTGATAATAGATGTTCTTGATTAAAACCTTTTATATTTTGCAAATTCAATAATCCAAATTTTTCACTCATTCCATAACTTCCAATCATGGCCATTATTATGCTTGTAGCCCTTTCAATATCATTGGAAGCTCCGGTTGTTACTTTATTTTCATCTTTTAATAATATATATTCTGCTGCTCTGCCTGCATAGCATACTTTAATTATATTCTCTAAATCTTCTTTTGAATAATAGTTCCCTTCCTTTGGTTCCATGAAAGTTATTCCACCAGCTCCACTTGTTGAAGGCACTATTGTTACTTTATTTACCTTTTGTTTTGCCACTAGTTTTGAAACTATTGCATGGCCTGCTTCATGCCAAGCAGTTAATTCTGTATCGTCCTGTGTTCTCTCATAGGATTTTTTCTTATCTCCTTTTGTTAGTATCCTGAATAGTGCATCGTCTATTTCTTGCATAGTTGTTTTATCTTTATCCCTGAAAGCTGTAAGAATTGCTGCTTCATTTAGTAGATTTGCCAAATCTGCACCGCTAAATCCCCTTGTTATAGCTGCTATTTTTTCTAAATTTACACTTTTATCTAGCCTTTTATCTTTAGCATAAAATTTTAGAATTTCTAATCTTCCTCTGTAATCTGGTGGGTTGACAGCAATGTGTTTATCAAAACGTCCGGGGCGTAATAATGCTTCATCAAGTATATCAAGCCTATTAGTAGAAGCAATTACCAATATACCACTGGAGTCCTTAAATCCATCCATCTCAATCAGCAAGGCATTTAAAGTATTAGTTCTTTCATCATTATCATATTCACCACTTCTTTTCTTTCCAATTGCATCTATTTCATCGATATAGATAATGGCCTTTTCATGCTTCTTAGCCTCTGCAAAAATTTCTCTAACCCTTTTTGCACCTACTCCAACATATTTTTCCACGAAATCACTGCCACCGGTCGCTATGAATGGAATACCTGCCTCATTGGCAAGAGCCTTAGCAATCATTGTTTTACCTGTACCAGGTGGGCCAAAAAGGAGTACTCCTTTTGGCATTTTAGCGCCTAATTTTTCGTATTTCTTTGGATTTTTTAGAAACTTAATTAGAAATATTAGGTCTTCCATTATTTCATCATGGCCCTTTATATCGCTTAATTTTACAGCATTTTCTTTTTTCTTTTCTTTTGCTTCTTCAATTTTAACTTTGGTTTCCTTGGTAAAGGAATTGTTTGAGTTGAAGTTAATCATAACTGGTCTTACAATTACCAAATATACTAATGATGATAATATGGTGATTATTATCGTAGATATAAAATACTTAACTGGTTTTTCCATATATGTTTTTTCTGCATTACTAATTGTTTTTAATATTGCTTCATTTGTTATTTGGTTTTCACTAACTAATTTTGAAATATTTCCTAAAGCGATTAGACTATAGTCAGTTATCCCATGTTTAATTTTTGCTTCTTCTTTTAAGATACCAGTAATAATGTCTTTTTCTAAATCATAATTTAATACGGTTATTTCTTTTTCATTAATATAATTATTAAATTCATTTAGAGAAACAAAATATAAACTTGAATCTTTCCTTAATTTGCTTAATCTATCCTTTGCTGTGAAATTTGAATATACTGCAAATAAACCGCTTAACAGAATGACAATTGTTGCAATTATCAATACAATCCTGGTATCTTTTTGAATTTTACTAAACCACTTCATTTTTTCTCCTCCTGTTGTGTTTGGGTATTATTATCTATGTAAATTGAAATTAATTTCATCATCTATAAGGCGAATTATATATACCCAAAATTATTGAATAAATTAATATATTAAAATCATATAAATAGTTGGTATTATAAATATTCTTGATAAAAGCAAGGTTATTTGATATAATATTTCTTGCTTGTTAATAACGAAGTGATTTTAGATTAATAGTGTATATTTTTGATTTTCGGGATGTGGCGCAGTTTGGTTAGCGCACAAGTCTGGGGGACTTGGGGTCGCAGGTTCAAATCCTGTCATCCCGATTTTCATTATGGCTGATTTTTAATCAGCCTTTTTTTTATAAAAAAGTACTAAATCACTATTTTTTAGTTGTTTAAAGTTATACCAAATACTGTTAAATTGTGTTATACTATGACTATAGAATAATGGAGGTGAAGAGTTGTTAGATTTTATAATTTCAATTTTAGTATTATTATTCATAGCTAGTATTTTTGGTTATATACTTACAGTGCTGAAAGAAAAATTCTATCTAAAAAACAATATAATTTTCATCGATAATAAAGTAGTTACTGAAGAACATTTAAATGAAGTTGATTTAAAGGAATTCATATTGGATGGATTAAGAGTAAGGGCAGGAGATGAAATAAAGGTTGTAACAAAAGAAAAGAAAAAATATAATGGGATTTTATTAGGTGCAAAATTAAAAGAAAAGACTATTTTATTAGTTACTTATGATTATAAAGTTTTGAAGTTTAAAATAGATAATATTCAAAAGTTTAAGTTGATTCATAGATACGGTAATTTCTTTTAAGTAAAGCCTTTTGGAAAGGTGAAATAGATGTCATATGATAAAAAAGAAAAACGAAAGAAAAAAAATAAATTATTGCGAAGAGTAATCATTGCTTTAATATTGGTATTATACATTTTTAGGTCTGTTCCTTCCATTCTTGCCAATAACGCAAAAACTGTTTTGCCCGAAAAAGGCATTTTAATAGATACTATTACTGTTCAAGGATTTTTCATAAAAAACGAAACTGTGATAAAATCAAAAAATGCTGGAAAACTTCAGAAGTTAGCATCTGAAGGTGAAAGGCTACCAGCAGGAAAAGAAATAGCTATAATTAGTTCAAATAATGATAATTCATACCTTTATAAAGAACTGGAATTGATAAAAAATTCAATTGAAGCTTTGAAAAAAACTCAAAATGAGACTAAAATTATATTAGATGATAAGGCAAAAGTTGAAGACATTAAAGCAGATTTAATAGGACAAATTCAAAATAATATAAATCAAGAAAATTACCAAGATGTCTATTTATTAAAAGAACAGCTGATTTTGTATCAAAATAAATCGGAGGAATTAACATTTTCTAATACTTTAGCTGGACAGAGTTTGGAAAAGTTAGAAAGTAGAAAAAATGAAATAATTTCTATTTTAGAAAGTGATAATATAAAATATTATTCACCTCGTGCTGGCATAATTTCTTACAACTTAGATGGATACGAAGATAAATTTTTACCAAGAGATTTTGAAAACTATACTTATGAAAGCTTAAATTATAAGAAGATTAGTAAAAATAATGAAAATTATGAAGTTGATGTAGATACGCCAATTTGCAAAATAATTGATAATTTTGAATGGTTTTTGGCGATGAAAGTAGAAGATATCAATAAAATTAAAGATTTTAATGAAGGGGATAACATCACAGTTATATTAGGTAAGGACAAGCTAGAGATTAACGGAAAAATTGTTAAAATAAACAGAACAAATGATAAGGCAGTAATAGTGGCAAAATTTACTACAATGTTACACGAATTTTATGATTTAAGGATTTCAGAAATACAAATAATATTAAGTAAAAAAGAAGGCTATAAAATCCCTACTAAGGCAATTATAGAAAAGGATTCTTTAAAAGGTGTATATATAAAGGATAAAAGCGGAATTGTAAAATTTGTACCAGTTAGAATTATAGGTGAAGATAACAATTATACTTATGTAGATATAGGGGACAATAATGGATATATAAAGGTTAAAGGGGGAGAACAAGTAAAAACAATTAACTTGTACGATGAAATTTTAACTAATACTAAAAACATTAAAGAAGGACTAATACTTAATTAACAACGGGGGCGATAAAAATTAGCATTGAAAAAAATATTTTAGAAGTACAAGAAAAAATCAATAATGCATTAATTAGGTCTGGTAGGGAAGGAGATAAGGTAAAACTTATTGCTGTTACTAAAACAGTGGACATAGATAGAATCAGCGAAGCTATTGAAGAAGGAATAGAAGATATTGGGGAAAACAGGACAAAAGAACTGGTAGACAAGCATAATGTCCTAGGCAATAAGGTCAATTTTCATATGATTGGACATCTTCAAACTAATAAAGTAAAGGATATTATCGGGAAAACAGTATTAATACATTCTCTTGACAGAATTGCTTTAGCAGAAGAATTAGATAAAAGATCTAAAAAAAATAATTTAATAACCGATGTTTTAATACAGGTAAACATTGCGGAAGAGGAAAGCAAGTTTGGTCTAAAGACTGGTGAAGTATTACCTTTCATCGAAGATATAATGAAATTCGAAAATATTAGAGTAAGAGGATTAATGACCATAGCTCCATATACAGATGATAAAATATTATTAAGAAAAGTCTTTAGGACTCTTTATAATTTAAGAGAAGATATAAAAAATAGAAAATATGAAGGAATTTATATGGATTACTTATCTATGGGAATGTCAAATGATTATGAAATAGCTATTGAAGAAGGTTCTAATATGGTTAGAATTGGCACTGCCATATTTGGAAAAAGAAATTATTATAAATAGGAGGGGTATTATGAGTAATTTTATGGACAAAGTTAAGTATTTTATTGGTATTCAGGATTTCGAGGAAGATGAAAAATATGAAAAAGAAAATTATGAAGAATATGATGAAGATTATGATACTTCATTGACTACAATGAAAAAATTTAATAATAAAGTTGTAAATATCCATACTAATAGTAATATGAAAATTGTGGTTCATGAACCACTTACTTATGAAGATGCGCCAAAAATAATCGATGACTTAAAAGCAAGAAAGACAGTAATAGTTAATCTTGAAGAAACTGACATCAGTTTAAAGAAGCAAATATTTGATTTTATAAGTGGCGGAATTTACGCTATGGAAGGGAATATACAAAAAGTTACAAAGGATATTTTCATATTCGCTCCTAAGAATGTTGAAATTGATGGATTAAAAGATGATTTGACAAGTAAAGGGATATTTATGTGGCAATAATAAGGAAGGTATGTAAATTATGTTGTTGTACAAATCCATTAATATATTGCTTTATTTAATTGAAATATTGATTGTTGTAAGGATTATTTTGTCATACCTTAATTTTGGAAGAACGCCTATATATAATATCGTATATGGGTTGACTGAACCTGTTTTAGGCCCTGCAAGAGAAATAATCTACAAACTTGGAATTGATACTGGAATGTTTGATTTTTCACCTTTAGTTGCAATTTTAATTTTAAGATTAATAGATATTATAGCTAAAGCAATATTATTATAGAATGCAGGAGAAAATATGAAGATTGATAAAGAGGCACTTACTTCTCATATAAGAGATAAAGATAAAATATTAGATATGAGAAAAATCATCGATAAAATTGAAATTGTAATAAATAAACACATAGTAACTTCAACGGATTTTTTAGACCCTTACGAAAGATATTTAGCAAAATCCATATTAAATAGGTTTGTGGAAATAGATTATTTAGAAACTGGGGGATATCCTTCAGCAGAAAGGAAAGTTATCATCATTTATCCTCATTATTTTGATGAAAATAATTTATCAGATACTCTGTCTTACATTAGGATTACAGGTGATTTAGAAGGCTTAAATCATAAGGATTACTTAGGAGCAATTTTAGGTCTAGGAATAAAAAGGTCTAAAATTGGGGATATATTAGTTCATGAATCATATACAGATATTATTATTAAAGAAGAAATAAGTGATTTTGTTCTTCTCAATTTAGAAAAAATAGGTAATAGAAAAGTTTTAATTAAAGAAATCTCCAAAGAAGATATTCAAGAACCAATAATTTCTTATAAAGAAATAAAAAAGACATTGTCATCCTATAGGCTAGATGTATTTATTAGCGCTGCATATAATATCTCAAGGCAGGAAAGTTTACATTTGATTGAATCTGGATATGTAAAAGTAAATTGGGAACCCATTATAAAAAGTTCCAAGGAATTAAATGTAGGAGATATGATATCAGTGAGGGGTTATGGACGCTCAATTCTTTATTCAGTTGAAGGGAAAAGCAGAAAGGGTAAAATAGTAGCAAATATTAGATTAATTTTATAAGTGGAGTGAGACCGATGATTACGCCTTTAGATATTCAAAATAAGGAATTTAAGAAATCATTTTTTGGATATAACACTGAAGAAGTAGATGCTTATCTAGATGCAATTAATGAAGATTATGAAAAATTATATAGGGAAAATATAGAACTAAAAGATAAGATTAGCATTTTGTCGGAACAGATAAGACAATATAATAATCTAGAAGAGACATTGAAAAATACCTTGGTTATAGCTCAAAGTACAGCAGATGAGGTTACAACTTCTGCTAGAAAAAAGGCAGAATTGATAATTGAAGATGCAGAAATAACTGCAAAAAATAAGATTAATGAAGCAATAGAAGAGGTAAATAATATAAAGAAGGAATATGATAATTTATTAAGAGAGATATATATTTTTAAAGCTAGATATGAATCGTTTTTAAAGGCTCAGCTTATGTCCATTCAAGAGTTTTTCAACAATTTTGAGGAAAAAAATAGTTTAAAAAATAAAGATAAAAATGATGAAGTTTTAGATAAAGATAATGATAATAATGATGTTGATAATTTAGGGGCATGAAAGCCTCTTTTTCATTAGAAGGAAAAAAGAGTAATAGTTGGAGGTAGATTAATGACAAAGGTCATTAAAATAGATGAAGAAATAAATATTGGAGATGGAAGTTTTACAATTATTGCTGGACCATGTGCCATTGAAAATAGAGAACAGATGGAAAAGATAGGGGCTTTGCTTTCAAAGCTAGGTATAAAAATTATAAGGGGTGGTGCCTTTAAGCCAAGGACTGATCCAAAATCTTTTCAAGGATTAGGATTAGACGGGTTAAAGATGATGGCTGAAATTAAGAAAAAATATAACCTAAAATTCATCTCTGAAGTTTTAGACCCTAGGGATTTAGAAGCAGCGAATGATTATATAGACATTTTTCAAATTGGCTCCAGAAACATGCAAAATTTTTCTCTACTCAGGGAAGTAGGGAAAACCGATAAGCCAGTTATGCTTAAGAGGGGAATGAGTGCCACCATAAAGGAATGGGTTATGGCAGCTGAATATATAAGGTTAGAAGGAAACGAGAAGATTATTCTCTGTGAGAGAGGAATTCGTACTTTTGAAGATTATACAAGAAATACCCTTGATTTGATGAGTGTTCCGATTTTAAAAGAAATGACAGATTACCCTGTTTTTGTTGATCCTTCTCATGGAACTGGTAGAAGAGAACTCATTCTTCCTGCAGCAAAAGCTGCAAAGGCCCTTAATGCAGATGGAATAATGGTAGAAATACATCCTGAACCAGAAAACGCCCTATCTGATGGCATGCAGTCTTTGAATTTTAAAGAATTTGAGAATTTAATTAAGGAATTAGTGTAAATTTATGTTACTAAGTTGAAAGTATGTTTACCTCCGTATTGGTTATATTATTATCAAGACATAATTTATCTATACGGAGGTTAATATGGAAGAAGGGAAGTTGAAATATTTTAAAAATAAATTAATTGAAGAAAAAAATCGATTATTAAAAACATTGAATAATATGAACAATATGGAAGAATATGGAGCCAAAGATGTATATTACACAGAATTATCTAATTACGACAATCATCCTGCTGATATAGGAACAGAGCTATTTATGATGGAACAAGATAACGGATTTAAAAATAAGATGAAGGATACATTATTAGAAATCGAAAACTCAATAAATGATATCACTAAAGGTAGTTATGGAATATGCAAGGAATGTGGAAAGGAAATTGATATAGAAAGATTAGAATTAATTCCCTATGCAAAAACCTGTAAGGAATGTTCTGAAAAGGTTTCGAAACTTACTAATACTGAGATGAATAGAAGAAGTTTTATACCAATTGATGAGGAAAGAGGGACATCTTTTGGTGATACTACAGAAGACATGGTTATGTTTGATAGGGAAGATGCTTATCAAAGTGTTCATCAATATAATTATGTTGAAAATGATCCCTCTTATCAAACTGGTGATAATTTAGGCGTTGATGATGAAGAAAACCATGATGGTGGAGATGGTGTAGAAGAAGTAGAGAACATATCTTATGAATATTATAAAAAAACAATAAAATAGGCCTTCTGGCTTTTCCAGAAGGTTTTTGCATGCTAATGCTATTGATAATCATATTGTTATAATATAAAATAAAAATATTAAAATATTCTAAATTAGGAGGAATTAATTTGATATTAGTATTATCGGCAGCAATAGTTATATTAGACCAGATTACAAAAATTTGGGCCATTAACACTTTGAAGGGTGGAAAAACTATAACTATAATTCCTAACTTTTTTCGGTTTGTTTATGTTGAAAATTTCGGAGCTGCATTTGGCATATTGCAACATAAAAGATGGATTTTTATTTTAATTTCAGTAATTGTTATTTTAGCAATATTACTACTTTTATTGAGAAATTATAATAGATTAAATCTCTTTGTAAAAATATCCTTGGCTATGTTGCTAGGGGGTGCAATTGGAAATTTTATTGATAGGGTAAGATTAGGATATGTAGTAGATTTCTTAAGTTTTAGATTATTTAATGCTTATGAATTTCCAGTATTCAATATAGCTGATACTTTTATTGTTATAGGTACTTTTCTAGTATTTATTTTAGTATTAATGAATAAATACGAACTTTAGGAGGACTGAATGAATATTATTGAAATTTATGTTGATGAAGATGATGGAGAAAGATTAGATTCATTTTTAGCAAAAGAATTAAATGAGGTATCAAGGACTTATGTTCAAAAATTAATTAAAGAAGGATTAGTCAAAGTTAATAATAAAAATATTAAACCAAGCTATATAGTTGAAGAAGGAGACCATATAATAGTTGATTTTCCTGAACCAAAAAAACTTGAAATCCTACCTGAAGATATTCCATTAGATATTGTTTATCAAGATTCGGATATTGTTGTAATTAATAAACCTCAAGATTTAGTAGTTCATCCTGCACCAGGCAATTATTCTGGTACTTTAGTTAATGGATTGCTGTTTCATATTGATTCATTATCTTCAATAAATGGTATAATTAGACCAGGGATAGTACACAGGTTAGACAAAGATACATCTGGTTTGATGGTTGTAGCAAAAAATGATTCAGCACATAGGTTTTTATCTGAAGAGTTAAAGGGAAAAAAGGTTAAAAGAAATTACATAGCTTTAGTTCATGGGATTTTGAAAGATGATGAAGGTACGATAAATGCTCCTATTGGAAGGCATCCAAAAGACAGAAAAAAGATGGCAGTTACAGAAAAGAATAGCAAAAATGCTGTAACCCATTATAAAGTATTAGATAGATTTGATAATTATACTTTGGTTGAGTTAAGCCTAGAAACTGGTAGAACTCATCAAATAAGAGTTCATATGGCTTACATTAATCATCCTGTAGTTGGGGATCCTGTTTATTCACAAAGGAAAAATGAATTTGGATTAGAAAAGCAAATGCTTCATGCATATAAGTTGGCTTTTACTCATCCTTCAACAGGAGAATATATGGAATTTAAAACTGATTTGCCACCATATTTTACAAGAATATTAAATATTTTGGATAAAAGAAGAAAGTAGGGGGACTATGGATATAAAAGCTGTGATTTTAGATGCAGATGCCATGCGAAGGGCTATTACAAGAATAGCTCACGAAATTATAGAAAGAAACAAGGGTACTGAAAATTTAATATTAGTTGGCATAAAAACAAGAGGATATCCTTTTGCAAAGAGATTATCAGATAAAATTGAAGAAATCGAAGGCGTAAAAGTACCAGTTTATCCATTAGACATCACTTTATATAGAGATGACTTAACAGAAATTAGTCCATTGCCAGTAGTTAATGAAGAATTTGAGGGAGATGTCAATGGTAAAATAGTTGTTCTAGTTGATGATGTAATATATACAGGACGGACAGTAAGGGCTGCTTTAGATGCCCTTGTAGATAAAGGCAGGCCATCGAAAGTTCAGCTAGCGGTTTTAATAGATAGGGGCCATAGGGAATTGCCAATTAGGCCTGATTTTGTAGGTAAAAATGTGCCTACTTCGAAGAGCGAAAACGTTAAAGTCAATTTTGTGGAAATAGATAATATAGATCGTGTTTACATAACAGAGATAAAAAGGTAGAAATTAATTTTCTACCTTTTTAATTCGATTAAATATTTCATTGGATGGATTTACGAATATTGTTTTATAGTTTTCATATATTACCATACCTGCTTTTGCATTATTTGGCTTCTTTACATATTTTCTTTCTGTATAATCTACAGGAACATTATTTGAATTTTTGCCTTTACTATAATATGCAGCCAAAATTGCTGCTTCTTCTAATGTGGAATTTGGTATGCTCTTTCCTAAACTTTCAATTATTACATGGCTACCAGGTATTTTTTGAACATGAAGCCAAATATCATTCTTCTTTGCTAATTTCAATGTCAAATAATCATTTTGTTTATTATTTTTACCTACATAAATATTGAATCCGTCTGATGATATAAAATGTAGTGGTTTAGATACTGAATCCTTATTTTTCTTTCTTTTTAATGTTCCTTTTATATATCCTTCCTTAATTAATTCTTCTTTAATCTCATCAAGTTCTTCTACTTCAGTGGCGTTTTCTATGCTTACCAAGATGTTTTCTAAATACATTATTTCTTCTTCTGTTTCTTTAATTTGATTTTGCAATAACGCTTCAGCATTTTTTAGTTTAGAATATTTTTTATAATATTTTTGAGCGTTAGCTACGGGAGTTAGTTTTTTATCTAAAGGTACTATTATCGTTCCCATGTTTTCATCATAGAAGTTTTCAAGTTCAATACTATCTATACCTTTTGGTATCCTATATAAATTTGCTGATATTAGGTCTGCATATATCTTATATTTTTCTCTGTCTTGGCTTTCTAACAGTTCTTCCTTTTGTTTAGATAGTTTATTTACAGCCCTTTCTAATTTAATCTGAACAGATTTTTTTATGGCTTGTGATTTTTGAATAATTCTATCTTGAGTGTCTTTTTTACGATAATATTTGTCAAGAATTTCAGAAATTGAATCAGAATAAAATTTGTTTTTATTACCGAACTGATTTATTTCTAACGCATGAAATGCAATTATCTCATTTTCATTTTCTGATAATATATAATTAGGTTTAAAATTGAGTTTTGAAACCTTATTAATCATACTGTTAAAAGAATTAAACAAAAATTCTTTTTCAGTATCAAATAAACTTCCAATAGGCCTATCAATATCGATATTTGAATCGAAACATATTTCTCTACTTATTAATGGGCTTAGTCCTAAATAGTTAAAATAGAAAAATTTATAACATGGTAAATTTTTATTTGATGATTCCAATTTTTTATAAAAATCATCTTTTGTGCTGATTAAAGGATTTATTTTATCTTCATATGGCGGATATTCATATATAAGCCCAGGAAGTATTTTCCTAATTCTACTCATATCTTCATTTACTCTTTTTATAGCATCGATAATTTTATTAGAAGTATTATCTAATAATATAATATTACTATATTTTCCCATAATTTCTACGACGAGCCTCTTTTTAGTATTCTGACCTAATTCATCTTTAGATGATACATCGATGAAAACAATTCTATCTAATTGGAATTGCTCTATATTTAATATTATCCCACCTATTAGATGTTTTCTTAGAAGCATGCAAAACATAGGTGGTTCTGGCGGATTATCTTTTGTGAAATTAGTTAGATATAATCTAGGATTGTTGCTGCTGGCTGAAATGATTAATTTATAGTTATTTCCTTTATTGTGTATGTGAAATAAAATTTCATCATTTTCTTGCTGATAGATTTTATCTATTCTTCCACCTATTAATTTCATATTCAATTCATTGACTACTGCTCTAGTTACTATTCCGTCAAAAGACATAAGCATTCCTCCACTTCCAGTATTCAGTATTAAAGTATAACATCAAATTTAAAATAAATAAATAGATTTTATTAATATTTTGTAACAAACTCTGGATTAAAGTAATCTTAAAATATATAATCAATATTGACAGTGAAAAAAATAGAGGTGAATTATATGTTAAAAAGTATGACTGGATATGGAAGAGGAGAATTTGCAAATGAATATTTTAATATTATAATAGAAATTAAGTCGGTTAATCATAGATATTCAGATATAAATGTAAAAATGCCTCGTCATATTAATTTTTTGGAAGAGAAAATCAAAAAAGCTGTTAGAGAAAAAATTAGTAGAGGCAAAGTTGATGTATATATAAATCTGGAATATATTAATGATACAGCAGTAGATGTAAAGGTTGATATACCATTGGCAAAAGCATATAAAGAGAAATTAGAGCAATTGATTGATGAATTAAAATTAGATGAAAATGTTAAATTATTTAATATTTTAAGTCTTCCTGAAATCATCAGGACTGAAAAAAAAGAAACGGATGAGGAACTTCTTTGGATGCCATTAAAAAATGCTTTAGAAGAAGCTTTAGAAAAAATAATGGAAATGAAAGTAGTAGAAGGTGAAGCCATAAAAGATGATATGCTTTCAAAACTCAGTGAAATCGAAAGGCTTGTTGATGATATAGAATTAAGAGCACCAAATGTTGTACTTGAATATAAAAATAAACTTAAAGACAGAATAGAAGAATTACTTGGAAATGAGGTTAAAATAGATGAAGAAAGGCTTGCACAAGAAGTAGCAATATTTGCTGATAAAAGCAATATTAATGAGGAATTGGTAAGACTCAAAAGCCACATAAATCAGTTTAGAAAAATTGTAAATGAAGATGATGCAGTAGGCAGAAAGCTTGATTTTTTAATTCAGGAAATGAATAGGGAAACAAATACTATAAGTTCTAAAGCAAACGATATATTTATTGCTAACAATGTAGTATTGATAAAAGCTGAAATTGAAAAAATTAGGGAACAAGTACAGAATATTGAATAAATAGGAGGTCTTTATGACAGTAAGGTTAATAAATATAGGTTATGGAAATATAGTTGCTGCCAATAGAATAGTTGCAATTGTAAGTTCTGAATCTGCACCAATAAAAAGGTTAATTCAGGATGCTCGTGAAAAAGGACTTTTAATAGATGCTACTTATGGAAGAAAAACAAGAGCAGTCATAATTACTGATAGTTATCATGTTATATTAACTCCTGTGCAGCCTGAAACTGTTGCTAATAGATTCCTTGATAAAGAAGATAATAAAGATGATAATGTATAATGAAAGTAGGTGTAACAATGTCTAAAGGATTCTTGCTAGTAATTTCTGGACCAGCTGGCACTGGTAAAGGTACTGTTTGTAAGGAACTATTAAAAAGGAATAAGGATATTGTTTATTCAGTTTCTGCAACTACAAGGAAACCAAGAATCGGAGAAATAGATGGTGTTAATTATTATTTTGTAACTGAAGAAAAATTTAAATCAATGATTGAAAATGATGAATTTTTAGAATATGCTTATGTCCATACAAATTACTATGGTACTCCAAAGAAATTTGTTTTCGAGCAAATTGAAAAGGGAGAAATAGTTCTTTTAGAAATAGATGTGCAAGGTGCAATGCAAATAAAGAAGAAGTTTCCTGAAGCAGTATTTATATTTTTGTTACCTCCTACAATGGAAGAATTAAAAAACAGAATAGTAAAGAGAGGAACTGAAACTGAAGAAGACATAAAAAGAAGGTATGAAAATGCTTTTAAAGAATTAGATTTTGTTGACAATTATGATTATTTTGTTATAAATGATGTTGTGGAAGATGCTGTATCAGATATTGAATCCATAATAAGGGCAGAAAAGCTTAAAGTCAAAAGGCATAGAGATATTAAAAACAAAGTTATAAAAGGAGGTAATTAAGTATATGTTAAATCCATCTTTTAAGGAGTTGTCAGAAAGAGGAGATAGTAGATATACATTAGTTATGTTGATAGCAAAAAGAGCAAGAGAAATTATAGATGGCAAAAAGCCTTTGGTGGAAACAAATTCAACTAAGCCTGTAAGCATAGCATTAGAAGAAGTTCTAGCAGGCAAGGTAACTTATGAAAGACCAAATATAAAGGGAATAAAATAGGGTGATAACTATGTTACAAGGCAAAACTATTGTTTTAGGTGTTACAGGAGGTATAGCAGTATATAAAGCTGCAGATATTGTAAGCAGGCTAAAAAAACTTGATGCAAATGTTGAAGTAATAATGACAGAAGGGGCTGCAGAATTTGTCACACCATTAACCTTCCAAACCTTGTCCAATAATCAAGTTCATAGAAAGATGTTTAATGAGATTACTAATTATGATGTTGAACATATATCATTAGCTAAAAAAGCTGACTTAGTTTTAATTGCCCCTGCTACTGCAAACACAATTGGTAAAATTGCTAATGGGATTGCTGATAACTTGCTTACTACAGTAGTTATGGCTACTACTGCAAAAGTAGTTTTTGCACCTGCTATGAATACAAATATGTATAGAAATCCTTTAGTACAAGAGAATATTGCTAAGTTAAAGAGACTAGGGTATGAATTTATTGAACCAGTTAAAGGCAGGTTAGCTTGTGGCGATTATGGAGAAGGTAAAATGGCTGAGCCACAAGACATAGTAGAATACATTGTAAGGTGCTTTGTTGAAAAAGATTTGGTGGGGAAAAAGATTGTAGTAACTGCTGGACCAACTATTGAGCCATTAGATCCAGTAAGATATATAACCAATCATTCCAGTGGTAAAATGGGATATTGCATAGCAAAAGAAGCAGCTGACAGAGGTGCAGAAGTAATTTTAATATCAGGTCCTACAAATCTAGAAGCACCAAAAGATGTAAATCTTATTAGGGTAAAAACCACTGAAGATATGTTAAATGCAGTAGGCAAGTATTTTGATTCCTGTGATGTTCTAATCAAAGCTGCAGCACCAGTAGATTTTAAGCCTGAAAATGTAAGCAGTACAAAAATAAAGAAGAAAAAAGATTCAGATGAATTAGTTATAAAATATGTAAAAACTCCAGATATAGCAGCTCATTTTGGAAAAATGAAAAAGCATCAAATAATGGTTGGCTTTGCTGCAGAAACTAATAACTTACTAGAATATGCTAAAGAAAAATTAAAGGAAAAGAATTTTGATTTTATAGTAGCCAATGATGTTTCAAAAGAAGGTGCAGGATTTAATGTCGATACAAATATAGTTACTATAATAGAAAAAAACGGAGAAATTACTAATTATCCAATAATGGATAAATCTCAAGTTGCAAAGATTATAATAGATAAAGTTAAAAATTTACTTGATAATATAGGTTAGATATTAATCTAACCTTTTTATTTAATCGTATATAAAGGGATGATTAAGTTGATTAAGTATGGAAAGGTTATCGTAGATAACAAGGCTTCAAAAGTGGACAAGCAATTTACTTATATAATTGATGAAGATTTAATCGATGTAGTTAAGATTGGCATGAGGGTAATTGTCCCTTTTGGAAGAGGAGATAAATTTACAAAAGGTATAGTTGTTGATATTTTAGATGAGTTAGATGAGACAGTAAATAAATATAAATTAAAGAAAATAATTGATGTTTTAGATGATAAGCCATTAATTTCCAGGGAACTAATTGAATTAAGCAAATGGATTAAGGAATATTATCTTTCTTCTTTTATTGATGCGCTTCAATTGGTATTGCCACCAGGAGATTATAAGGAAATAAATACATACATAGAATTAAGCGATAATAAAGATTATGAAAATTTAAACAAAAATGAGTTAAAGATAATTAATATGCTTCAAAATAGAGGAAAAGTGTTGCTTGATGATATAAAAAAAGAACTAAGAATTGTGTGTATTAATAAAATAATAAATAAGTTGGAAGAAGAAAATTTTATAAAGACTTCTCTAGAAGTCAAAACTAGCATTGAAATAAAAACTGAAAAATGGATTAAGCTAGCTAATGGTGGAAATCCACTTGAAGAAATTTTAAATGAAATTAGTAGTAAAGCTGTAAAACAAAAAGAAATTGTAAAGTATTTGTATGAAGTTAAAGAAATTTCACTAAAAGAGTTTTTTATAAAGATGAATGTTTCATCTTATTCTTTAAAAGCTTTAAAAAATAAGGGTATAATCAATATTTATGATAAAGAAGTCCATAGAAATCCAATAAAAAGAGAAATAAAGGAGTATAAGAAACATACTTTAACACCAAGTCAATTGGAAGTTTTTCAAAGGATCATGGATTCATTTTATGGGAAAAATAAGTCTAATAAGTTTCTTCTTCATGGTGTAACAGGCAGTGGTAAAACAGAAATTTATTTGCAATTAGTTGAAGAAATGTTAAAGCTAGGGAAAGATTCAATTATATTAGTACCTGAGATATCTTTAACTCCTCAGACTATAGATAGATTTGTTGGAAGGTTTGGAGAGCAGGTTGCAGTTTTACATAGTAAATTATCGTATGGAGAAAGATTTGATGAATGGAGAAAAATTAAAGAAGGAAAGGTTAAAATTGTTGTTGGTGCCAGGTCAGCACTGTTTGCACCATTTAATAATTTAGGACTGATAATAATAGATGAGGAACATGAGTCTACATATAAATCTTCGCAAAATCCTAAATATAATGCTGTAGAAGTAGCTAAAAAGAGAGTTGATTTAGAAAATGCATTTTTAGTTTTAGGCTCTGCTACACCTTCAGTTGAAACTTATTATGAAAGTAAAATGGGAAATATTACCCTTTTAGAATTAAAAAAGAGAATAAATAAACATGTTCTTCCACAAATTAAAATAATAGATATGCGAAATGAGCTAAATAAAGGCAATAAAACCATATTTAGTGAAGAACTTTATAATTCTCTAAAAGAAAATTTAAATAGAGGGAAACAAAGTATCTTATTTTTGAACAGAAGAGGATTCTCAACTTTTGTTTCTTGCAGAAATTGTGGATATGTAGTAAAATGTAACAACTGTGATATATCAATGACATATCATAGAAAAAAGAACAAATTGATATGCCATTATTGTGGCTTAGCTATTAATCCTCCAAGTATTTGTCCAGTATGTAAAAGTAAATATATTAGATACTTTGGAATAGGAACAGAAAAGGTAGAGGAGTTTACCAAAAAATTATTCCCCAGCGCAAGAGTTGCCAGAATGGACATGGATACTACTGTGAGGAAAGGTAGCCATGAAGCTATTTTAGATGATATGAAAAATGGGAAAATAGATATTTTAATTGGAACTCAGATGATTTCTAAAGGGTTAGATTTTGAAAATGTAACATTGGTTGGAATTATAGCAGCAGATATAACATTAAATTTACCAGATTTTCGTTCTCCTGAAAGATGTTTTCAGCTCATAACTCAAGTGGCTGGAAGAGCAGGAAGAGGAAATATTGATGGCAAGGTCATACTTCAAACATACGATCCAGAACATTATAGTATTGTTTTTGCTAAAAATCATAATTATACTGACTTTTTTAACACAGAAATAAAGCTAAGAGAAGAGTTTTTATATCCTCCATTTATAGAACTAATAAGCATACTTATATATGGTAGGGACAATAGGAAAGTTGAAACCACTTCTAAACAAATATATAATTTAATTAAAGAAAACATAAGTTGGATTAATGAAGATGAAATAAATAAATGGTTAATAGGACCATATCCTGCTGCATTGGAAAAAATAAACAACAATTATAGATGGCAAATAATTATTAAATCACATAAAAAAGATGTTGATTGTTTAAAATCAATTATAAAAAGGGTATGTATAGATAACGATTATAAAATAAATATTGATGATATAAAAATAAGTATAGATGTAAATCCAAATTCAATACTATAGGAGGAAAATAAATGGCTTTAAGAAAAATAAGATTATTAGATGATCCAATACTGAGAAAAAAATCCAGAGAAATAACTGAAATCAATGAAAGGATAAAAATCTTGCTTGATGATATGGTAGAAACCATGAAAGCAGCAGATGGAGTAGGATTAGCTGCTCCACAAGTTGGAGTTCTTAGAAGAGCTATCGTAATAGACATAGGAAATGGACCAATTAAGTTAATAAACCCAAAAATATTAGAACAAAAAGGCGAAATAATTGATATTGAAGGTTGTTTATCAATTCCTGGGAAGTCTGGAAAGGTTCCTAGACCAGAATGGGTTAAAGTAAAATATTTAGATATAGAAGGAAATGAAAAAATCATAGAAGGTACTGGGCTTCTTGCTAGGGCACTATGTCATGAAATAGACCATTTAGATGGGATATTATATATAGACAAGATGATAGAGGAAGTACCAATAGAAGAAGTTGAGGAAAAGGATGATGAGGCATAATATGAAAATTATATTTATGGGAACTCCAGAATTTGCAGTTCCATCATTGGAAGCTTTATATAAAGCAGGTTATGATATTGAATTAGTAGTTACGCAAAAAGATAAACCTAAAGGCAGGGGTAAAAAAATTCAGCACACTCCTGTAAAAGAAAAAGCATTGGAGTTAGGATTAGAAGTATTTCAACCAGATTCTATTAATTCACCAGAATCTGTTAATAAATTGTCCTCATTAAATCCTGATTTTATTGTAGTAGTGGCATATGGACAAATATTGAAAAAGAATATATTGGAAATACCTAAGTTTGGATGTTATAACATACATGCATCTTTACTTCCAAAATATAGAGGTGCAGCACCAATAAACTGGGCAATAATAAACGGAGAAAGAGAAACTGGAATTACGATAATGGAAATGGATGAAGGATTGGATACAGGAGATATAATTCTATCGAAGGCTATACCTATTGAAGAAGATGACGATGCATTAACTATACATGATAAGTTATCAGTTTTAGGCGGTGAATTAATTGTAGAAGCTTTAAAGAAAATTGCTGAAGGCAATATAGATAAAATCCCTCAAGATAATAGCAAATCGTCTTATGCATCAATGTTGAGTAAAGATATGGGCAGAATTAATTGGGATATGGATGCTGTTTCTATAATAAACTTAATTAGAGGTTTAAAACCTTGGCCATCTGCTTATACGATATACAATGGTGAGATTGTAAAAATCCATAAAGCTTCAATAACTAATATAGCAAGCGAAGAAATATGTGGGAAAATAATAAAAGTTGATAAAAAGGGTATATATGTAAATACGAAAGATAAGGTAATTGTTTTAGAAGAAATTCAGTTTCCTAATAAAAGAAAAATGACAGTGGAAGAATATTTAAGAGGAAATTCTGTTGAACAAGGCGTCATTCTAAAATAAGGAGGAGAATTCAGATGTATTATGGATATTATGGAATGATGTATGATTATACTTGGATAGTATATGTACTTCCTGCCCTATTGCTTGCAATGCTTGCACAATTAAAAGTAACTTCAGCTTACAATAAATATTCCAGAATTTCTAATGGAACAAATTTAACTGGAGCGCAAATCGCAAGGATGATTTTAGATAGAAATGGCCTATATGATGTAAGAATAGAGCCAGTGAGGGGTCAGTTAACTGACCATTATGACCCTAGAACAAGGACTGTGAGATTATCAAGCAGTATATATAATGGAACTAGCATTGCTTCTATGAGCGTTGCTGCTCATGAAGTTGGCCATGCAATTCAACATGCAGAAGGATATTTCCCATTGATTTTAAGGAATAACATCGCACCTATAGCAAGTTTTGCCGCAAGATTTTCATGGATAATGATTTTATTAGGTTTTATTATATCTCCATTTTTTATAGATTTAGGTATAGCATTATTCATAGCAGCAGTATTATTCCAAGTTATTACTTTGCCAGTTGAATTTAATGCAAGCAGAAGAGCATTATTACAACTTGAAGATGGTTTTATAACAAGAAATGGTATCAAACCTGTTAAAGAAGTATTATCAGCAGCAGCCCTTACTTATGTTGCAGCAACTTTAGTTGCAGTCGGACAGTTAATGAGATTACTAGTAATAACAGGAAGACGAAGAGATTAGAAGGGGGAAAAATCCCCCTTTTTTTATAAATTGATTTTGGGAGTGTTAATAATGCAGAATTCTAGAGAAATTGCTTTTAACATACTTTATGATATATTTTCAAATCAAGCTTTTTCTAATATTTCCTTAAATAAACATCTAAATAAAAAAATTGATCCTAAAGAAGAAGGATTAGTTAGAGAAATAGTCTATGGTGTTTTAGAAAATGATTTATATCTAGAACATATTATTTCAAAGGCTTCTAAATTGCCAATGAAAAAAATTCATCCAAAAATACTGTTAATCTTAAAAATTGGAATATATCAGCTTGTATTTATGAATAATATACCAACTAGTGCTGCTGTAAATGAATCTGTAAAGTTAGCTAAAATTTATGGCCATAAGGGCACTGTAGGTTTTGTCAATGGAGTATTAAGAAACATTAGTAGAAATAAGGAACAATATTTAGAAATTGATGATGAAGATAGGGTAAGTTATATTTCAATAAAATATTCACATCCCAAATGGCTTGTTGAAAGATGGATTAAAGAATTTGGATTAGAGTTTACTGAAAGATTATGTAGAGAAAATAACACCCATGCAAAGCTTAACATAAGAGTTAATACATTAAAAACTAATAAAGAAGAACTAAGAAGTAGTTTAGAAAAATATGGTTTTCTAATTTCTGAAGGAAGATATTCTGATGATATATTGATTGTAGAGAATCCTGTAAGGATTACTGAAACAGAAGAATATAAATCAGGTTTTTTTACAATTCAAGATGAAAGCAGTGCTTTGGTAGCAAATATAATGAATCCAAAAGAAAACAGCTTAGTAATTGACCTTTGCAGTGCACCAGGAGGAAAAGCTACCCATATAGCTCAGAAGATGAATAATAATGGGAAAATAATAAGTATGGACATTTATGAGCATAAAATTAAACTAATAGAAGAAAATGCTAAAAGGCTAGGCATACATATAATAGAAACTTATGTAGATGATGCGACAAAATTTAATAAGTCCTTTGAAAATATAGCGGATTATGTATTGGTAGATGCCCCATGTTCTGGATTTGGGTTAATAAGGAGAAAACCCGAAATAAAATGGTATAGAAAAGAAAGTGATATAGAGGAGCTAGTAAATATTCAAAAGAGTATATTGAATAATGCTAAAAGATATTTAAAAACAGGAGGTATTTTAGTATATAGTACATGTACTATTGAAAAAGATGAAAACATAAATATGATAAATGGATTTTTAAAAGAAAACGATAATTTTAAACTTATTAGCTTCGAAGGTTTAGTTAAAGGATTGGAAAATGAAGAAAGTATTAAAGAGGGATATATCCAGTTATTTCCCCATGTTCATAATACTGACGGATTTTTTATAGCTAAAATGATAAAAGAAAGATAGATATGTAACAAAATATTATGTATAATATAATACTAGGAAGCACAGGGGTGATTATTTGGATAAAATAGAAATAAACAATTTAACTTTAGAAGAATTAAAAAGCCTAATGGTTAATTTAGGAGTAGAAAGCTTTAGAGGAGAGCAAATTTTTTCTTATTTTCATAAAAATAAGGACACAGATTTAGATGGAATATATCAATTGCCCAAAAACCTAAGGGAAAAATTAAAGGATATAGCAAAGGTCAGAAAAAGTGAAATTTATAAAAGGTATAATTCTAAGATAGATAACACAGTGAAATATCTTATTTTACTTGAGGATAATAACATTATAGAAACTGTAGTTATGGGATATAAGCATGGCTATTCGATTTGCATATCTTCTCAAGTTGGCTGTAAAATGGGTTGTTCTTTTTGTGCTTCAACAAAGGATGGTTTTATAAGAAATTTAACACCAGCTGAGATGCTTAATCAAATTTATTTAGCTGAAAAGGATTTAGATATAAGGATATCTAATATTGTTTTAATGGGAAGTGGAGAGCCTTTAGATAATTATGAGAATGTATTGAAATTTATTAAAATGATAAATCATCCTAAAGGCCATAATATTAGCTTAAGGAATATAACAGTATCTACATGTGGCATAGTACCTAGAATTTATGACCTGGCTGATGAAGAGTTACCTATTACTTTATCAATTTCGTTGCATTCGCCATTTGATGAAGAGCGAAAAAAGATTATGCCAATAGCAAGGAAATATTCAATATCAGAATTGATGAAAGCATGTAGATATTATTGTAATAAGACTAATAGAAGAATTACTTTTGAATATACTTTAATAGAAAATGTTAATGACAGGGATAAGGATATTTTTGAATTATCGAAAATTCTAAAAGGCATAAAATGTCATGTAAATTTAATACCCCTTAATCCAATACAAGAATATAAGAAGAAAAGGCCAAGTAGGGAAAATGTTGAAAGGGTTAAAAAGGAGTTAACGAAATATGGTATTCCAGTAACAATAAGGCGTGAGATGGGTGGAGATATTAGTGCATCATGTGGACAATTAAGAAGGTCTGTCACCCAAGTAGATAAATAATAATGTCAATGGGGTGGTAATATGGTTAGTGGTGCAGTGTCGGATATAGGAAAGGCGAGGGAAAAAAATCAAGATGCTTATTTTGCTTCCAATGATTTGTCACTTCCACTGTATATGGTAGCAGATGGAATGGGTGGACACAATGCTGGTGAAATAGCTAGTACAATGGCTATGAATATAATTAAAAAGAATTTTTTTGAAAAAAGAAACCTTTTAACAAATAAAGAAACTATTTTTAAGATAATCAAGGAATCTATAGAAGAAGCTAATACAAAGATATACTTAAAATCATTGGAAAACGAAGATTGCAAGGGAATGGGAACAACTATTACTTTGGCTTATATATTTAATAATGAAATATATATTGGACATGTTGGAGATAGCAGGGCTTATTTAATTAGAAATGGCAATATTACACAAATAACAGAAGACCATTCTTTTGTAAACGAACTTGTTAAAATAGGAAGCATCACAAAGGAAGAAGCAGTAAATCATCCAAAGAAACATATGATTACAAGGGCTGTTGGTTCTAGCAGCGTAATAGAAATGGATTTAATAGTAAAAAGCTATGAAGAAAACGACATTTTGTTATTGTGTAGTGATGGCCTTTCAAATATGTTAAAGGAATTTGAAATAAGTCAAGTTTTTGATTCGGAAAATGATATTCAAAAAGCCTGTGAAACCTTGGCTCAAATGGCTAATCAAAAAGGTGGACATGATAATATTACAGTAGTAGCTATTAAATTTAATTAAAGAGGTGAAAAAATGGTAGGGAAGGTATTAGGCGGAAGATATGAAATAGTTGAGCAAATAGGCGGAGGAGGCATGGCTTTAGTTTATAAAGCTAAATGTAGGCTTTTAGATAGATATGTAGCAATAAAAATTTTAAAAGATGAATTTGCTAATGATGAGGAATTTGTAAGGAAATTTAGAAGAGAGTCTCAAGCTGCTGCTAGGCTGTCACATCCTAATATAGTAAGTATATATGATGTTGGTTTTGAACAAGAGGGAGATAAGAAAATATATTATATAGTAATGGAATATATAAAGGGAAAGACTTTAAAGGAAATCATAAAAGAAAAGGGAAAATTGCCAGTTGATTTAGCTATTGATTATTCTTATCAAATTGCTGAAGCTTTGCAGCATGCCCATAGCAATCGAATATATCATAGGGATATAAAACCCCATAATATTATGATTACGGAAGATAATAGAGTTAAGGTTACAGATTTTGGCATTGCAAGGGCAGCTACGAGTTCAACAGTTACTACTACTTCAAATGTTTTAGGCTCTGTTCATTATTTCTCTCCTGAACAAGCTAGGGGAGGATATACAGATGATAAATCTGATATTTATTCTTTAGGAATAGTAATGTATGAAATGGTGACTGGAGTTTTACCATATCAAGGAGAAAGTCCTATTACAGTTGCATTAAAACATGTTCAAGAAGATATAGTTCCCCCTAGACAATTAGAACCTAGTATACCCATTGGCCTTGAAAATATTATATTAAAATGTGTTCAAAAAAGACAAGCAGACAGATATAATAATATTGGCGATTTAATAAAAGATTTAAAGAAACTTAAGGTTAATAAAGATGAGCCAATATTGAATAACAATGACAATCTAGATTCACATACCAAGTTAATGCCACCAATTAATGTTGAGGATGATTATATGGATAAAAAGAACAAAATAGAAAAGAAGAAAAAGAAAGATGGTTCAGGAAAAGTTGTTTTTTTAGGAATTTTTTTGGCATTTTTATTAGCATTTAGTATATTTTTTGGATATTATAAGATAAGGGAATTCTTTAAAACTGAAGAAGTTATTGTTCCAAATATCATTGGATTAAATGAAGAAGAAGCAAGAAAGAAAATTGAAGATTTAGGTTTAAAGTTTATTGTTAAAGGTGTAGGAAGAAATGACAATTATGGACCAGGGGTAGTTATTTATCAGAGCGTTGATCCTAATACTACAGTTAAAAAAGAATTCCCAATTGAAGTGCTTATAAATGAAGGTGAAGCTTTAGTTAAAGTCCCAAGTGGTGTTAATAGAGATGTAAATGATGCAAGGGACTTAATGATTAATGCCAATTTAGAAGTTGAAGTTGAATATGAATATTCCGATACAATTCCAGAGAATGTTGTAATTAGACAGTCTCCAGAAAGTGGTACAGAAGTAAAACCAGGCACTACTGTAACATTAGTAGTTAGTCAAGGAAAAGAAACAAAATATGTAACAATGGAAAATTTAGTAGGAAAGAATATAGAAGATGCTAAAAAAATTCTAAGTCAGTTAGAGCTTAACATTGGGGAAATAGTATATCAACCTAGTGATTCATATGATAAGGATATAGTAACATGGCAAAGCTATGAGCCAGGAACAGAATTAGAAACAAGTACAGCAGTAGACTTATATGTAAGCAGCGGTAAAGGGACTGAAGAAGGAATTCCAAATGAAAATGGAGAGCAAAATCAAAATGAAGCAAATGTTGCAGAGGAAACACCAATAACATTCACATTAACACCATTACAAGATCGAGAAGAAACTACAATAAAAATCATTAGAATTCAAGATGGTGTAAGCCAAGTTGTATATAACAAGAAACATAAGGCAAGTGACGGTGTAGCAATAATAACCTTAAAGGGTAAAGTTGGAGCATTGTTTGAAATATATTATGATGATATTTATCAAACTACTATACCTAAGGAAGAATAGGGGGAATTTATGGTAGAAGGCATCATAACAAAGGGCATTGGTGGATTTTATTATGTAAAAACTGAAAATGGAACAATCGAATGTAGAGCTAGAGGACTTTTTAGAGAAGAGAATTTAAAACCATTAATAGGAGACAGGGTATTAATTCGAATTAACAGTGAAGATAATACAGGATATATTGAAGAAATACTTCCAAGAAAAAGTCAGCTACTGAGACCACCAGTGGCAAATGTAACCCAAGTTATAATAGTTATGAGTATAAAGAATCCTGATATAAATCCATGGCTAATGGATAGATTTATAGTTATGGCTGAAAAGGAAAAGTTAAATATCCTTATATGTATCAATAAGGTGGACTTAGATTACGATAAATCCCAAGAATTAATAAATATTTATAAAGGTATTGGTTATGATGTAATAGGCACTAGTACAAAAGAAAATATTGGAATAAATGAATTGAAAGAACACTTAAATAATAATATATCTGTCTTTGCTGGGCCTTCAGGGGTTGGCAAGTCGTCATTATTAAATGCTATAAACAAAGATTTTAAATTGAAAACTGGAGATGTAAGTGCAAAAACAAAAAGAGGAAGACATACAACAAGGCATGTAGAATTACTAGAACTGAATAAAGATTCTTATGTTCTTGATACTCCTGGGTTTGGCTCATTAAATTTGGATTTTATAGAAGATGAGTTAGAATTAAAAGAATATTTTAGAGAAATAAAAAAACATGGAACTGATTGTAAGTTTTCAAGTTGCCTTCATGAAAATGAACCTGAATGTGCAGTTAAAAAACAGGTAGAACTTGGAAACATCTCCGAAACCAGATACAGTAGTTACTTAGATTTTTTACAAGAGATAAGGGAAAACAGGAGGTACTAAAATGGCTAAAATAGCCCCTTCGTTACTTTCAGCAGATTTTGCAGATTTAAAGAATGAGATAAGAAAAGTAGAAAATGGTGGAGCTGATTATTTGCATCTAGATGTAATGGATGGCATCTTTGTTCCTAATATTACATTTGGGGCACCAGTAATTAAGAAAATAAGGAAAGTTACAAGTCTTCCTTTTGATGTTCATCTAATGATAGATAGACCTGAAAGATATATAAAGGATTTTGCAGATGCAGGAGCAGATATAATAACTGTTCATCAGGAAGCAACCATACATCTTCATAGGACAATACATGAGATTAAGTCCTATGGGAAAATGGCAGGCGTATCATTGAATCCAGCTACTCCTCTGGAGACTATTGAATATATACTAGATGATATAGATTTGATTTTAATAATGACAGTAAACCCTGGCTTTGGTGGTCAATCTTTCATAAATCAAATGGATAGGAAAATTAAAAAAATGAGGAAAATAATTGATGAAAGAAATTTAAATATCATTTTGGAAGTAGATGGAGGAGTCAAATTAAGTAATGCAAAAGATATAATTAGTTGGGGTGCTGATTTGTTAGTGGTAGGCTCAGATATTTTTAATGCAGAAGATGTAGAATTTAGAACTAAAGAATTTAAAAGATTGTAATTTTATAGAATAAATGATATAATATTCTAAAAATGAATATGTTTTAAACTACAACACTAGGGGAGCCTTATTAAGGCTGAGAGGGGACTTATGTCCCGACCCTCATAACCTGACCTAGATAATACTAGCGTAGGGAAGTGTGTGTATATAATCCTTTAAATACACCCATTACCTACGCTGGTAATGGGATAAATTATTTAAAGGAGATGATTTTATGGAAAAAAGATCCAGTACAAAAATTAGAATGCTGGCTGAAGGGGGTATGATGATAGCTTTAGCAACAATCTTAAGCTACATTAAAGTTTATGAAGCCCCTATGGGAGGTTCAGTCACTGCAGGAAGTATGATTCCTATAATTTTATTTGCTATGCGCTGGGGATTGATGCCAGGAATAGCAATAGGAGTAGCTCATGGAGTTCTTCAATTTGTTTTAGAGCCATATTTTTATCATCCAATCCAATTTATTTTGGATTATCCACTTGCCTTTGGTCTATTAGGATTAGCAGGTATTGAATTTCATTTAAGGAACAATGATTCCATTAACAAGTATTTAAGGATTTTTATATCAGTACTAATAGCAATTTTTGGCAGATTAGTATGCCATGTTTTATCTGGTGTAGTATTTTTTGCAGAATATGCAGGTGGTAAAAATCCATGGATATATTCCATAGAATATAACGCATTTTACTTAGTACCTGAATTAATAATTTCAACTGTAGTAATATTTATTATTTGGAAACCATTGCAAAGGATTCTAAAAATTTAAAGAAGGAATGATTGATGAAGGGTTTAATTATTTCTAATGGTGTTATTACAAACTATAATAGGTTGAAAAAAGAAATTGAATCTGCTGATTTTATAATCTGTGCAGATGGTGGAATTAAGCATTTAGTTAAATTAAATGTTAAACCTAATTTAGTATTAGGAGATTTAGATTCAATTAGTAAGTCTGGGTTAGATTATATAGAAGAGAATAAAATTGAAGTAAGTTTATTTTCTTCTATAAAGGATGACACCGATACTGCTCTGGCACTTGATTATTTAATCGAAAGAGGATTTGATGATATAACCCTTATGGGGGTTACGGGTACGAGAATGGACCATACATTAGCAAATATTTTACTATTAAATACACTATTGGAAAAAGGAATTAAAGGCAGAATAATAGATGACAATAACATTATACAATTAGTAGATAATGAATTAGAGATAAAATACTGTAAAAATACTTATGTTTCTATTGTACCAATAACTGAAGAAGGCGTTGTTGTTACTTTAAGAGGGTTTTTCTACAATTTAGAAAGTACAAAGATTAAATTTGGTTCTACGTATGGAATCAGCAACAGAGTAGTCGAAAGTTGTGGGAAAATAAAAATTCATAAAGGGAAAGCATTAGTATTTATTTCTAATGATTAAACTAAAGGATTAATAATGGCTCTTTGTCAATTGTTGGGGTAGGATCAATTTTGATCCTGCTCCAATTCTATATTTAAGAGCATTTTTACATATAGGTACTAGTATATTGGTTTTTAAGCGCACTTAAATAAACCTAGCTAAAATATAGGTTTTCCAC
>ENA-OWPA01000388-OWPA01000388.1-bioreactor-metagenome-genome-assembly--contig:-NODE-388-length-62602-cov-5.967901_pt1 | contig 62602 bp, 44 predicted proteins | sample MGYA00238139_ERZ651803 | MGnify/ENA primary metagenome ERZ651803 (study PRJEB26909, sample SAMN07631231) | bioreactor metagenome | isolation source: Switchgrass digestor | place: USA: Dartmouth...
AGAACTGCTGCCCGGCGTACTCCACGTCTCTGCCAGGGCAATAGCGACGCATGCCCTTTCGATATTCGGCGACCATCAGGATGTAATGGCATGCCGGCAAACCGGCGCGATCATGCTTGCCTCAGCCAATGTCCAGGAAGTAATGGACCTTGCCGTGGTGGCCCACCTCTCCGCGATAAAGGCAAGGCTTCCCGTCATACACTTCTTCGACGGGTTCAGGACATCCCACGAGTACCAGAAGATCCGGGTCATTGAACAGGAGGAAGTCGAGCGTCTCATCGACTGGAATTCCATCCAGCAATTCCGCAACAGGGCTCTCTGCCCCGAACACCCTGTAGTCAGGGGAACGGCGCAAAACCCGGACATATACTTCCAGGGGCGCGAGGTGCAAAACAGGTTCTTCGATGAAGCACCTCAAATTGTGCAGACATATATGGACGCCCTGAAGCAGGTCACAGGGCGCGGCTATAACCTGTTCGACTACTATGGCGCTCCCGATGCCGAAAACATCATAATCGCCATGGGCTCGGTATGTGACACGATCGAGGAAACGGTTGATTTCCTGACAAGCAGGGGCAAAAAAGTAGGCGCGGTCAAAGTCCACCTATACCGCCCGTTCTCAGTCGAGCATTTGTTAAATGCAATACCAGATACTGTAAAGAAGATAGCCGTGCTTGACCGCACAAAAGAGCCGGGTTCGGCAGGCGAACCGCTTTATCTTGACGTCGTCAAGGCATTTGCCGGAAAGCCATCGGCACCGCTCATCGTCGGAGGCCGCTTCGGGCTTGGCTCAAAGGACACCAGGCCTTCGCAGATACTCAGTGTATTTGAAAACCTGGAAAAAGACACTCCCAAGGACAGGTTCACCATCGGAATCGTTGATGATGTGACGTACACTTCCCTTCCCGAATCGAAAGTGATCATAGATGCGCCGGAAGGGACCGTAAGCTGCAAATTCTGGGGACTTGGTTCTGACGGAACTGTCGGTGCAAACAAATCGGCGATCCAGATCATAGGAAACAATACCGACCTGTACGCCCAGGGTTACTTTTCATACGACAGCAAAAAATCGGGCGGCAGCACCGTCTCACACCTGAGGTTTGGCAGGAATCCTATCCGATCGCCCTATCTCGTATATGAAGCAGACTATATAGCCTGTCATAATAAGTCCTTCATATACCATCTCAACGTACTTCAGGGAATCAAGGATAACGGGATATTCGTGCTCAACTGCGACTGGACGGATGAAGAGCTTGAGCATGAACTGCCGGCGGGGCTGAAGCGGACCATTGCGGAGAAAAACATACGCTTCTATACGATCGATGCGATATCGATAGCCCAGCAGATCGGACTCGGCAATCGCATCAACATGATAATGCAGGCTGCGTTTTTCAAACTTATAAATATACTGCCCGTTGAACAGGCCGCACAGCTCCTGAAGGAATCGGTCGAGAGCATGTACGGCAAAAAAGGCAGGCAAATCGTTGAGATGAACTGGAAGGCCGTGGACATGGGCATCTCCTCACTCAGGCAAGTTCAGGTTCCCGCTTCCTGGGCCCAGGCAATACCCGAAACCGAAGGGCAGGAGGAAGATCCCAACTCATTCCTCAACAGGATCCAGCGGAAAATCGCCCGCCATGAGGGGGACGAGATCCCGGTCAGTGCGTTTACCGGCATGGAAGACGGAACCTATCCCCCCGGAACGACTGCTTTCGAAAAACGCGGTATAGCCGTAATGGTGCCGGAGTGGCAAATCGACAAGTGTATTGAATGCGGACAGTGTTCGCTCGTATGCCCGCATGCCACTATCCGCCTGTTCTTCCTGGACGAAGAGGAGCAGAAGCGTGCCCCGTCCTCATTCAAGACCCGCAAGGCCGGCGGCAAAGGTTTTGAAAACTACCATATGCGAGTCCAGGTAAGCCCGTTCGATTGCACAGGATGCGGCAACTGCGCAGATGTATGTCCGCCAAAGGAAAAAGCGCTCATCATGAAGCCTGCAGAGGAGGAGATGGAAAAGGAAGCCGACAACTGGGAGTTCGCTATGACACTGACCCAGAAAGAGGGCCTGATGGACAAAGGCACCATCAAAGGCAGCCAGCTCTACCGGCCGCTTCTGGAATTCAACGGAGCGTGCCCGGGCTGCGGCGAGACCCCGTATATCAGGCTGCTGACACAGCTTTTCGGCGACAGGATGATGATCGCCAACGCCACAGGCTGCTCATCCATCTGGGGAGCCAGCGCCCCGTCCATCGCATATACCACGAATGCGGAAGGCAAGGGCCCGGCATGGGCAAACTCCCTGTTCGAAGACAATGCGGAATTCGGCTTTGGTATGTTCCTCGGCGTGGCCCAGTTGCGCGACAGGCTGGAGCAACTGATGCGAAAAGCCATGGACACCGCCATCCCTGATGAAATCAAGGCGGCATTCGAAGAGTGGATAGAAAACAAGTATGATGCGGACGGATCCAAACGGGCATCGAAAAAAATAGTCGAGCTCCTCAAAGATCATGACCTGGATTTGGCCAATAACGGCACAGGAGCTGCTGACATAGAAACTTCCGCCGCAGCCGCGGCAGTCATTGGTCAATACGATCCGACAATCGATTCCCTGCTTACGGAGATAATGAGCCTCAAAGATTATCTTGTCAAGCGCTCGATCTGGCTTATCGGAGGCGACGGATGGGCTTATGATATCGGGTACGGCGGACTTGACCACGTCCTGGCGATGGGTGAAGACGTAAATATCTTCGTCATGGACACAGAAGTATACTCGAATACAGGCGGGCAGTCGTCCAAGGCGACCCCTGCGTCTGCCGTTGCAAAGTTTGCGTCAAAGGGCAAGAGGACAAGGAAAAAGGACCTGGGACGCATGGCGATGAGCTATGGTAATGTGTATGTCGCCCAGATCGCACTTGGTGCTAACATGAACCATGCTATCAAAGCGATCATTGAAGCCGAAAGCTATCCCGGTCCGTCGCTGATCATTGCCTATTCGCCCTGCATAAGCCACGGCATCAAGACTGGCATGGGAACGAGCATCAAGCAGGAGAAAAATGCGGTGGAATCAGGTTACTGGCATCTGTACAGATACAATCCCCTCCTCGCAAAGGAAGGCAAAAATCCGTTCATCCTGGATTCCAAAGACCCGAAGAAACCGTACTCAGAATTCCTCAACAGCGAAATCCGTTACACTTCGCTCGCAAACACCTTCCCCGAAGAGGCTGAGAGGCTGTTTGCCCGCTCGGAAGAGCATGCCAAGCAACGCTTTGATGCCTTGAAACGATTGGCGGAATAGGGAAAACGATAAATTCCTGATCCAGCCGATTAAATATCGACATCGATCAAGAAGGAGTTGTCGCAAAATGAAAAATTAGCGGCAGCTCCTTTTTCATGCTCCGGAACAAGGAAAATACGGCAGTAATCATCGAAATGTTGAAAACTGCCGTATATATTATCAGAGCACACCGAAAAACGGCCTGCTCAGAAAGTCAATTCTTCAGTTTTGTTGAGAATTAAGCCGAATCTTTTTCGAACAGCTGCGTTCCCATACGGTTTTGCTGTATTTTGGAGTGAAGTTTGTTTATGTTGTAGGCCATGGCGAGGACCAGTATCTCTGTCGAGACCTTCTTATTACCGCGCAGTAGGAACTGACGGAAACCGTAGTTCTGCTTTATCGTGCCAAAGGCTCCCTCCGCCTGTATCGATCTGTTCATCCGGAGAAGTATGCCCATAGGACTGGTTATGCGCTCAAGAGAAGCCTCCCTCTGCGCTATGAACTTCTTGGATACCTGAAGCTTCCGGTTCCCCTTTGACCTGGTGCATTTCTTTTTGAACGGACAGCCTTCACAGCTCTCACATTCGTAGTAGGTCACTTCACGTTCATATCCGCTTTTCGTTTTCTGTTTCCCGACATATACGGCCCTGAGCTTTTTCCCCGCCTGGCAGGTATACTCGTCATGCTCGGGATCATACTCCATGTTCTCTCTGAGCGCCATGTTGCTCTTGAACTTTTTCGTCTTGCTTCTCTCGTAGTTCTGGGGCTTGATGTAGCATTCGGTCTCTATGTTCTCAAAGTATGTGTAGTTTTCCTCGCTCTCGTACCCCGCATCGGCTGTTACGTCTTTATACTCTATCCCGCGGTTTCGCAGATTCTCCATGAACGGTATGAGGGTAAGCTGGTCGCTGCGCTCGCAAGATACGCTGACACCTGTTATATACTCCCCCTCTATGCCGAACTGTATGTTGTATCCCGGCTTGAGCTGCGCATTGCGCATATGATCTTCCTTCAGATGCATGAACGTGGCATCAGGATCAGTCTTTGAAAAGCTGTTCCTGCCTCTGAACGTCTCCTGATACACAGAATATTTATCCCGCTTTTCCAGCAGGCCCTTAAGATATTCTGCGTCCCTCTGCAGCTCCGTCTTCCTGTGTCCCCGTCCGTATACAAAAGGTACGTCCGCCTTATTCATCAGGGCTTCATACAGCTCTTCCGGTGTATTGCACATTATTCCGTATTTCGATGAAAGCCCGGACATTGCCGCTTCCAACTTCGCGTTGTTGCGGGCTTCGTACTTGGTGGTGCTTTCCTTCCAGACAAAGCTGTATTTGTTGGCGTTGGCTTCTATCTTCGTTCCATCTACAAAAAGATGCTCGTACTTTATCTCGCCGATTTCCTTTAGCCCTTCAACGATCTGAAAAAACAGTTCCTCCGCACACTGGGGCAGCCTCTTGCTCCTGAATCTTGCTATCTCATGGTGATTCGGCGCAGAAGCTCCGTTGAGCAGCCAGATGAAGTTTATATCCCTTCTGCAGGCCGATGCGATATCCCGTGATGAATAGATGTTTTCCATATTCGCGTAAAGCAGTATCTTAAGCATTGTTGACGGTGCTGTCGCAGGCTTCCGACCGAGTTCGCTGTATGCCCTCATTAACGGGGTCAGATCCATCTCCTCCACTATTTGGTCTAAGAGCCGAACACTGTCATCTGCGGGTATTACTTTTTCTGCGAAGATCTCGTCAATTTTCAGTTGCACAACCCGGTTTATTGTGCGATAATTATTACCGGTAATTTTGTATTTCACAAATTCATTTTACCAAAAGAAAGAAGCCTTGGCGACTGTTTTTCGCAGTTTTTACTGCTTACAGTTCCAAGGCTTCTTCCTTTTTCAGGGCTCTATTTTGCTACAGCCCCGATTTATATTACACTCTCGCTCTATTTGATTTATAACTATTCGCTGCAGTCATAAAAACGGTCCTGTTTTCATGGAATCAACTCCAGGAAACAGAACCGTCTGACCGCATCAATTTACCCTATATTACTTTTTGTTCTCGTCAACATATTCCTTTGCGTTGATCACTTCATCCTCGGAAGGGATCGTTACGCAGGAGTTTTTCTTCATAGTCCTTATATTCGCCCAGGCGGCGGTTTTGTGATTTTCTATAGGCTTCCTTTTGCTGTTCATAATTTCTGTCCCCCATCGTATACTACTAATGATCGAAGCAAGTTGATATTTCAGTCTTTTTGTCATATATCCTGTCAGGCAGGCTCGGTCAACATAAATATCATCACATATATTATTTCACAGGTGTTATCGAATTAACAGAACCTGAGTAAATTCATAAATGGATTTTTCAATTGCCGGAAAATTACGGATAACATTTCGCAAAAACGCAAAGGGAAAGACGATATTACCTGGTATCAATATGTCTTTGCCGTGCGCATATAATCAAATAGCAAAATACCTCTGGAATCAGTTTGCGAATGGAATTTACACATAGTTCATAAATTTTTACAGGCTTTGCTGTAAAATTGGCTTCGGCTTCATTAATTTCAGTTGAGAGGTAATTATGAACATAACAGTTATTGGTTGCGGCCGTTGGGGCTCGTTTATAGCCTGGTACCTGGATAAGATAGGGCACGATGTTCTCCTTTACGGCAGGAAAAACTCCGCGCGGCTGCATCAGCTGATTGATACACGCACAAACGGTACGGTTACACTTTCTGAAAAGGTAAGACTGACAGACGATCTCGATGCGGCACTCGAGCCGGAAATAATCGCCGTATCCGTTTCAGCTCAAAGTCTCCGAAGTCTCATGGAGGAAATTTCCGCGCGCAAAGTGTCAGGAAAGACTTTCGTTCTGTGCATGAAGGGCATCGAAGTCCCGACCGGCAAGCGCCTGTCCGAAGTGGTGGGTGAGTACATTGACGGCTCCTGCAAAGTAGCGGTCTGGCTGGGTCCCGGTCATGTGCAGGAATTTGTCAGGGGCATTCCCAACTGCATGGTCATAGATTCTGACGACCAGTCCGTGAAGGAAAGGCTCGTGGCCGCGTTCACAGGGAACCTGATACGGTTTTACATGGGTGGCGACATGATCGGAAACGAAATAGGGGCTGCCTCCAAAAACGTAGTCGGAATAGCGGCCGGCATCCTTGACGGCCTTGATTTGTCGTCGCTGAAAGGAGCACTCATGTCGCGCGCCGCACGGGAAATCGCCCGGCTTATCGAAGCCATGGGCGGGAATGTCCTATCTGCATATGGCTTATGCCATCTGGGTGACTATGAGGCTACAGTATTCTCAAAATACAGCCACAACCGGAGGTTCGGTGAAGCCTTTGTAAAAGGCGAATCCTTTGGAGAACTGGCTGAAGGCTATGCTACGGCACAAGCCATGATGATACTGTCAAAGAGGTACGATGTTGAGCTCCCAATATGCCAGGCAGTATACAATGTGTTATATAACGGCAAAGATGTACAGGATGCTATAAGCGAACTGTTCCTTAGAAGCATAAAGCAGGAGTTTTGAACTCCTGCTCTTACTATTTGCGATACATTCATACAACTATCTCAAGGCTCTCATTGAGTTCAGAATCGCCAGCACCGTCACCCCGACATCGGCAAATACTCCGATCCACATCGAAGCCAGTCCGGCAGCAGCCAGCACGAGCACGAGCCCTTTTATTCCCAGTGAAAACACTATGTTCTGCCAAACGATCCGGATCGTCCTCTTTGAGATGCTTATTGCTTCAGCTACCTTTACCGGCTCATCCGTCATTATAACTACATCAGAAGCCTCGATCGCCGCATCCGATCCAAGTCCTCCCATGGCGATCCCGATATCTGCTCTTGCCAGTACAGGAGCGTCGTTGATCCCGTCCCCGACAAAAGCGATTTTACCCGATTCGGATATCTTTTCGTAAATGGATTCGACGATTTTGACCTTGTCGGCCGGCAGCAGATCGGTGTACACCTCGTCCAAACCGAGCTTTGAGGCTGCCATCATCCCTGCCTCTCGCACATCACCCGTGAGCATAACTGTCTTTTTGATTCCCCGGTCCTTGAGAAGCCTTATTGATTCAGCCGCATCGTCTTTCAGCTCGTCAGTGATCAGTATCGCTCCTGCATACCGATCTTCTACGGCAATATGTATTATTGCCCCTGCGCGTGAATGACTGCTGTCAAACAATTCACGGGTCGATATTCCGTATTTGGCCATCAGTTTTGCGTTCCCGACAAGCACTGTCCTTCCGTCTACGACCGATCTGACACCGTGCCCGGGCAGCTCCTCAACTTCCGTGACCCTGGTGCTGTCCGTTTCCCAGCCGTAAGCCCTGATCAGTGACTGCGATACGGGATGGTCGGAAAAGCTCTCGGCATGCGCAGCGATCTCCAGAAGTTCCTTCTCGGGCATTTCGACCGTCCTTATTTCATTGACGTTGAATACTCCTTTTGTCAGTGTTCCGGTCTTGTCAAAGATGACAACGTCAGTTCTTGCAAGGTCCTCAAGGCTGTTGCTTCCCTTTACAAGTATACCCCTTCTGGAAGCCCCGCCGATACCTCCGAAGAATCCAAGGGGGACCGAGATCACCAGCGCGCATGGACAGGATATTACCAGAAACACAAGGGCCCTTGATATCCACTCTCCGAATGGTTGCCCCGGTATCAACAATGGAGGGATAACGGCGAGCAATACGGCAAGTGCGACTATGACCGGCGTATAGAATCTTGCAAATCTGGTTATGAAGCGTTCCGACCTGGACTTCCTGGAAAGTGAATTCTCAACAAGGTCCAGTATTTTGCTGACTGTCGACTGCTCAAACTCTTCGGTCACTCTTGCAACCAAAAGCCCGCTTAAGTTTATGCTCCCGCTGAGCAGAGCATCACCTGCTTCAACGTCACGCGGAACAGACTCACCCGTAAGAGCCGAAGTGTCCAGCATCGAGCTGCCGTCTACAACAACGCAGTCGAGCGGTACCTTCTCGCCGGGCTTTATCGCAATGAGATCACCTACATGTACCTCCTCGGGATCGACTGTGACCATCTCACCGTTTTTCATCAGGTTCGCATGTTCCGGCCGGAGTTCCATCAGCGAGGAAATAGACTTCCTGGATTTATTCACCGCGTAATCTTCGAACAATTCACCTATGCGGTAAAACAGCAATACTGCTACGCCTTCCGGATACTCGCCTATCAAAAACGCACCTATCGCGGCAACAGACATCAGAAAGTTTTCGTCAAAAACCTGGCCGTTTTTTATATTCAACGCAGCCGTAAACAGCACTTTCCAACCGGCCGCAAGACCTGCTGCGATGTATAGTGCTATAAGTACATAGTCGTTTGCTGTATCAACGATTACTGCAATAAGAAACAATAAAGCAGAAATGATCAACAGTATGATCTGTCTTTTTTGGTTCATAGCGCCCCCGCTGCAGCCCTACTTCATTTCACAGTAGGGCTCGATTTTTTTGATTATTTTTCTTGCCTCCTGCTCGATACGATCCATCTCCGTGTCTTCAGCATCGATTATCAGCTTTGTTGTAAGGAAGTTCACTGTTGCGCTTTTTACCCCTTCAAGCCTGCCGATCGCTCTTTCCATCTTTGCGGCACAGTTTGCGCATCCCAGTCCTTCCAGTCTGTATGTCTTTCTCATGATCAAAACCCCAATCTTTCTTGATATTAACCGATATGAATCAGGTATCATGTCCGGAATAATTCCGTTCACTCCGAAATGTGCTCCACGCCCTTTTCAAATACATCGCGTACATGGTCGTCCGCCAGAGAATAGTAAACGATCTTGCCTTCCCTGCGTGACTTCACCAGGTTTGCGCGTCTCAACTCCCTCAACTGATGCGAGATCGCGGATTTTGTCATGTTCAGGAGTACCGCAAGATCGCATACGCACATCTCGCTGGAATCAAGTGCCCACATGATTTTTACCCGGGTGCTGTCACCGAGGACTTTGAAAAAATCGGACAGGTCGTAGAGCAATGTATCGTCGGGCATCGTCTCCCTTACCTTGTCGACTGTTTCCTGATGTATGACATTGCAGTCACATATTTCAAACTTGTTGCTCATGTCAAACCTCCGTTAAAAATCTTTCACTCATATTCGAATGTCTTGCCTTTTAATCTCTTGCCGATCGATATTTTCATATGCACGGTTCTTCAATTGAGCAATCGTTCAATCGTTCGTTACTATTATAGTTGAATGACCGCTCAACTGTCAACGGCTATTTTAATATAGTGTCATCTTCTCTGTATTGACCATGGCTTTGTAAAAAAACCGGGAATTTATATACAGTTTGACATTCACTCCCACCGGCATCGATCCTGACTACCCAGCCGGGTTGGCCGCAGTAAATGGCTGCCACATAATGCAGGCCTGCTGACCTCAAGGATATCTGGGACGGCACGCTCATTCCGTTGCATTTTTCGATACTTTCAGCTTAATTTTTCCTGCCGTTTTATTCTTTTTTGCGCAAAATTATCATTGTTTAGTTGATGATTCCGTGATATTATGGAATAACTCATTATTTGAAACAGCATCATAAATCAACCAAATCCCTGAGATTTCAGGCACAAAGAATAATGACCTTCCCTTACGAAGGTATATCGGGCATAAAGGCCGAGTAGTCAAAACCGATCGCATGAATCACACGCATAGAATGATCAAAATATACTAAGTAGAAAAAGTGGCTCAATTTCAACATATACAATAAAACCTGAACTGATGGAATCGGAGTGTATATTTTGAATCCATTGATCAGACATTTTGTTAAGGACTATGAAAACACCGGAAATCCCGAAGTCCGCAGGGCATACGGGAAGTTTGCAAGCGTTGTAGGCGTTATCACTAATCTTGTGCTTTTTGTGATAAAAGTAATAGCCGGTCTGATAAGCAAAAGTGTCTCAATAACTGCGGATGCTGTAAACAACCTGTCCGACTCGGGTTCATCGCTCGTTACACTATTCGGATTCAAGATTTCGGGGAAGCCGGCAGACGAAAAGCATCCGTACGGACACGCCCGAATGGAATATATTTCCGGACTGATAGTCGCTATAATAATCATGTTCCTCGGACTTCAGCTTGTCAGCAGCTCTATTGCGAAGATCATCCGGCCGGAAAACATGGAATTCAGTCCGCTTGCAGCGGCGATTTTGGCTGTATCCATCCTGCTGAAGCTTTGGTTTAGCCTCTTTTCCCGCAGGATCGGAAAACTGGTCGACTCGTCCACGCTTATCGCAACGTCCGTGGACAGCCGCAATGATATCCTTGCAACCTCCGCAGTTTTGATCTCGATCATCATAAACCGCATTACCGGTTACAATCTTGACGGCTATATCGGAACCGCGGTCTCGCTGTTCATCATCATCAGCGGTGTGAAAATCGCTACCGAAACGATAAGCACCCTTCTCGGAAGTGCGCCGTCCAGAGAGCTTGTTGAAAAATGCTATCGCAAACTTCTCAGCTACGAAGGCATAGTGGGCATCCACGACCTGAACATCCACACTTACGGCGAAGGCAATTGCTTTGCCTCGGTGCACTGCGAAGTCGACTACGATCAGGACATCATGGTAAGCCATGATATCATTGACAACATAGAACGTGATTTCCTTGAAGAAGAGGGCATTCATCTTGTGATACACCTCGACCCCGTCGTTCTGGACGACGAGCGGACCAACGCGCTGAAGGATAAAGTCAACGCGCTCATCAGTGAGATCTCCCCTGAAATCAGCATGCACGACTTCCGTGTCGTATGGGGATTAACGCATTCCAACCTCATTTTTGACATTGTCATTCCTTTCGGCATGCAGGACAATGAAATAGTGGAGAAAATAAAAAAGAGGATCGAAGAACTCGATCCGTCATATCGTTCCTTTATTACCGTCGACCACACTTATGTTCCAGATATTGACGATATTTATAAGAATACATGATGTTACATGGGGACAGGTGGCTCATCCCGGTAATCGGGATAATGTACCTGTCCCCTTTTCCGATTTCCTCTTATCCCGTTTCAGTATCTGATTTCAACGTTCTCTGACTGGAAGCGGCGGATCCATTGCTCGTCCGGTTCGCTGTCTGTAACGATCATATCGGCTTCACTGATATCCGCGATCTTCACGAATGAAGCTTTATTGAACTTGCTGCTGTCCACAGCGATTATCTTCCTGCTCGCCGCATTCAGCAGGGCCTTCTTTATCTGGGCATCCTTCTCATTCGAATCGGTTATGCCCCTTTCAAGATCCAGCCCTTTGCAGGAGCATATGGCGGTGTCGACATGGAAGGATGAGATCATCTTCTCTGCCTGGTATCCGACCAGCGAAAGCCCTCCTTCCTTCAGCGCCCCGCCTGTGGAAAGGATGTTCCAGTTTGTTTTGTTGGCAACTTCAAGCAGGATCTCGATGGAATTGGTTATCAAGGTTATGTTCCTGCGTGTGAGTATCTTTTTGATGACATAGAGAGCGGTCGTGCTGGCATCAACAGCTATATAGTCACCGTCATTGATAAGCTCTGCAATAATGGATGCGATTTTCTGCTTTCCGGGTACATTCGCCTGCTTTCGTACATTATATGGAAGATCGGTGTTCAGGCTGTCACTCCTCACGGCACCGCCGTAGGTCTTTTTTGCAAGACCCTCTTTTTCCAGCTTCTCGAGATCCCTTCGAATAGTTTCCTCTGTTACATTGTAAATTTTGCTAAGCTCACTTACTATTACTTTTCCGTCCGCATATAGGCGGGCCAAAATATCGTTCCTTCTCTCAATCGCTAACACGTACTTCTCCCTTTCAGCTCAATACTTAAACTCCAAAGCGAAACCAATTAAATCAACAGGCTATATTATTGATTTTATCCAAGCAAGATTGGTTTGTCAATATCGTTCCAACTACTTGAAAATAAGGAAAATACAGTCCTGAAACCGCAGACAAAATACATATAATAAAATATGTTACTAAAAAAAGGAGAAAGATATATCATAATGTCAGATTTATAATTCTTCCCTTGTCCGATTGCCTGTTTTGTTGTATAATTGCTTTTGAAATCAAAACTTGTTTAAGGGGGGTATTCTCATAGATACCGCTGTAAAAAGCAGACTTGCAGAGATAGCACGCAAGGTCCGCATGGGCATTATAGAGAGCACATACCACGCGAAAGCCGGGCATCCCGGCGGGAGCCTTTCCTCTGCCGAAGTGTTGACCTACCTGTACTTCAGGGAAATGAACATCGATCCCGAGAACCCCAAAATGGACAACAGAGATCGATTCGTACTGAGCAAGGGCCACTGCACGCCCGGCCTTTACTCGGTACTTGCTTACCGGGGATTCTTCCCGGTCGAAGACCTTAAAACCTTCCGTCATATTGACAGCTATCTGCAGGGACACCCGAGCATGACATCGGTCCCCGGCGTCGATATGTCGACAGGCAGCCTCGGCCAGGGTATCAGTACGGCATGCGGCATGGCGCTTGGACTGAAGAAGCGCGGAGGCCCCGAACGTGTTTATGCCCTTTTGGGCGACGGAGAACTCCAGGAGGGCCAGGTCTGGGAAGCCCTTATGTTCGGTGCCCACTACAGTCTTGACAATCTCTGCGTCATAATCGACAACAACAACCTTCAGATAGACGGAGCGATCACGGATGTCATGAGTCCGTATCCGATCAGGGAGAAGCTTGAAGCATTCGGATATTCAGTGATCGAAGTAGACGGTCACAGCTTCGAAGAGCTTGAACAGGCTTTCAACACCGCGCGCAATACGAAGGGTAAACCGACCGCGATACTGATGAAGACCATAAAGGGCAAGGGCGTAAGCTTCATGGAAAACAAAGCGGCCTGGCACGGAAAGGCTCCAAACGACGAAGAATACATGACAGCCATCCGTGAACTCAGCCAGGCAGCCTCATCGGAGGTGACGAAATGAGCGAGATCAGGAAGGTCGCAACCCGCGATAGCTACGGAGCAGCCCTTGTCGAACTTGGGCGTGAACATCCTGATGTGATCGTTTTGGACGCGGACCTTGCAGGCGCGACCAAGACCGGTGTTTTTAAGAAGGAATTCCCGGACCGCCACATAAACTGCGGCATCGCGGAAGCAAATATGATGTGCGTTGCAGGCGGACTGTCAACGGTCGGTTATGTGCCGTTTGCAAGTACTTTTGCCATGTTCGCCGCCGGAAGGGCGTTTGAGCAGGTACGCAATACCATAGGGTATCCCCATTTGAATGTAAAGATAGGTGCAACGCACGGCGGAATAAGTGTCGGTGAAGACGGCGCAAGCCACCAGTGCAATGAGGACTTTGCAACCATGCGCTCCATACCGGGCATGGTCGTGATATGCCCAAGCGATGACATAGAAGCCAGGGCGGCCGTCAAAGCAGCATATGAACATGTCGGACCGGTTTACATGAGGTTTGGCAGGATGGCCGTTCCGGTCATAAATGACAATCCCGGTTATAAGTTTGAACTTGGCAAAGGCATCGCGCTTAGGGACGGCGCGGACATTACGATAGTAGCGACCGGTCTCATGGTAGCCGAAGCATTGGAAGCTGCCGAAAGCTTAGCCGGGGAAGGGATCGACGCGCAGGTCATAAATATCCACACCATTAAACCGATTGATGAGGAACTGTTGATCAGCGCGGCAAAGAAAACCGGCAAAATAATCACCGCCGAAGAGCACAGCATCATCGGAGGACTGGGCGAAGCGGTTTGCTCTGTATTGTCGGAGAACTATCCCGTACCGGTAAAACGCATCGGTATAAACGATGAATTCGGACACTCCGGTCCTGCGGCAGCGCTTCTCAAGCAGTTTGGACTTTGCTCGGAAAATATCGCAAAGACCGCAAAAGAGATGCTGGGCAGATAACATATGACCGGCGGTTATCGGACATTTTCCGATAATTTGCCTGGCATAAATTAACCTGTGATAAAAAACGGGATCACTCACCAATAAATGTGAGTGATCCTTTTTATGCTTCTATGCTTTATGTACTTTATATGCTTTATATGCTTTATGTACTTTATATGCTTAATTTGCTATCGATTTTTTATGTGCTTTATGTACCTCAGTTTTTGTAAAAGCTGCGTCCTATCTCGTTTACCGCCCTGTACAGGATGGCGTTCTTGCGTTGCACCTCGGGGTCATCGATCGGTCCCAGGAAACCTCCGCAAAACGCGTAGCCTCCGCCGGGCGCAAGGCGATCCATCACGTCCTGCACTGAAGCGCGGATCTCTTCTTCGGTCACATCCGGTTCGGCAAGACGTCCGCGGGCGTCCCATCCCCCTGCTATGACAAGCCGGTTTCCGTACTTCTTTTTGACTGCGTCCAGATCATTGCATGTCTGTGCAGGATCCCACATGCATACGCCTATCGAGAGCCAGTCATCTATAAAGCATTCGCTTTTACCGCAGTTGTGCATCGTTATCGGGATACCAAGATCACGTCCGAATTTCGCCTGCCTGTCATGGAACGGCAGCACCAGATCATGATACATTTGCGGAGATATGAAAGGATTCCCCCAGGCTGCGGTGTCATCCATCAGAACGAACACATCAGGCTTATAGTACGGGAGTGTTTTTTCGGCAATCGTGCAATAAAAGGTGCACAGATAATCAAAAAGCTCGTAGACCTCTTCAGGCTCCTCATACATCGCGCACAGCCCCTCGCTGAATCCCATAAAAGCCATAAGCTGCTGAAAATAGCCGAAGTGCATGTTGAATGCGATCGCGGTCTGCGAACGGTCCACATTCAGGTCATCCATCTGCTTTCTGATCATCGTCTCCCAATCGATACCTGAGATGTCTGGGGCTTTTATTACGTCCCTCCACTGGCGGATGTCCTTTAATATAAAGTCACCCGGTTTAGGTATAAGGGCATTGCCAGTCTCTCTCGTAGGGACGAACTCGACTCCCCAGACGTCCCTGCCCCCACCCTTCATGCGGAATTCACACAGGATGGGAGGTTCGACCATCTGGTTGGGTACTGCTGTTTTGGATCCCGGCGGGGCACCGAAAGTATATACCGGTACCCATTCAGGCTGCTCCCCTCTTAACAGCATCAGATAATTTTCCTTTTCTGTAAGCATCACCAGCCGCCACCCTTCATTTATTAAGTTGTTATGCCCGGGAATAAGATCTTGATCCAGTCTTTGGATCAGGACTCCAATATCAACCTCTTTACTTCGGAATTCAAATATGAGATCTGAGCGTTTGCCTCTCTTTCCATCGCTTCAAGCCTTTTCAGCACATTGCGCACCTTTAATGAAGCGTTATGTATGCTCGACTGCGAGTTCTCTATCTTTGATTGCATCAGCCAGTCTGCGATCAGCCCGTCAAGGAAAAAGTCCGCAAACTTCGCAAACCCGTCGGTCTCGAACCTGATGTCATGGGAAATGTCTAAGTCGGCAAGCTCGGTTTTGAATCTGCGAAGCCTGATCTGCGCATCTTCGACGGCAGCCTTGGCATCATCGATGTGGGAGTGCTTTGCGATATTAGCTATCATGCCCCCGCCCATAATATCCCAAACACCATAATCCCTGGCGCTGTCAAGATGTTCCAAGGCCCTGTCCAGGTATGCAGCAGCGGATCTGCCCGCGTCTATCGCCTCACGGATCTCCTTGAGCAAATTCTCTTCGGACCGAAGCTTCGCTTCCAGATCAAGGATTTCGTCGGCAGCTTTAGAACCCGAACTCATCAGCATGTCTTTTTTCTGCGAGAACAGGGCATCGTACTCGTTGCGGCTGTTTTTATACTTCATCCTTTCGACCCGCAGGTTTTCTATCTCCGCGTTGACCTCATCCAGCTCTTTGACTGCCTGTTCATATTTGAGTTTTGCCGCAAGGGCTTCCGCTTTTTCCTTCTCCAGTTTCTCACCGTGCTTGCCCAGTATCATGTAGAACAGCCCTGCAAGTCCGCTGTTTTCGAGCTTATCTACGTCCAGCTGTTCCTTCTCCATTTCCTTCTGCAGCAGGTACTTCTTTTGCTCCAGCTCTGCCTTGTCGGCTCTCAGGCTCTCGAGCATGGCGTCGATTTTATCGAGGCGGCGTGAATTCTGCTCAGCTTCCCTGAGCTTACTGTTGATTTCTTCAAACATGGCACCCGGCTCCTTTCACAGGCCAATGAAATCCCCTGTGCCGCTTATTCCGAGGGTTCATTGTTTTGCCGATCATATATTCCGAAGATCCGCATACGTTTGCAGACTGGTATCAATAACTATTTTAGTACATCCTTGCTCAAAAATACATACACAAAATTATGAATTTTATATAAGGCGGCCCCCATCGGTGATGGGAACCGCCTCTGAATGATATGGAAAGTGTGGTGTTTGAATCACACACCCAGTTTTGCCTTTCTGATCTGCTCGGAATCGGTGAAACTTACAGTCGGGACATGCCCCTTCAACGGAAGGATCTTCTCGTTGATCGCGTCAAGGATCCAGGACGCCTGCGGGAAGAATTCCTCGTCGAACTCGAACGGAGGTGTGATCCAGTTCTGGGCACCCACAACTACCGGAGGGGCGTCCAGATAGTCGAAGCAAAGTTCACTTATGTTCCGCGCTACGTCGTTAAGGAACGAACCGCGTGAAACAGCATCCGATGCCAATACGACCTTGCCTGTCTTCTTCACCGACTCGATGATTTTTGTATAGTCAAGAGGAACCAGGCTGTGGAGGTTGATTATCTCAGCAGACAAGCCATATTTCTCTTTGAGTATGTCGGCCGCTTCTACGGCTCTATACAGTGTTGCGCCGATGGTAAGGACCGTTATGTCGCTTCCCGTCCGGATAAGATTAGTATCTCCCATCCTGATTTCATACGGTTCCGCCGGCACTCCACCTTCATGGAACATTTCGCCCATGTCATAAATCCGCTGGCTTTCGAAGAAGACGACGGGGTCGGTGCCGTTAAGGGCAGCCGTCATCAGGCCTTTCGCCTCATAAGGCGTGGCCGGGAAAACGACCTTCAGTCCGGGGATATGGGCACATAGTGCGACCCAATCCTGTGAATGCTGTGCGCCATACTTCGAACCTATCGATACCCTAAGCACCACAGGCATCTTCAGTATGCCCGCGCTCATAGCCTGCCACTTGGAAAGCTGGTTGAATATTTCATCACCGGCCCTGCCTATGAAGTCGGCATACATAAGCTCTACGATCACGCGTCCTCCGCACATCCCGTATCCGACTGCAGTACCAACGATCGCTGCTTCGGAAATGGGTGCGTTGAACAGCCTTGAATACGGTATCACTTCTGCCAGTCCGCGATAGACCGCAAAAGCTCCGCCCCAGTCGCGCACATCTTCGCCATAAGAGACGAGAGTAGAATCCTGGTAATACTTGTCAAGTATTGGCTCGAAGATAGCATCTCTGATATTGTACAGCTTCATTTTGCTTACAGCCTTGCCGTCCACAAAAGCTGCGCGTTCTTTTTTCCGGATCTGTTCATAACGCGAGCAGGATCCCTTCGGTCCGAGTACTTCGGGTTCTTTATCGCCAAAGGACTCCACCTTTCCGTTTGAGAACATGATCTTTTCAATGACGGCGGGATCTTTGCGGAAGTTTACATACGGTGATATCTCAAAGTCCGAAGCCCACTTGCAGACATGAGTCATGCGCTCGGCAGTTTCATTCAGGATTTCTTCGAACCTGCTGTCCTGAGCGATACCGGCCTTTACCAGCTGCTCGCGATATGTGAGCATCGGATCGACCTCGCGCCAGGCGTCGATCTCTTCCTTCGTCCTGTAAGCATTCTGGTCGGATGTTGAGTGCCCGACGAAGCGGTAGGTTATGACGTCGAGAAGGACCGGCCCGTCTCCTTGGCGCAGTATTTTCAGCTTGCGCTCCATGGCGTCGATCACCGCCAGCGGATTGTATCCGTCGATGCGCTCTGCATGAAGTTGTGTCGGGCTGATACCGGCGCCGATCCTGGCGAGCATATCATAAGCCATTGTTTCTCCGCGGGTCTGTCCGCCCATACCGTAACCGTTGTTGACTATGTTGAAAAGTATCGGCATTCCGCCTCGCTTGCTCTCTTCCCAAAGCGTCCTGTACTGATCCATGGCGGCAAAGTTGAGCGCTTCCCAGACAGGTCCGCAGCCAAGTGAACCGTCACCTATATTGGCGACAACTATCCCGTTTTTGCCGTTGATCTTCTTGTACAAAGCCGCTCCGGCGGCGATCGTGGCAGAGCCGCCGACTATTGCGTTGTTCGGATACACGCCGAAGGGCAGGAAGAACGCGTGCATCGAACCTCCCATGCCCATATGGAATCCGTTTTCCCGTGCGAATATTTCGGCAAGGGTCCCGTAGAGGACAAAATCGATAGCCAGTTCCTTTACACTTTCCGCCCTGCTCACCTTTTGCACGGCGAGGAGAGTCTTCCCTCCGAGGAAGTTCTCCATGATATTCATAAGCTCTTCGTCGTTCAGTTTATGGATGGCCGACAGGGATTTTGCAAGTATCTCACTGTGGCTTCTGTGGCTGCCGAATATATAGTCATCCGTGCCAAGCAGGTATGCCTGTCCTACTGCAGCCGCTTCCTGTCCGAGGGAAAGGTGGGCAGGACCGGGATATGTCGTCTCGACACCGTTATATACCCCCTGGGTCTTTATCTGTGTCAGCATATATTCGAACTCACGGAGTATCGCCATATCCCGGAAAATCCGTACAAAGTCATCATCGGAGTAGCGGGATCTTTCTTCCTCGATGGTCTTGTTGTAACTGTTTACAGGGATGTCCTTGAATGTTATTCTCCCAGGTTTTCTGACTTCCTCCGGAGATATGAACAGGGATTTTGGCATTGTGGAAGACCTCCTCCTATTTACGCGTGAAACAGAGCTTCACGTATGATTTCGCTTACTGTGGGATGCGGGAATATTAACTTTTTCAACTGCTCCGCGGGAAGCTCCGTTTCAAGCATCAACGCAGCTCCGTATATGATCTCGGATACGTAGCTTCCGATCATGTGGACACCCAGAAGCTTGTTCGTACCCTTGTCCAGCACCAGCTTGCAGAAGCCTTCTCCTCTGTCGACTTCGGCAACATACCTGCCTGAGTATGTCAGCGGGAGACGTACGGTCCTGACGTCCAGTCCCTTTGCTTTTGCGCTCTCCTCGGTCTCACCGACTACCGCGACTTCAGGGTTGGTGTATATAACGGAGGGCACGGCGTTGTAACGCATCCTGTCCTTTTTGCCTGCTATATGGTTTACGGCAACATCGGCTTCGCGGTATGCCGTATGGGCAAGCATCGATTTGCCGTTTACATCGCCAACGGCATATACGCCCGCCACGTTCGTGCGCATGAACTCGTCGGTGACGATCGCTCCCCTCTCGGTGTAGACGCCGATCGTTTCGAGTCCTATGCCGCCGGTGCTCGGCCTTCTGCCCGCCGAAAGGAGGACGGCATCTGCCTGAACTGTTCTTGTGCTGCCGTCTTTTTCAAATGTCACGCTGCCGGACCCTACCGAAGTCACCTTGCTTGAAAGATAGAACTCCATTCCCTGGCCCATGTAAATTTTCATCAACGTATTGCTGATATCTATATCCGTATTTCCGGCGATCCTGTCCAGCATCTCTATGACCGTCACCCTGACACCGACGGTCGCAAAATAGCAGGCCATCTCAAGCCCGATCACGCCGCCACCGATGACGACCAGGCTGCCGGGCAGCTTTTCAAGGTCGAGGATCTCACGGCTCGTCATCACGAATCCGCTCTCGAGGCCCTCCTTCAGTCCCGGTATGGGAGGGACGACAGGCTCCGAACCGGTCGCGATTATCAGCTTCGGTGCGGCAAAGACCTCTCCGTCGGCCTCTGCCGTAAACCCGTCGTCTGCCTTCCCGGTAATCCGGGCGAACTTGGGAATGACAGTGACATTGTTTTGCTTCATTTTCATGCCGACGCCGGCAACCAGGGTCCTTACGACTTTCTTCTTCCTCTTTACTACCTTCGCGTGGTCGAAAGTGACTTCTTTTGCGATTACCCCGAAGTTTTCTCCATGGAGAGCATGACTGTAAAACTTGGCGGAATTGAGAAATGTCTTTGTGGGGATGCATCCCTCGTTGAGACATACGCCGCCGAGCGCACGTTTTTCAAAAAGCACTACTTTCAGACCCTGTTCCCCGGCACGTTCGGCCGCATCGTATCCTCCCGGGCCTCCTCCGATTACCATCAGATCGTATTTTTGCATGGCCTTCTCCTTTCCACGTCCGTCAGCGCAATCTTACTTTGCCAGCAGCAGTGTGAAATTCTCGAGATTCTTTACGAGCTCGGACATAAACCGGGCCGCGGGTGCACCGTCCACTGCCCTGTGATCATATGTGAGCGACAAGCCCATGGCCGGATAAGTCGTTATCCTGCCTTCAACTTCCCTCACTCTCTGTACGATGCTGCAAACTCCCAGGATCCCTGTCTGAGGCGGATTTATGACAGGTGTGAACATCTCAACGCCGTATGAGCCAAGGTTGGATACCGTAAAAGTCCCGCCTTTCAGCAGATCCGGGTTTATGCTTCCCGTACGTGCCGCTTCCGCGAGCATCTTTGCCTCCCTCGATATTTCAAGAAGAGACTTCAGATCTGCGTTGAAAATCGTCGGAACGATGAGCCCTCGGGGTGTATCTACCGCAAGTCCCAGGTGGACGTGGTCAAACTGCCTTATCGTATTTTCGTCGATCATGTTCGCGTTGAGGTCCGGATGATTGATGAGAGTCCTAGATACGGCGTAAAGGATCATATCGGTAATAGTTATGCCGGACTCGTCTCCGCCCGAGTTCTTGAGCTTTTTGCGGTATTCCATGATTTCGCTTGCGTCGAATGTATGGTGATGCGTGAGCTGGGCCATGCTCGAAAGCGAACTGTGCATTGCCTTTGCGATCGCTCGGCGGATCCCGCTGAACTTGACATCCTTGTAGCCTATGCTTTCGGGAACCCTGAGCTCCGCGGCTGCAGTCGAGGTACCTGCCGCCTGCCCTGGCGCGTCCCCTTCTGCCTTCAAGGCTGCACCGGATTCCAGCAGCGTTCGTATATCACGCTCTATGATACGGCCATGAGGACCTGTCGGAACAGCAAGACGCACATCTGCTCCGCTGCGTTCCGCAAGGTTCCTGGCCCTCGGGGATATTTTCAATATGCCGGTTTCAGGCTCGGAATCCTTTGAATCTTGACCATCAACGTGTGTCGATTTCACAGTTTCTGCAGACAAATCATCAGCGGGCGAGGGCCTTTCAGCCGTCGAGGTTTGCACGGCAGTCGTATCCGGCAGTCCGGCTGCGTCGGGGCGCAGAGAAGACACGTCTTCCCCCTTTTCACCTATAGCGCACACGTTGACCAATACCGGGACCTCGTCCCCCTCCCGGAAAAAGATCTCAAGCAGCTCTCCTTCCGCGGTGGACTCGCACTCAAATGAAGCCTTATCGGTCTCATACGTGAAAAGGATGTCGCCCAGATTTACCCGGTCGCCAACTTTCTTTTCCCATTTACCCATGATGCATGTTTCAACTGTAATTCCTGCCTTTGGCATCACGACTGCCGAAGCCATCCATGTTCACCCTTTCACACAGTTAAATCGCTTTTGCATTTTCAAGTAGGTATTTTTCCGCTTCCGCGTTCCAAAGTCCGTTGTTTGCCGATGTGATTTCATGCAGCTTTCTGAAAAGCGGGTCGGTTTTGCCCATTTCCTCAAAATCGCTTATTGCCGTAAGCGGCAAGGATATATTCGTGTAAATCAGTTTCTTTGCACCCGGTATTTTGGGCAGATTCGCTGTCGTCTCCGCAACAGCATCGAGACCGCCGATATGGGTCACCAGTATCGACGGGTCGATTAGACCGCGGCCCATCATATCCAGGACTTCGCGCATATCATCAGTGTTTCCGCCTGATGTGCCGACAACATGCGTGCCCGCATAATGCACATTGTAGAAGTTGAACCTCGCGGAGAAGTTGGGATCCGACGGCCCCGCAAAGAAGTTGAGGCACCCGTCCTGGCCGAGGATTTTGTCTCCCTGCTCAACGACAGAGGCCACAGGCGCAAATACGAGAACATCATCGTAGCCCGTTCCTCCCGAAATTTCCATAAGCTTATCGACCGGGTTTTCGATTTTGCCTGTATTTAGATAAACCAGTTCCACACCGTCCTTTTTGGCCATTTCCGGCGACAGGATCATCCTTGCCCTGTCGAGCCTGGACTCGTCTATGTCGGTAACGACCAGGAGTGACGGGCGCAGATCCGCTTTCAGGATGTAATTGATAGCGGCTAGCCCCATCGGGCCGACTCCGGCTAGGATCGCCATCTTACCGCCGTCCTTGATGCCCATCTTGTGCTCATAAGAGCCCCTGGTAGTGTGGTACATCGCGTGGAATGTCCCTGCTACGCATGACAGCGGCTCTGCCAGTGCTCCTCCGAAATAACTGTCACCGGAAAAAGTCAGCAGGCAATCCATCTCCATGACTTCATTAGGTATTACAATATAGGTAGCGTCTCCGCCGATATAGGCATAAGAATATCCAGGCGAAGCAAGGCTCCCCTTATAGTTCAGCGCGGGCTGCAGGGTAAACTTCTGGCCGGGCTTGAATTTGTCCGCCCACTTGGCTCCTACTTCGAGTATCTCGCCGGCAAATTCATGTCCTATGATCACCGGGTTCTCTCTGACATTTTTGGGAACGCGCTTATGGTCCTCACCCTGGATCAGGGCTTTATATGTTGACATGCATATACTGTCGGCCACCACCCTGGCAAGGATCTCGTCGTCCTTTATCGGGGGCAGGTCAAACTCTTCGAGCCTGAGGTCATTCTTTCCATACAGTCTGACGGCTTTTGTTTTCATAACACACCTCTTTTCGAATTATTTGAGAAAGTCGTCTGTTGACGGATCAGGGAGGTATCGTAAAATCTCTGTTTCAACATCATGTGATTAAAATCGCGCTACATATTTGATATATCAGTACGATCGACCAGCGAATCATATAGTTGCAAGCTAAGAGTCAGTTGCAAATTAAGAGATGGTTAAAGGTTGCGAGTATGGGACGAATTTCAGAGACAGTGTGGTAAGAGCGTACTAAAGTCGATTCAGGTTACCGGGCATTTCTTTCGTGCTCTATCAGCTTCCACGTGGCATCGATCAGATGAGAAAACTGCGGCTTTGCCAGTTGTTCGCAGATAAACCCCTGTCTCGGTGAGTTAATGTCTTCACCTGAGATCTCGGCAAAACCGCGCTCCCTGCACAGCTTCTGCAGCCTGGTAAGCTGCTGTTCCGTGTTCCTCGATGGCATATACGTTATGCCTTCTACACCAAAAGCCTTCAATTGGTCAAGAAGTTCTTCGAGATAGTCATCCTCAAATTTTGCGGACTTCTTATCTCCTGTGACCGAATCGCCCACATCGCCCAGATAAGCGTAACATACTATCGCATCAACTTCCCGCCCAAGGCGGACAAGTTCTGCTATCGGAATACATTCCTCCTCTGCGGGGACATATATCTTTTCTACGAGTTCGGCTTTGAGAACGCCTAACAGGTCATATTTGAAATGCGGGTTATCCGGATCGGACAGCTGCATACGCTGTTTTTCCCCAACCCTGATTTTCAGTACCTGTTCCAAAAACCTGAGCGTCCCTTTATGTTCCGCGTTGTTTACTATCTTTTCTCCCAACGCATAGAGAAGGTGCCTTTCGGTAACCGCTCCGCCATATCTGTATTGCGAAATCGGTAGTACGTCTTTATCGAAATCAAGAACAATCCCGTGAGGTGATACTATAGAATTGATATTCGCGACCATCCTGCGGTTGCGGTCGTTCCTCTTCTCCCTCAGAGGCGCAAAATACTCCTGGAGTTTCCTGCGGCCCGGCTTTGGGACACCGTGTACGGCCATGTACGCATTACCGGGCTGATCGGGGTTGTTGAGCTTGCGATCTTCAAAAGCCGTGCCCTTAAAGCTCACCCTGCATTCCATGCCCGACGTGGTCGCGATCGAAGCGATCAGGCCTGCCTGTTCAAACTCTTCGGCTCCCGCGATCGTATCGTGATCCATTATACCCGCGGTAGTAAGTCCTGCGTTCCTCGCAAACCACACCGCTGCGGTTGGCGAATAAGGGGAAAAAGAATAGAACGTATGGATGTGGTTGTTGGCATATTGGGGTTTCTGTTCCGGTTTTTCAGTTTCGCGCGATATGAGTTTTTCCAGGTTTTCCAGCCTTTCCTCGGCTGTTTCGGCGTTGAGCAGCGTCAGTATTTCGTTTCTTTTCATATTTTTCATATATAGTACCGTTCCGTAAGAATTTGCCTGTCTCAGTTCAGCATTACCTGCCCGCCCGTCACGGGTATCGCCTGGCCTGTTTCATACAGCTGCTCCACACAGTAGAAAACCGCCTTTGCTACGTCCTCAGGATAGCACCCGCGCCTGATCGGGGATTTCGACAGGTAATACTCCCTGACGTCCTTGACGGTTTTTGCTCCGGGCACTTTTCCCGCCCGCAGATACTGCACGAACAGACCGTTTTCAGGATCAGACCAGAGGGGGCCGTCATAATAATTGCCCGGACAAATAGCGTTGACCTTGATCTGCCAGGGTGCAAGTTCAAGGGCAAAGCTCTGCGTAAGCCCGATGCCACCGAACTTTCCTCCCGCATAAGCGAAGTTTGCCTTGCTGCCTTCCAGACCTGACTTGGAATTGATCTGAATGATGTCGCTCCAGACCGTGTTGTCCGCTTCATACTGAGCTTTCATGATTTCGGAAGCATACTTGGCACAGAGGAAATATCCTGTGTAATTGACCCTTGTAACAAACTCAAAAGTCTCCTGCGTGATTTCGGACAGTGCTCCGGCTTTCAGGACTCCGGCATTTGACAGCATGATGTCCAGACCGCCAAACCTGGCGACCGTCTCGATCACCATGCGCTCTACGGACTGAGCATTGGAGACGTCGGCCTTTATGCCCGCTGCCCTGTCTCCCAGCTGCGCAGCGCCGGCTTTCGCAAGCTCCTCGTTGAGATCGGCAAGTACCACGGTGGCGCCTTCCCTGACCATTTCTTTTGCAATGCCGAAACCGAATCCCTGCGCGCCGCCGGTAACTATGGCAATTTTTCCGGCAAGCCTTCCCGACGTCTTCGGTCTGTTTCGAACATTCTCCTTTGCGATTTTGATGGCGTCCTGAAGAGTCAGATCCTGAAAATCAGAGTAGTGTCCCATCGGAAACAAACCTCCTGAATGTTTGACCTCGTGTTCTTTAACTGGCTGTAGCCAGGCAACAGTTTATACTATAAGCGGCGTCTATACCTTGTTATATGTTCTGGCTCTGGCGATAGGACTCGGCTTCCCAGTTGACTATGAAGTTTATCATGTCCTCAGCCATGTGCCTGGGGCCTCCGAAGCTCTCGCTGTAGACCGCTATTTTCATCGCATCTTCGAAGAGCATTTTTGCGGTCCTTGCGTCCTTTTCATTCGATCCAAGCGCGAAAAATCCTAAACCTTTGACGATCACTATTTTGGGTTCATATCCGTTTTTATTTCGGAAATCCACGAATGCCTTGCTCAGATCATCAAGATCGTCTACATAAAGCGGGCGCGCTTTGCAATATACTATGTGATCAGGAGTGAATGGGGCAAGAAGCGGTGCGGCGTTCTCATGTCCGGCGGAAAAACGCAACGCGTCCGCGTACGCTCCATGCAGAACGAATGCACCGTTAAGTGCCGACAGCTTTCCCTCAGCTTCCTTTACGGCGGTCCGGTCGAAACCTGTCTCAGACAGATCCGGCATCCTCACTACCGACTCTTTCAGTTTGCCCATTACTTCATTGAGAAGCCCGTCTATTCTTTCGAGGGTATCACCCGCAATAAATATGCCGTGGTTTTGCAGCAGCAATATGCTGACATGCTTTCCGGACTTTTGATGGTATTCCCTGAGCCGGTCGCTGCACAGCCTGGCAAGAGTATATCCCGGCCGACACTCTTCTACCCAGAGCACTTCGTCAGCAAACAGTCGCTTTGCGATCTCTTCCCCCTCTGCTCCGCAGGTCAGGCCGTTGACGAGTGCGGGATGCAGATGGAGTACAAACCGATACGGAAAGAGGTTATGAAGAAGTGCCTCGACACTCGGCCTCTTTGTGTCTGCAGGGTCCACCTTGGCAGCTGTAACGTCCTTGAGGAATGCGGCTTCCCTTTCCTTGTCGCCGGACGGGTATTCTTTATTCAGTATTCCGGACAGCTTTTCCCTGTCCATTGCAACAAAACCGTCTTCTGTAATGGTGGCAAGAGACGTACCGGATGCTTTGACATAAAGGGCAGTTTCGTCCTTGGCGGAAGTATTTCCGCCGCCCGCAAGGACAAGTTCCGGATCTCTGCCGTACCTGTTTGACATCGAGACCAGATTTTCCAATAATCCCGCTTTATCCATCAGAGGCATCGTTCTATCATCCAATCTTTGTTTTTGTATGATTTATACTGATTATACAATAGGATTCAACATCTGTCAATAAAAGCAAAGGTTAATTATATTTGTTTCTGTTTGAATAGAGTATTTTCCACAGTGAACAGCAATAATTATCACCTTTCGTTAAATATTTGATAAAATTCCTCCGATCATATTTATTAAATCTATCCTATCTATAAGTCTGGTCAATAGTTCACGGCATTTTTACGCCCCGCCGGGCTTTCCTTTTCAGGAATACACGGCGAGGCATGCTGCGTTCACAGATCTGCATTACAGTCTCAGATTGCGCAAATACTCCGCAATATCATGGATGCTCTGATCATCCGAAACGGCTATAAGGCTGTCGGCCATATCGTCCGACCTGAACAAGACCCCCGTCAGTGCATCCTCTACGATCTGAGGCAGCGAAGTATCCAGCGCATCAGTATACAGACTGACATTTTTTATCGTCCCGTTTTCCATGGACAAGTACAACTGCACACCGCCCCAGACAAACCTTGTGTCGATCTCATAGTCGAACTCCGGCGTTCTGCCCATCCGCCACTCCCATGAGCTGTGTTTCCTGTACAGGTCATCAACCTTTTCCTTGTCAAGGAAATCATCACTAAGTTCTTCAAATTCGCCGTAATGCTCCCGGTAAGCTTTCCTGAGCGCTTCGATCGCCTTTTCGACCGTAAGGTCCGGAATTATCTCGGTCAGGTTGCATACCCGCGCACGCACGGATTCAACTCCCTTTGATCTGATCTTCTGCTCGGATACGTTCAGATATTCCGAAAGCCTTGTCATGTTCGCATTTATAAGAAGCGTACCGTGGTGCTGCCTGTTTTGTCTGCGTGAGGCAAAAGCGTTTCCCGAGAACTTCCGTCCGTTTACAGTGATGTCATTCCTGCCCGAGAACTCGGCCTCGATGCCCAAATACCGCACGGCAGCAAGGATCATTTGGGTCTGCCTCTCAACGTTATAGTTCTTTTCTCCCGTTATGAAGGAAAAATTCAAGTTGCCCGTATCATGATAGACGGCTCCGCCGCCCGAAATACGCCTGACGAGCCTTACACCGTCGGCCTCCATCTTTGCTATGTTGCATTCCTTCCAGGCGTTCTGGTTCCTTCCGATTATCACGTCATTGCTATTGATATATAAGTAAAGGATAAAATCATCTGGACTGACAGTATCAAGGAAGTACTCATCTATGGCAAGATTTAGATGCCCGTCGTTGTATGGCGACATGTAAAAATATCTTATCATCCTGTACCCTCATCCTTTGCTTATAACTATTTGCTGCATCAGGCAGTTTCAGCTGCTGCGGCTGTGATACGATACCCTTAAGTCCGATACGATAACATTGTCTGGCAAATCAAAATCTCATCGATGAAGAATAAACACATTCTAAATTCATTGCTGATGCCTGTCAAGTTGCAACTATTATGATCGGCGCTTCGTATATACCCGAAGCAACTGAAAATAATAAAATACTGCATTATGAAGTGATTCCGACCTCAGTTATTGGCCATAGGTTTTTTGTCAGATCATGATGATTTGAAATTCCGGTAAATAGCAGCCAAAGGAACATCGGATGATTAACGGTGACAGTAAAAGGGCAATCGAAAAATGTTAAGACTGAAGAAAACAACTAATGGCGTCAACAGGGCCCTGCTTCTCATAAACCCGTCCGCAGGTGCGATACGCCATGATTTGGACAAGATCAACGATATAATATGCAGGATAAAAGATAGAAAAATCGAGCCAGTCACACAGCTTCTGATTCCCAGGTCAAACATCCATTCAATTGTCTCAAGAGGGATCAAATGCGGAATACGCACGGTAATAGCGTGCGGCGGTGACGGAACTGTATCGGCAGTATCAATGGCGGCAGCGGGCAAACCTGTAAACCTTGGCATACTTCCACTCGGAACGCAAAACAACATAGCCCTCAGTCTGGGCATCCCGTCTTCTCTATCGGAGGCAGTCGAATTGCTCGTATCGGGCAAACGAAAAAAGATAGACCTGGGGTCGCTTTCCTTTCAGGGAAAACGGTCATATTTCATTGAAGTCTGCAGCATTGGACTCACTTCAGCAGTTTTCGATTCGGCGGACATGATACAGCACGGACAGATCGGCAAAATACCAGACCTGATATCCACCCTCATAACGTCGGAGCCGTCGGATATCACGATGATCATAAACGAGAAGCAACTGGTATCATGCAGAGGGCATATAATTGCTGTATGCAACATGCCATTCGCAGGCCGCAATTTTCAGATAGGAAGCAGCGGCTCATACATGGACGGTTATTTGGACGTGCTCTATATGGGAGATATATCAAAACTTAAGCTGCTCGGCTACTCGTTGTCCAAGCGTTCTACAGGCGACATCAAAGACGCAAGGGTCCAGTGTTTCAGAGCCAGAAAAATATCGATCGAGACTAAGCCACCGATGCCGGTCATGGCTGACGGGAGAGTATTAGGCAATGGTCCGGTCGAAATCGAGGTTAAAAGGAGGGCCCTTTCCGTCATAGCACCTCCATGATGCAAAGAAAATAAGAACATGAATACTACTGTAACAGGCGGTGAACACCATAGGTATCACGTCGAATCAACCAAACAATTCACGGTCCCCGAAGCCCATGCCCGAACTGCTGTTAAAACTCAAAGAAAACAACCAATGTGCCTTTTGCTATAAAGTCCTGCAAAAAATTCGCAGGATACGGCCCGTACAATGGGTGCTGATAATATCTGCGGCCCTTTTGGGCTTCGCTTCGCTTTTGCCGCAAAGCTTTTGGCTGGGCCTTCGGTCGATGGCTGCAGAACATATCACCGAGCTGGTCCTGCTTATGCTGTTCGGTGCAATAACTTTATCTCTCCTTTGGGCATCCGGCCAGAAAATCGACGCTGCGGTCTTCCGATTCTTCAACACCCGGGGGACACGCACACCCTGGCTCGACAATATCATGCGAACTCTTACCGAACTGGGGAACGGCTTCGTCACAGGATTGGTAGCTGTCTATCTGTATGCACGCGTCAGCCCTCATGTTTCATACGTCTTCGTTCTTTCTTCGCTGCTTCTGTGGCTTCTAGTGGAAGCAATAAAGGCGATCCTGCGAAGGGAGAGGCCTTTTACCGGGCTGAAAGATGTGCGTGTCGTGGGGCAAAGGGCTCGCGGCAAGTCCTTTCCCAGCGGGCACACTTCACAGGCCTTTTATACGGCAACACTTCTACTTGCATATATGGACGGCAACGTAATTGCACATATAATTATATATGCTATTGCACTTGTAGTCGGAATCACCAGGATGTATCTTGGCATGCACTACCCGAGGGATGTTATTGCGGGCGCAACCCTCGGCATCTTCTGGGGTTGTATCGGAATAATAGTCAATACACATATAGCAGAATCGTTCTTAAAGGCTATGTGACTCAACAAATATTATAACTAATCAAGTAGTCTTATCTCCAAAATTCGCTTACGATCTGCCTTAATTGATCATTACTGCGGACTTGCACGCAACCGCGCCAATGCTCCGGCATCAGGTCGCGGTACACTTTTGTATTGAACCGGTCATCTATGAGCACGACCACGCCCCTGTCATCCTCGCTTCGAATGACGCGGCCGGCAGCCTGAAGCACCTTGTTCATGCCGGGATACATATATGCATAGGCATAGCCCATCCCGTTCTTCCTGTCATAATACTCACGGATCATATCGGCAACGGGCGAGATTTGCGGAAGTCCGACTCCTACAACGATCACTCCTATCAGGCGTTCTCCCTGAAGGTCGATGCCTTCAGAGAATATCCCACCAAGGACACAAAACCCGACAAGGGTTTCATCGTTGCCGGCACCGAATCGATCCAGGAACTCCTCCCGCTCCTGCTCCTTCATATTTGCCGACTGGATCACCGTTTTTACTTCAGGGTACTTTTCTCTGAAAACGTCATATACCGATTTCATATATGCGTAAGACGGAAAATATACGATATAGTTTCCGGCCTTGACACCGGCCGTCACCGCGATCGCGTCGGCAATATCATGTAAAGTGTGTTCACGATTTCGAAACCTCGTATTTATATTATCGTGTACTATCAGGCAGAGGTTTTCACGCGGGAAAGGAGACAAAGCCCTCCGGACCATCGAATCCGGGTCACCGCCGAGCACATTTCTGAAGTACTCCAGAGGCGTCAGCGTAGCCGAAAACAGTATCGAAGTCCTGCCTTGCTTCATCCTTTCACCAAGATGTTTTGACGGGTCAAGGCAGAATAAACGAACGACAACTTCCTTCCCGTCCGTCTCTATCAGCGTGATATATCGCTCATCATACAACTCATATATTTTCAGGAACGCTAATACGTCGAAATATAAAGTGAGCAGGACTTCTTCGACTTCCGGATCGGGATGCTGCTTCATCAGCTCCTCGCAGGCAGGGACAAACGCGTAAAGAAGCTTCAGGAATTCTGCTCCCGGCTCCGCCTTCTTCAGCATGTTGCCGGGACCGCACTCTTTTCGCATAGCAAGCATTTCGGAATTTATGCCGGACAATATCTTTTTTAGCCTGTCCTTTTTCCCGAGCAGCCTTCGCGCCTGCAGGAAAGCTGATTTCGAAAGGCCTGCCGAAAACATTTCGCGTGCGCGGTCAGGCAGGTTATGGGCTTCGTCGATCAGGAAGACATGATCCCGTCTTTCCCCGGAAGCGAAAAATCTCCTGAGATATACCTGCGGGTCAAACACATAATTATAGTCAGCAATGATGCAATCACACCAGTTGGCAATGTCCAGGCTCAGCTCATACGGGCAAAGACTGTTCTCTTCCGCATAACGCTCAATAGTCGCCCTGTCGAACATATCATCCGTTCGCAGCATGTTATACAGCGCTTCGTTGACCCTGTCGTAATGCCCTTTAGCATAGTTGCATGATTCCGGATTGCATTCCCGATGTTCAAGGAAGCAAATCTTGTTCCTGGCAGTAAGCGTCGCGATTTTTAAGCGAAGCCCGGTATCCAGCATATCCCTGCAAGCTTTTTCGGCGACCTGCCTTGTGATCGTCTTCGCGGTCAGGTAGAAAATCTTTTCTGCGATTCCCTCTCCCACAGCCTTGACCGCGGGAAAAAGGGTGGAAATAGTCTTGCCTGTTCCGGTCGGTGCCTGGACAAAGAGCATTTTTTCATCTCTTATTGCCTTGTATACGGACACTGCAAGCCTTCGCTGCCCCTCGCGGTATGACGGATACGGAAATTGAAGGGATTTGACAGACCCATCCCTTATCCTGATCCAGTCATCCCTTAGTTCAGCCCACTTTCTGAATCGTTCGATCAGGTCATCAAAAAACATGTCAAGCTCGGCATATGTATGGGAACGGACGAAACGTACGACTTCATCGGTCTCGATCTGGTAATAGGTAAGTCTTAGACGTATGCGATCGAGGCCGTTTTTAACGCAATACATGAATCCATAGCACATCGCCTGGGCCCAATATACGGGGTGCAGGTTCTCCTCGAGCAAATCGGCGGGAACGGCCGTGGACTTTATTTCATCTATCATAGCGCCTTCCGAATCTGTCAGCACACCGTCGGCCCTGCCCGATACCCTGAGCATGAAATTTCCGCAAGGTCTTTCCAGTGAAAGGAATACCTCCGGTCTGTAGTTTTCACCTTCCGATTTCTGAAGCCGGCGGTGGATGCGTGTTCCTTCAAGGGCCCTGTCAACGCCTCCGAAACGCGTATCGATGCTTCCGCCGCGCATCAGGAACTCTACGATCTCGCGGACCCCAATGTTTATTGCCTGCTCCATTGTATATCCCCCGGCATTACTGATTTCACTACGGATAATATTTTACTATAACAATGATTATATCATATTTTTAGCAGTTTCATATGGAAAGTCTATATAAGTAAAACGGCAGCAAATGATAACGATCGATATCCAAGATTGCTGCTGAAAAGTCGATACGCAAATCCTAAACTTTATGACTGACGTATAGATAAAAGGAGACAGTCTCCGATGAGTTGGAAACCCATGGAGACTGTCCTATTATACGTGCGGTACTAATATCTGGCAGCTATAAACTTACTTTTCCAGGAGGTCAAGCAGTCTCGTCATGACGGTCGCAAGTTCAGCTCTTGTTGACGTCGCTTTCGGATCGAAGCGGTTGCCGCTCCTGCCCTCAAGCATTCCGCTACTCTGGAGATATTCAACGGCCTGACGTGCCCAGTCGCTCACGAGATCTATGTCCGCAAATGCCGGCTTGCTCGTTCCCTCTATGTTGGCATTCTTGTACTGGAGATAGCGATATATCATAACTGACATTTCTTCTCTTGTTATAGCACTGTGCGGATCAAATATCTTCTCGCTTCTTCCCAGTACGATTCCGTTTCTCACGGCCCATGCCACGTAACCGCTGTACCAGTCGTCTTCTACATCTTCAAATCCTGATGTATTTCCATATACATCGGGATCAATGCCTTCCAGACGGCCAAGCACGGTTACGAGCATTGCCCTGGTCACGGTCATATCAGGACTGAAATGAGTCTCGGAAGTTCCGTTGAACAGGCCTTCATTTACGACCCTGCGGATAGCATCTTCTGCCCAGTGACCGGCGACATCGACAAACGGCAACGGTGTTTCATCTACAGTATCTTCACCTTCCGCGCCTTCATCATCTTTGTCATCGGTCGGTGGTGTATACGGCGGTTCATACGGCGGCTCATATGGCGGTTCATACGGCGGCTCAGATTTCTCCTTCGCCTGCCCGGCAAGCCATGCCTTGAAGGATGAGAACCCGAGTTCGGACGGCTTCGTCGTCTCGTATGTCTTGCCGCCGGTCGTATACTCGTCGAGCCAGTATACCTCGTCGTCCCCTTCTCCGTCAAAGTCATTGTGTACGTAGACCCAGCTCCAGTGTCCAGGTCCTAATTCGCCTTCACCAAGGCCTTCGAACACTACATGTTCGTAGAACGCAAGGTAGATGTTCTCTTTCCCTGCTGCCTTGAGCGTGTTGTAGGCGTTGATGCTTCCGCTGATATTGACTGTCGTGTCATCCACGCTGTGGATCAGGTAGATCGGCAGATCCTTCAGTGCCGCGATCTGGGCCTGGTTGAACGTCGTGTTCGCGCAGATCGGGAATGCTGCGGCAAAGTAATCGGGATATGCCTTGATCACTGTCCATGTTCCCATTCCGCCCATCGAGCATCCGCCGATGTAGATGCGGTTCCGGTCGACGTTCTCCTCGCCTACCATCCCGATGAACGCTTCTATCGTCGCTATCACGCCGTCCGCGGTCCAATTCCTGACATTCCTGCTGGTCTGCGGCGCTATCACGAACGCTCCGCCGAACAGATCCTGCGCCTCGGCCTGGCCCCATGCGGTAACCCTGTTCGCAGTCAGCTGGATGTTGTTGTCATAGTTGTTGGACGATCCGCTCTCACCGGAACCGTGCAGCCATACTATGATCGGGAATCCTGCTCTAGGTTTGGTGTATCCGGCTGTCCTCGGATCGAAGTAGCGGTAATTGTATGTAGTGCTGGTCTCTGCTACCGCGAGCCACTTATCCGCTTCAGGATCGAACGATACGCCGGAGAATTCGAACACCGCTCCGTCGGCTTTCAGATTGCCGAGGTCGTTCTTGAGAGTGACTTCGTATCCGTCGCTGAACATCGCGTAGTTCGCACCGCCGATGATGCTGTCGGCATACAGCGACTTCAGTTCGAGCGTGAGCGTCATGCCGCCTTCGCCTATGCTCGCTCCGGTCACTTCTCTTACGTAGTCACCGTCGAATACGATACCGTAGAAGTTGCGCTTGTAGTTCTTCACTACTACGCTGAACGCTTCCCTGACTTCCGCCTCGCTCACTTCTCCTATCGGCTTGTTGAGCGTGATATGCAGTTTCGTCACCAGCTGGCCATAGTCGAAGCACGTGGTCTCGGTATCGAACAGTATTGTTTCCGGTTGCTGTTCACCTCCGTTCTCTATGGGATCATCACTTTCAGCAACTTCGATGTTGCCTGTTTCCGATGTCAAATCCGCATCCGTATCCAGTGCTGCCACCGGAGTCATAAGCGAAATTGACATCATCATGACAAGTGACAAAGCCAATACGGTCCTTAGCTTTTTCCTGATCCTCTTCATTGTCTTCCTCCTTTCAAAACAATTTTTCAATCATCAAAAGCGCTCTTGCACGCTTCTGATGATTTGGATAAGGAAGCACTTGATGTCATCGATGATTATAGTTGATGATTTTTGTTGGTTATGTCAAAATTGATAACTTGTCCTTATATAAATTGTAGTCACTTTTTCTCTCCTTCGACCCGGCATCAATTTTATTGCCAAATAGTGTTACATTTCAGTCCAAATAAATCCTTGAAACCGGTATTATATGTATTATTTTGTCGCATAATGAAATAATCCGTCGAAATTCACAATAACGAATATAAAATATATAAACTATATTGAAATTTAACCCAAAGTGTGTTATATAATGTTTGTGATTTGCTCAAAACCTTTCCATTCAACTGCTGCGGTGATTTGTAAATACACTAAACGGATTTGCCGAAGGCAGTGATCAAGACATAAAACCGTCAATACATAAATACATATATATTTTGCTTTCGGCAGACGATCTCCGCACTTTCATCAGTATCATTGATGGGCTCGTCCCATTATGAAGCTATTAATTCAAAGGAGGAGAAGTCATGAAAAGAAAAGCTATCAAAATCTTAGCTTTTACTGTCGCCATGCTTCTGTTGTTCGGTCTCTTTGGCGCATGTAAAGAGGAAACGAAAACTCCTCAGGACACCGGAACCAAAGAAACATCAACACCTGCACCGCAACAGAGCGACAAGGGCGGAGACGACAGTAAAGGCGCTGAGCCGGGAGACGAGGACAAAGACCCAGCAGCTGTTGTCGCAAACCTCCCGAGAAATGAAACCCTTTACTTTGCAGGCTTGCAATGGGGTCCGACAAACGGATGGAACCCGGTGTCAAGCGATATGAACAACGCCCTGGCCATCACAACTGCATCGGCTGGCTCACGTATTACGGTATTTGAAACGCTCTACATGTACAACATGATGGACGGCAAAATGTATCCGTTGCTGGCCGACGGCGATTATAAGTGGAACAGCGATATGACGGAAATGACCGTTAAGCTGAAAAGCGCAGCCAAATGGAGCGACGGAACTCCGGTCACCGCTCAGGACGTAGCATATTCCCACGAGTTTGCTGTTAAATACAACACCAACCATGCCCTTGCATTCGGTCCCTACATAGACACAATCGAAGCACAAGATGACAGGACAGTAGTCATAAAGGCTGCGAAAACAGCCGATGGCAAGCCGCAGAATCCGCTTATGGTCGTCCAATACCTCGGACAGTCATATGTCCTGCAGAAGGCATGGCTGCAGAAGCTTGAAGAGCGCAACAACTTCAATGAAGCCGATATCAAGAAGGATCGCGCTGATGATGTAGTATACTCCGGTCCGTATGGCCCGTACTATGCCGACGACCAGAAAGTCGTTCTCAAACGCAACGACAACTACTGGGGTCAGGATAAATCCATGTGGGGCAAACTGCCTGCACCGAAATACCTTGCACACGCAATGTATGCTGACAACCCCGCAGGCGAAGTTGCATTCAAGGCCGGCGAAGTCGACGTTTGCCAGCAGTTCATTCCGAACATCCAGGACCTGTGGCTGAAGGACGGACTCCCGATATCCACATATATCGACGAAGCACCGTACCATATGAGCGCAAGCTTGCCGACCGCATGGTTCAACACCTCTTCATACGGTCTCGACAATCCTGTGATCAGAAAAGCCATAGCGATAGCAGTCGACTATGATGCTATCATCGCCAACGCGATGACCAACCAGTCACCGACATTCAAGCAGGTCCCGCGTTCCATCATGAACCCGACCGACGCTGAACAGCAAATGTACAATAAGGATGCAGTCGCTCACCTGCAGTGGGTCGGAAACGACATCGAGGGCGCCAAGAGGATGCTCGACGAGGCAGGCATCGTAGATACCGATGGCGACGGATGGCGTGAATACAACGGCAGGAAGCTGTCGTACAACGCATGCTGCCCGAACGGCTGGACCGACTGGATGGCCGCGATCGAAATCGTTGCCGCGGCAGGCGAAAAGATCGGTATCGAAATCACCACCATGTTCCCAGAGTGGTCGGTATACCAGACTGTCGTCACCGCCGCAAACCAAGACCAGTATGACATCTTCATGATGGGCACCGACGGTTCGTCACCTGCACAGCCGTGGGCACGTCTCCGTCAGCTCATGAGCTCCGAGTTCATAGGTGTGGAAGGCAACTGGTCCGGCAACTACGGCCATTACAGCAACCCGCGCATCGATGAACTTATCAGTCTCATCCCGACAGAGACCGATCCGGCCAAACTGAGGGAGTACTACACCGAAGCTGTTGAAATCTATCTGACTGATGTTCCATCCTTCACTCTCATGTATAGGCCTGCATTCTTCCACTCGGTCAATGAGTCCGTTTGGACCAATTATCCAGAGTTGAACGACGGCGAAAACGTTCCGCCCACGAACCTCGTAAATGGTTACGGTATCAAGGGTCTCTACATGATCGAGCTAGTCAATCCGTAATATCTGATGCTGGGAAGCAGCCATGTTTCAGACTAGCTCCCGAAACATGGCTGCTTCTTAATAATATGAGGTGCACTGATGAAAGGTTATCGCAAGTACTTTGGCAAAAAAATAATATGGTTTTTTGTCACTTTTGTGGCCGCGGTCATTCTAAATTTCATCTTGCCGCGGCTTATGCCAAATGATCCTGTTGCGGCAATAACTGCCAGGCAGGCCGAAGGCTTGTCCGAAGTCTCGTCAGTAAAGAAAATTTACGATACATATGCCGAACAGTTCGGCACCAACAAACCACTGCACATACAGTTTTGGATGTTTATAAAAAACGCGGCTAAAGGCGATTTCGGACTTTCGTTCAGCCAGTACCCGCGTCCTGTTTTGGACATCATCAACTCATCGATCTGGTGGACTATTTGTCTGCAATTCCCCGCCATCATCGTAGGCTGGATCCTGGGAAACCTGCTTGGAGCACTTGCCGCTTATATAAGGAAGGGATTTGACAAGGTCGTAATGCCCGCCTGTCTGTTGGCAAGCAGCACCCCGGCTTTCGGTATGGCTGTGATCCTGCTGGTCATCTTTGCCATCGAGCTGAAAATTTTCCCGACAGCCGGTGGTTATGCGCATAATATGATCCCCAACGCGAGCTGGGAATTTTTCGCTTCTGTGATAAGACATTATCAGCTGCCTTTCTGGTCGATAGTTATCATAGCTATCGGGGGACAGGCCATAGGTATGCGTTCGATGTCTATCTATGAACTCAATGCAGACTATGTCAAATACAGCAGGTTCCTTGGAATAAAAGACCGGAAGATAGTAAGGTATGTTTTCCGCAACGCCATGCTTCCCCAGATAACGGGACTTGCCCTGTCATTAGGTACCATGGTCGGCGGCGCTCTGGTCGCAGAGATAATATTCAGTTATCCGGGCCTTGGGACTTCTATCCTTCAGGCTGTGACGATGGCTGACTACCCATTGCTCTCCGCAACGACTCTCATCATAACACTCATGGTATTGACCGCAACTTTCATAATCGACATTGTTTACGGCTTTATTGACCCAAGGGTAAAAGCCGCCCAGTATGACATCTGAGGAGGGGTAAGTATATGAAGCACACACTCAGACAGGTTTTCCACTCCTCAAAATTCGTTACAGGCTTTGTTATTTTTTCATTCATCCTGTTGCTGATAATTATCTATCCTCTGATCGTACCCGGTGATCCTTTGGAGATGATCGGGCTTGGCACTTTCTTCAAACCAGGGATCTATGTGTCCGTTTATGACGGTTTGAATTCTGAGCTTCACACTCTCAAACTTTCCGACGCTGCTCAGAAGAGGATCGAAAACGTTCTGAGCGCCGAAGACAGAGCTTCCATGTTGGACTGGCTTAAGGCAGTGGGGATTCCGGTAGAGGACATTGATATAAAAGACACCGAAAAACTCCTCACAGTATGGTGGGAGAATTACGATCCGTCCATTCGCCCGGAAGGCATAACTAAAGCGATGCGCAATTACTACGAGCGGATCAACAAGAGGCTTGAATCGATAAAGAAAGCTGAAGACATCATAATCGCCGACGTAAACAGCGAAACAGGTGAGCTTGTAGAGAAAACGGTAATTACGGGCACCGATTATATCAACGTAGGCGATGTTGCGAACGTCAGGATCCTCCCCCTCGGAACCGACAACTTCGGAAGGGATGTACTTAAGGAACTGGTTTCCGCCGCCAAGACCTCGATCTTCATCGGGTTGATCGCCGGCTGCATAGCCACTTTCATCGGGCTTACGCTCGGTCTACTTGCCGGATTCGTAGGCGGGATAGTTGACGATATAATCATGTTCTTTACCAATACGTTCACCTCGATCCCCTCCTTCGTAATCCTGATCCTCATCTCCTACAGCATAGGTCAGGATCAAAGAGGCGCGACGACCGTCGCTATCGTTATCGGGTGCACGGCCTGGGTATGGACATGCAGGTCAGTTCGTTCCCAGGTTATGTCACTTCGCAACCGGGACCATGTAAATCTCAGCCGTCTTTCAGGTCACAGCCTTATAAGAATAATACTTACCGACATCTTGCCGTATATCGCTTCATATGTAGTCATGGCGCTGATCCTCCAGATTTCTTCAGCCATACTTGCCGAAGCACAACTCTCCCTGCTTGGTCTCGGTCCCAAGACGACCGAAGTCCCGACCCTGGGACTCATGATGAACTGGGCGATGCTCTACTCCGCCCACATAAAAGGCTCCTGGTGGGCATATTTCCCGGTCATATTCATGATTGCTCTGATATCATTCTCGCTCAATCTTATGAATACGGGGCTTGACCAGGTGTTCAACCCGACGCTTAGGGATTAGGAGGCCGGATATGGGAAAAGTAATGCTTGAGGTAAGAAACCTCTCAACAAAGTACGTCACCAGGTACAGGGAAGACGTGTATGCGGTAGACTCAGTATCCCTGACTGTGGAAGAAGGCAAATCGCTCGGCATAGCGGGCGAATCCGGATGCGGCAAATCGACTCTTGCTCTCAGCCTTATGGGCTATTACTTTCCGCCTTTGCACTACATAGCCGGCGATATCATAATCGACGGGAAAAATATATCGAAACTGGACCCTGAAACGATACGCAAGACGATCCTTGGAACGGAAATCGCATATATTCCCCAGGCTGCTATGAATGCGCTGAACCCGACACGTAAAATAATACGCTTCATTGAAGACGTTATCCGCGCCCATGACCCCAAAGCCAGGAAAAAGGACATCTATGACCTGGCAAGGAAACGTTTTGAGGAGCTTGGACTGCCGGCTTCCGTACTTGAACGCTATCCGGTCGAGCTGTCCGGAGGAATGAAGCAGAGGACGGTAATAGCTGTTTCCACCATCCTCTCTCCCAAAGTACTTATAGCCGATGAGCCGTCAAGCGCCCTGGATGTAACCAGCCAGAAGATGGTCATCAAGATGCTGAAAGACATGATGGCAAACGGCATCATCAAGTCGATGATCTTTATAACACATGAACTTCCGCTGCTTTACAACGTTACAGACGACATAATGGTCATGTACGCCGGACAGATCGTAGAAAAAGGCACCGCAAAGGAAGTCGTGTTCGATCCTCTGCACCCATACTCAAAGGGACTGATGGGCTCGATCATAGTGCCTGAAGAAGGAGTGCGCGATGTAAAACTCACCGCGATCCCCGGCACACCTCCAAACCTAAAAAATCCTCCCGCAGGCTGCAGATTTGCCGAAAGATGCAAGTATGCAACCCCTGAGTGCAGCTATGCAAATGTCGGGCTTCGCGGCAACGGGTATGGACGCAGCTACCGCTGTCTCTTTGATGAGGCGAAACTAAGGGAGGTGTACGCCAATGCCTGAAAATTCCAAAACATTGTGCCTTAGTGGAAAAGGTGTGACCAAGATATTTGGAGTCGGCTCTAAGCGCGTGGTCGCCGTCGACCATGTAGACTTTGAGTTTTACCAGGGCGAACTGATTTCCATCGTCGGTGAATCCGGAAGCGGGAAAACGACGCTCGCAAAGATGCTGTTGGGACTTACCAGTGTCACTGAGGGGCAGATCTATTTCCAGGGGAAGCCTCGCGATATCAGCACACATAAAAAGAGGAAGGAGTACTGGAAGGGTATCCAGGCAATCTTCCAGGACCCGTTCTCCTCATACAACATATTCACCAAAATCGACACCGTTCTGCTGGACTGCATACACATGCGCGGCGGAAGGAACCTTCCCAAGGAACAGAAAATCGAGATGATGAGGGAAGCCTGCAGCTTCGTAAATCTGAAATTCGACGAGCTCACTAACAAATATCCCTTCGAGCTCTCCGGCGGCCAGCAGCAGCGTCTGATGATAGCCCGCATATTCCTGCTCAAGCCGCAAATACTCCTGGCTGACGAGCCCACCTCCATGATCGATGCATGTTCACGCTCTACTATTTTGGACATGCTCCTGAACCTTTGCAGAGAGACGAAAATGACAATAATATTTATCACACACGACATAGGACTTGCTTATTATATATCTGATACCGTCTACATTATGGAGAAGGGCAAATTCGTCGAATACGGGACTGCAGACGAAGTGATCCTCAATCCCAAGGCGGATTATACGAAGCGCCTGATAAGCGACGTTCCGAAGATATACGAAGAGTGGGACCTTTCAACGGTGCAACCTTAAAATATCTCTTCAAACGCAAAAGGACAGCAGTACAAAGTTACCGCTGTCCTTTTGCTCTATCGGAAGCTATCTTGTATTCACCTGTTAGTTCTAAAATAATCATGTATTTCCGATTCCTTCAAATCTCTTCACTTCCCCACGTATCAACCTGTGTCTTTTTCGAATTGCAACTACCTGTTTTCATAGTTGCTCAACTCAGCGTACATCAAGTCTCGCATCTTCTTTTTCAGCGGATAAGCAAATAAAATCAGAGCAGTCGCAATACCCAGGACCACAGGTATAACACAGAACACCAGCTCCAGGCCTTTAAGAAGCTCCGGAGGAACGGTTCCGCCGGATGCGACAAACTCCTCGGATTCATACAGAGCCGCATCGTATTTCACAGCGACGAGCACGACACCCGTTGCAAGTCCTGCAAGTGCGACCTGGGCCTTTTGGACAAAGCTGCTGACCGCCTGGACCATACCTTGCATGCCATTTCCCAGCTTCCAGCGATTGTAGTCCATGCATTCCATGTTTATCAGGCTGCCGGGAATATAGCTCATTCCTGAAAAAACCATCATACCAAATATAAGTGAAAAAAACACATAAGGATGCAATTTGACAAATAAACCGAGGATATAGATCAGTGCCAGCGGCGCCACTTGAGCAAGATAGCAGAAAATCGCACCTTTTACAGGTATAAAGCCCCTAAGCAGCCTGGGCGCAAAAACCGTTCCTGCAATTACACCAAGAAGTATAACAGCCCCCCAGACGGCGGAATACGTACCGAAATTTTCAGGTCCGTATGCCCATTTGACATAATATGGAACTGCCGCTACGACAAAAGTAAAAATGCATCCGCCTATCAAACCGGAAAGCTGGCTTATCCACAATGGTTTATTGGCCTTTAACATCGCGATTACATCTCTTATGCCGATCCTGTCTTCAGATCGTGAAACATATGGCCCTTCCTTGATACACAACGCCCCGATGAACGCGACCAAGGCGATCGGCAAAACAAATATCAGGGTTGCCATGCTAAATCCCTTGTGGTTATCGCCATTGCACATGCCGCCGAACACCAGGGCGATAGAGAGATAGAACGAAAAAGGCACAGCGACTATCTGCTCAAATATACGTGGCGCAACCAACAACTTCTCGCGAACCTTTGGATCATTCGTCATCGTTGCCTTTATGGCGCTATCAGGTTGGAATGAAACTCCTACCTCATAAAATATGTAGCCAAGCGCAAGCAAAGCGATCTTGACCCATTCGGCAGCTTTTCCGGGAATATTGAACATCATCAGCAGCGAAATCGTCGTAAGGGCTATACCTCCAAGGAGGAAGGGTTTGTACTTGCCGATGCGCGTTACCGGAGAACGGTCCATTATAAATCCCTGCAGCGGATCGTCTACCGCATCAAGGATACGTCCAAAAGCCAACAACACTGTTGAGACGACTGCTGCATTTGCAATACCGGAATAATCCGTAAGGTAAATCGCAAACGCGGATGTCATAAGAGAACTTCCGGCTACCACGATCCAACGCATGGTGGACAGGCCAAACATATTTTTGAAATTAAGCGGGTATTGCTTTTCCCTTTTCTTTTCTTTCATACTAATCTCCTTCTTTCAACATTTGGTTCTTCTCCTTATTTGCTTAAACCGGGAATACGACTGCACATAGCTATTATCTTTTTGTTGCCGTCTTCCCTGGGATACCCCCTCGTGAGAAAGCTGAAATCACCGGAATAGGTCCAGACGGCGTGTCCGACTCCCATTCCATCAAGCTCTGATACAACATCCTCAAACCAGCGTTCGGCGCTTTCGGGATCGCAGAATTCATTTGCCCCGAACTCCCCGCAGTACAGTTCCTTCCCTGTCTCTTCAACGAAGCGCCGCGCAGGCTCAAGGTCGTCATGAATAAAGCCCCGGTCAAACACTTCCCTGCGGTAAACATCCGGTATCAGACCCATCTTATCAAAAGCATCGAAGAAAGCTTGATGGTCCTTTTTATAAAACGGATATGTAACCGGGATCGGATAGTCCTTAAGAGGTATTATAAATGGTGAACGCTGGTGTGTAAACATTCCCGGCTCGTAAAAATGGAAGGTATAAACAACACCGGGATCATCAGTCACCGCCAGAAATTTCAGTTGATTGCATTCGTTGTTTTTATTGCCGCCGATTATTATGGTCCTATCCCCGTCGATTTTCCTTATTTCATCAACGGTCCTTAGCCATAACTCGTTCCACGGCTCGGTTGAATCGCTGACGAGTTCATTCATCAACTCGAAAGCAAGGTTTCTTCCCTCGGAACGATATCGTTTGGTAAACATTTTCCAAATGTCGATAAAACGTTCCTGTTTTTCCCGGTTCTCGAACAAATCATTTTTTGCCCCCGAATCCCAAATGGACGAGTCCGCGTAAAAAAACGTGAATCCGGGAGCGGCGTGCAAATCGATAATCATATTCAGCCCAAGGCTCTTACACCACTCTAGGCAGTTATCGATATACTGCAGCCTTTCTTCGCTGTACATTCCGGGGGCTTCGTCACTTTCAAAAAAGAAGCAGTCCACGGGAAGACGGATATGGTCCATACCCCAGGTCGCCACCCGCTCTGCATCGGCTTCGGTAATAAAGTTGTCGAAGTGCTCCTTTCCGGCATTCCCATACTGAGAAATCCATAGTCCGAAGTTAACCCCGGCCTTGTAATTCTTCATTCGCTTCACTGTCATTCCTCCAAATTGGACATTTTTATCATCTATGAGCACTCGCTGTCCACATTATGTAAACCTGTGTCACTCTTGAACTTTACTTTGTAGTGAATGCTTTCCCGCTCCCCGATCAAACTCCGAACCGTCCGGCATTATGACCTTTGCTTCCGTACCGCTCGGGATTATCACCTCAAGGCTGAAATTGTCATTATCGATCCGCCAGTGTGTCTCTACCTTCCCGTATACACTTTGATATTCGGTATCAGCATACGTCAGCGTCCCCCCGGGTACAGGCTTGATCAAAAAGCGGTTCTCTCCCGCAACATTGATCCCGCCCACCGTTGAAAACAGCCAATCGCAGACGGCGCCGAAACTGTAATGGTTTTGCGAGGCTGCAGGTTTGCCCTCCGGGTCGATATTGACCCAGTTTTCACATATCGTAGTCGCACCGTGCAGTATTTGCCACAGCCATCCGGGCGCTTCTGTGTTCTCAAGCGTTTTGTAAGCAACATCTATATACCCATTTTCGGAAAGTACAGGCAACAAGAATGGTGTTGATAAGAAACCGGTGCCGATCCTGAAGTCGTTCTTTTCGAGTACTTTGGCAAGCCTTGCAGCCACGTTTTTCTTTGCGTCCCCGTCAAGCAGCCCCAGCGCCAAAGGCCGTACCAGTTTTGCCTGGCGGTCGGTGTCTATGTCCCCGTTATTTACAAACAGGTAGTTGTAAGCTTTTTTTGCCCCTTCAGCGTACTCATCCCAAAGCTTTTCATCATCATGTTCATTTAGTTGATGAGCAGCATCCCTCATTAGTGACATGATGTAGGACAGGTATGCGGTTGCTTCCTCCGGCCTCGGCAGTATTATGTTAACTATAAAATTCCCCGGTTCTACGCCCGGCGGCTCCAGCCACTCACCGAAGTGCTGATAACAATCATATGTATATTTGCGGTAAGGATTCCGCCTGAACAATCGGGTTATAAATGTATGGCTGGCTCTTCTGATACAAAACAGCGCATAGGATCTCATCGAAGGATAGCAGCGCTTAAGCAAACCCAAGTCGCCAAACAGCTTCCAGCAGACATAAGGTACTATCACTGCGGCGTCGGCCCATCCGACACTGCCGTCCATAGCGGCTATGTAACCTTCGTTGCCGACGGTCGGAACAATGCAATGCACCTTTCCTTCTTTTGTCTGTCTGTCGGACAGGTCCAGAAGCCATTTTCGGAAGAACGGGACCGTATCCATCAGGTATCCCGCCGTTTTGCAGAATACCTGGGCATCTCCGGTCCACCCTGCCATCTCCCTTGTCGGGCAATCAGTGGGAACATCAGCGAAATTTGATTTCATCGACCAGCGCGTATTGGCCACAAGCTTGTTAACCAGATCATTCGAGCAGGAAAAGTATCCGGTTTCCTCCATTGCCGAGTATACCGCTATCGATTGGAAGTCGCCCGGAGACAGTTCCCCCGGCCAGTTTTCCACCTGGGCATACCTGAACCCGAATAACGAAAACCTGGTTTCGTAAAAGTCTTCCTCTCCGCTGCAGATGACCTCTATTTTTTGAGCGATATACTCCTTGGCTTTACATTGAAAGTTTTCCTGCGTAAACTCACCGTTGGCAAGCGCTTCGCCCATGCGGAGTATTGCCTTGTGTCCTCTTACACCTTTTATCTTAAAGGATAAAAAACCCGCAAGGTTTTGGCCAAAATCCAGTATAGTCTTTCCGGAAGGCGATATAACAAGTGTCGGCGTAAAACGTTCCATTCGCTTTATATGTACATTGTTTGATGCTGTCGGAACGACATTGTGGGTGGTTAAGCGCGCTTTGCCGGAGTATGTTTGCCTTAATCTGAAATCCACGCTCTCTCCGTTTTTCAAGTCCGCATAACGCACAGGCCCGTCGTTTGACCACCCGAACGAATCGTCTGAAACTATTGCATCCTTGCTCCCGTCTTCATAGACGATTTCAAGTTGACATAATAACTTCGTCTCAGTCCCGAAGACATTGCGATGACTCAATGCACCTATACAACCTCTGAACCATCCATCCGCCAAAGAAAATTCCACGGTATTGACACCAATATCAACCGTTTCGGTTATATCGTATGTCTGGTACTGTATTCTTTTACGGTAGTCCGTGTAACCGGGTGCCAACACAAAATCCCCGACTCGTTTTCCGTTTATCGATGCTTCATATAAGCCGCATGCAGTTACATAAAGCCTTGCACATGAAACAGGCTTTGAAACCTGAAAAGTCTTTTTAAAGTAATCGACGGGGTATCTCTCTTTTTTATTCGGCTTATAGTTACCCGTTATCCAATTGCCTTTCCAATCATCCTTATCCAGCAGGCCCATTTCAAAAAATGCGGGCTCCGAAAATCCTCCTGCCTCGTCGTTCTCGTCCCATAAACGGACCTGCCATACTACTCGCATACGGCTTGTAAGTTCTGTCCCGCAATAAATCGCCTTCATGGAACCGGATTCTACTTTTCCGCTGTCCCAAAGAACATCATCTTCAGGCGTCTTAGCAACGACCCGGTACGCCGATTGTCCGGCAGACCCCTTCACATTCCAGTGCAGGACAGGGTTTCTCACATCGATTCCGACCGGATCTGTAAGGTGTTCTGTCCTTAGCCTGTATGCTTCAATCACTCTATCGCCCTCCTATAAATTCGGCTGCTCTCAACTTAGGTCCAAACGCCAAAACGTTCTGCTAAACCACCGTTTGGTTTGTTGATGATATATACTTTTCTGACCATAAATCAATAATATATGGTTTATTTAGTATATAATATAATAATCAGGCACTTTTTATAATGATATGGCACAAATGAGCACAGGGATGGGACAAGGGGACAGGTGCCTTGTCCAACAAAAAAGCGGACAGGGAACCTATCCCCCGTCCACATTATACCTTCGTTATGTTCAAGGATTTACCTGCCGTCCTTCTGTACTTGCCGGGCGACATACCGCAATGCTTTTTGAAAACCTTGGTGAAATAGCTCTGGCTGCAGAACTGCAGGGATGCGGCGATCTCAGCAATACCTGCATCGCTATATCTCAGCAAGTATTTAGCTTCCTCAATCCTTCGCATTTCAATAAAAGCCATAGGTGATAGCCCGGTATCATTCCGGAAACGTTTAGTCAGGTTTCGCACACTCATGTCCCCTGCCTGAGCGATTTTTCCGACATCAACAGGTTCATGCAGATGTGTATTTATATAATCAATGCATTTTCTCAGGTGCGGATAACCCGCAGAACCGCGGGCACGCCTGACACCTCTGCACAGGCTCAATGCCAGGTTATATGTATAACTGATAATTTCCTTGATGCTCTCTGAGGCATCCATCAGCAGGCTGTATCTGCGGCACACCTCAAATGCCGGACCGGACGGCATACCGCCATGTATTGCTGCACGAACGGCTATTGTCATGAATGCAATAAAGAGATACTTTTGCTGGCGTACCGGATCTGTTGACATAATATCTATCGAAATATTAGAAGGAGATCCCAGCGTCGCTGCAAGTCCGTCAACATCGCCCTTTTCAATCAGCTCGTAAATCTTTTGCTCGTAACCCTCTCCGGAATGCGATAGTCCGGCATATGTTTGACCGAAGCTGTCGGTCGGATTCTCTGCCTTGGTATCATAATACAGCTCAGGCAAAGTTGCCTCTGTTGTTACAATATCATCTACAAAGGCAGGTTCACCTGTACATAGCTCACATAGCAATGTAACTGAACTGATGAATTTCTCTGTCGGTATTTCAGGACAAAGCCTTTGTCCTTCCGATGACGCGTAAATAGACACCGGCGGTTTCCCTACCGATACGGTAAAAACAGGCCCGACAATCAGCCTGAATCCCTCGCATATTATTACAGCAAAAGCAACCCCGCCCTGTGCCATTAAAAGCTGTATCTTTTTCGATCCTAATGCTATTGCCCTCTGAAGGCACTCGATGCAAAATCCGGCAGAGAGCGGACAAGCCCATTCGGGAATAGTCTTGATAATATTGATGCCGGCGGTTTTCTTGATAATGCTGCATGAAGGATCACCGGATCCGCTATCGTCATTTGAAGCGTCCGGAATAATCAAGGTAACAGGTATCTGCGTGGCGTCAAAGAACCTTGCACATTTCTTCAGCAGGGTTTCCTGATTGGTCTGTGCTGTTATTTTCATAGTTTTTTCCTCGTTCATTATCTCTGTCTCAGCCGGGGGCAGCCAGGGGGACGGTTCTTCCGGCTGGTTTCGGACGATGAGAACCGTCCCCCTGGCCGGATCTTGGTCGGTTTCCAGCCAAGAGAACCGTCCCCCTGGCTGCCCCCGGCTGGCTGTTACCAGTTAATGTGTTCCGGTGGTATATATAAGGTGAAAGATTCACCGTACACATTTCCCCTCTCCTGAAATGTCAGGGTTATGTAGGCTTTATCAAAACCTACATCGATCAATACCATGTCTTTTATCCTAACTGTCTTATCTTTGTTTGATTCCAGCCAATCTCTGTCAACCAGCGTATGCCAGTCCATGTAGTCGCCGGTTTGCAGGTCGAAAAATAGAGGCTGGTTATAATACGGATACTCATGTGATTTATTATTATAATAAACCAATATATCCAGCCAGTTGGAATATTTGACAAACTTTCCTACATACTCTTCCAGCATCCATGAATCACTATACAGATAATTAACGATATTCTCCTCAGGGATGCCCAAGTTCCTAAAGTAGTCGATTATCCTCTCCCGTGTAAAATACTCCTCAGCTATAGCTCTTATCTTCGAATTTATTTTCCTTGCCGTGGGATAAGAGTCCTCTGCCAAAAACTCATACGTTATGAAACCTTCGTCGGCATAGTCATACACGATATTTCTGTAAGTCTTGCGGAAAAACCGTTTCACAGTCACCTTAGTCGTATCGAAGCATGCTGACATATCCCGCGGCTGTTCGCACGCAAGGTACCCATCAGGTAAATCGAGCCTGTAAGCCACACCATAAGCAAAGTATGGGTTATCCGGCAGAATATATATCGTGTCTGCGGTCATAGTCCAGCCTGTCACAGGCAGTCCGGCAAAATCCCTCTTCATGCTGTGATATGTACCGTAAGCGTCGATTGGCTCCTGGGATGCACTTCTCAAATAGTCGTTAAGTACCTTATCAATATCGACTCCATTATAAAACAGGTCGCTGATCTCAAGCTTTTCTCCGGTCAGCAGGTCCCAAACGCCGGTTTCAACATTATAGAAACGTTGATATCCATCCATGACTCCATATGAGTATACCATTGCGACTGTAACTGACAGGTAGCCGTTTCTCGCAGTCGCGACACAAGTTGCAGATGGGTGGTAATCTTCATGCGGTATAATAGAATACGGATAACGAATATCAGAATGATAATATAACTCGAACGGAATGCTTTTGTTCAAGTTATTGATATAATCCTCAAACTCTTCCGACTTATTATCCGCTTCCTCCATTGCCCTTGCTATCCAGGTATTGATCTCGGACTGCAAGTTCAAATCGCTCAGACAGTCAAGTTCAAACTTTACGCCCTTTGTGAGACCTGTGGCGTTTTCCGGTTTGATTTCATTAAGCGGTAGAACGTATCTTTCATATGAGTTCCAGTACCAGTAATGATCAGCGGGATCTATATACGGCGAGTATTCATTTGTCGGAGCCTTGTAAATCTTTGGCCTGGAGGCACCGGTTCCTGTCCCGGACCACAATTTTAATGTCATTTCCTCATAATCAAAACCGATATCCTTAACGGTTATATACCCTGCTTTTGCAATTGCCAGCTGACCGTCATATGACGTCATCCATTCCACAAGTCTCCGCACAGGGGAATCTTCGGGCTCATCGGCCCTGAAAATGGCGTAATTATAGCTCATAAGCGGGTACTCGCCCGATGCCATAGTCTGCTTGTTTGGTTCGACACCGTCGACCTTTATGAACTTGATGTCCTTTCCCGTGCCGTACATATCCGCGGCATAAGCATATACCGAGTAACCTATAGAATTTACCGCATTTTCATTTATCGCTATTACATTCATCAGGCCGACCATGGAGTCCGGTCTTAATTCGATCGGAGCATCCATCAAGGGGGTGTCGCCCATGAATGTTATCATGTAGTTCTGACTCCCCGAAGTCCAGTTCCGTTGGTATGCTATGATTTGCTCGTCCCTGCCCCCGACCTCCTTCCAGTTCGTTATCTTTCCGGAGTAGATATCGCGTAACTGTTTCTGTGTCAACGTATCTACCGGGTTGTTATAATTGACTACAAACACGAATCCTTCCATTGCGATCGGCACTTCTACAAGTTCGATCCCCTCTTGCTCCGCCTGTTTATATTGATCCTCGGAAAGAGGAACACTCAAGAGCAGATCGCAGCTGCCGTTCAGAAGATTATCAAAAGCACCGTATGTAGTCGTGTGGTATACCATCTTCTCCCCCTCTTCCTGAGAGACGCCGAAGATGGCCGCCTTTATCCCTCCCTCCAGCGGGATGAGGGATGTCGAGCCGTCGATTACCGGCATGTTTTGCCTGAGATAGCCGACAGGGTCCTCATAGTAATCGATTGGCTCTTCGTCCGCTTCCTGTCCGCCTTCCGGGGGCATCGATGGTTCATCTGTATCCGGAGTTGATGGGCCCGGTGATCCCGATGCAATGATATCTGTGTCTTGAGAAGCGTCGGACTCTTTCGGAACGTCGGTTTCATCAAGCTTATTACAGGAGCCGAGCAGTAGTAACGTGACAATAAGCAGGATCGATAGCGTTCTCTTCATTCAGGTCACCCTCCCTAGTCATGGGGACGGTTCTCTTGGCCGGTTTCCAGCCAAGAGAACCGTCCCCTTTGCTATTATAACATATTTTTATATATTATGACATCATATTTAGCGCATTGTTCTTTTAATAAAAAGGTGATAGAATGTCGGCTGATCGAGAAACAGACATAAAATTTCGGGCACAGAAACAACTGCAAGCAAAAGGCGTCTGATCTTTACAAACAGCTGAAAACTTTGGATCGTCGGAACTTATAATCAAAATGATCCAAACTAATACTTTACATTTTCCCTCAATGCTGTACACTGTTGTTAGATTCTTAAATACGCAGCAAATCCGCAAAACCATTAAAACGAACAAAGGAGCGGAAAGATGCCGGTTTTCAGATTTGGCCTCAATGAAATCAATTACCTCAAAAGCAGGGACCGGATCCTCGGCGAAGCGATAGACCGCATCGGGATCATCGAGCGTGAAATCAACCCTGATATATTCGCTTCTCTTGTGTCAAGCATCATAAGCCAGCAAATCTCGGGCAAAGCATCAGAAACAGTTTGGAACAAGCTGTGTGAGAAAGTTGGCGAAGTAACGCCTGAGAATATAGCAAAAATCAGCGAGCCTGATTTGCAAAGCTGCGGTATGAGCTATCGCAAAGCAGGCTACATAATGGGTATCACCGAAGCAGTTATCCGGAGAAAGATCCATCTTGATAAGCTCGCTTCATTGCCGGACGACGAAGTTATATCAGAGCTGATCAAGCTTAAAGGAATAGGCGTGTGGACTGCCGAAATGATACTCATATTTTCTCTGGGGCGGCCGGACGTTGTCAGTTACAAAGACTTTGGAATACGCAAAGGCATGATGAAACTTTACGGTCTTGATAAACTGACGTCTGACACTTTCGAACAATACAGGAAATTGTACTCACCGTACGGCACAGTTGCCTCATTATATCTTTGGGAAATCGCATCGAAAGATTTTCAAAATAAAGCATCTCAAATTGACCTGACAATTGCCAGGCCGGATCGATCGGCGGACAGATGGTCAAAAAGATGATCCAAGCCTATGAACAGGGACTTGAATAGCCAAATCATTTCATCTACTGATGTATCTCTGGCGCATCAAATTGATCAGGATATAGTAACATATATAGCAGTATTGCGCATTAAATATCCATGCAATATTACTTTAAGTATAATATGAGGCCAAATAAACAGCAGGGAGAGTTGATCTTCCTGCTGCTTTATATATACGGTCTTTGTTATTACTAGATTATGCTGCATGATGGCAGCTACACAAACATTAGTTGAGGACTGTCTCGACAAACCTCTGGATCATGGCCGCAGACTCTGCACGAGCGGCGGTTTCCTTCGGAGCAAATTGGCCGCCGCTGCGTCCGACTTTAATACCAGTAGTAAAATACATTTTCACCCTCCAGACTTCGCCCACAGTGGACGTATTGAAGATAAAAAAGCTTCACTTTTCCGGTGCCTTCTATGGTGCTCCTGTTCTTCATCATGACGGAGGTTATAGTCAGCAGCTATCTCATATGTTTGTCAATCAAACAGCAGCGGGTATGTATCTCTGAACTCAAACTCAAAGCTGCGGGAAAGATCTTTGAAGTCGCAGTTCTCCATTATACGTCGGGCAAGGGCTTCGCTCCCGGGATTGACGGTCTGCATGGTCACAAGGGTTTCCGGGGGGTATTTTTCGTTGGCCCGACATATTGCGGCGCTCAACAACATAGGCAGGCGGGTTGAATGAGAAGGTTCGGCATAGAGCAGTGCTATGTGAAGGTGCTGATGCTGATTGGCTATTATTATGAAGGCCGGAACAGTATCGCCGTCATAGATCCCCATGGATATTTCACGATCAACCGGGCCGCTGATGAGCGGAACATCCATGATCGGTACGCAGGCTGATGAAAAGCGGTAGTCTATGCTTCGCAGCAGGTAATCAGGCATATCCGCAAAGGACATGATGGAAGAATGATTTCCGTTGGTCTTCGTTAAAATACCGGACTTGTTGAGTTCCGCAAGGGTAACACCGAAAAACGGCATCTCCGGCGTGTTCTGTTGAAAGTTTGCCGCGGTGAGGAATCCGGTAAGACTTCGCTCTTCATCCCCAAACTCCACGTAGTCGATCCTTATCGCTGTGACCTGCTCATCTTCCGCCAAAAGCTCGCTCAGGGCGCGAAGCAGCTGTGACGCTCCGCCCCTGCGCCGGACCTGGGGAGCGACGAAGATACCGTTGATTCGGAAAATCGAGTGAGATTCCATGAAACCGGTAAGGGCACCGCAGGCATGATCGTCATCCACGAGCCCGAGCATCAGGACCGGTTGGCCTGTATTGAGCATCGCCTTGGCCTGTCGCGACAGAAAATCCGAAAAGAGATGGGCATTGTCCGCATCCATGCTTGTTACTCTAAGCATTTACAGCACCTCCTAACGCTTCAACATCATGGTGAAATAGTTACCTGTTATAAACCTTTCTGAGCCATAACCCCCGCTATCGTATTGCTGCGCAAGCCTGTACGCTGTTTCCCTTGTCGTATCGGCACATCGGGCAGCCTGTTCGGAATCAGAGAGATCATAGCGCGGGATATGCTGAAAATGCTCCTGCAAGGCTTTCAGGCGAAGGATGGCCGTTTGCAGCTCACTGTCGCGGACACTTCCTCGAAGCTCCCTGGACAGGGCCTCGGGGGTCAGGGACATCACCTTGTCGTAAATGGTGGAGGGTATGCAGGGAAATGCCTGGTCTAACACGGGTGAATATATGGGGAAGAAAGCTATGACATTTCCGAACATTTTCATGCGGTCCAAATCGGTCTTCATCGGCATGAAAGTCTCTCCGAAGGCCATATCGTTGTCGATACCTGTGATACTTGTAATTGTGCCGTGCCTGTCGGTTTCAACGAAGAAGTTTCCGATGTGGCGGTCTGCCGAGCCGCAGATTATGTCAACTACCTGGAGCCAATATACCTTTTCCATGGATGCCGGCGCAGAAAGATTTATGTATGTGTTCTCTTCACCTTCGGGTGCCGTATTGCCGTAAAATCCTATATTTGTTTTGGTGATCCTTCCGAAAAAGTTTCTTTCCGAATAATCATAAACCTCCTTGCCCCTGCCCAACGCCATTCTTGTTCCGATGGTCTCGGGTCCGCCGTCCAGCTGCCGAGAAGCCTGTCAACCCTGGAGACGGCCACATCCCGGCTGGATTTGCGGATGTCCATCATTTTCCCAGCAGTGGTTTTAAAAGAGGATATGCGGCCTTTGGTTTCATCTATGTCATATCCTAATTCGTCTGGAGACCAATTACGGTAAGCGGATCCCAAGCGGTACACGGCATTATCTGATCGTGTATCTCTGGGGATATAGACGCTGCTGATATTACCACCTGTCCGTTTAAATTTGCTGCTATCCAAGTCAGCCTTAGCAATACGGGTGTTTTGCAGGGCTTCCATTATGGACTTGCCGGTATAGGCAGCGTTAAAGCCAGCATCCGCAAAGTTGTTATGACGCAGCCTGTAAGCAAGCTCCGCAACCCGTTCGAAATTGTTGTCGGAAGTGTCCCGGCCAAGAACATACTTTTCCAGTGCCTGGCACAATCTCTTTTTGACCTCGCTGCTTCCGCCCGCATACTTTTGGAGATAGCCAAAGGTTCGCGCAGTGATACGGTCGTTGAATGCAAGCAGCTCTTCGAGAACCTTTTCGAGCCTTTCCTGATACCCGCTCCTCTCCTCCTCGGTTTCGCAGGGAGGCACCTGGGCGCTCCTCAGGAAATCCTCATAGGCCTCCACCGTCATGACTATGGCGGCAAAATCCCTGTCATTGGCTATCTCCCCGCCCGCTTCATTTCGGAGGTTCCGGCTGAGCACCGGGAGCTGCAATCCGTCGGGATCTGTGAGATCCGTCCTGTATTGCTCCCGTTTATGACTGCCCTCATAATTAGCTCCGAGGCCGGATTCGGTCATCTGGGTTTTCAGGCTTCGGGTATCGCCCATGGCGACATTGTATCTGAACTCCGACTCAAGATTTACCAGTACTGCGCTGTAACTCATCGACTTCATGGCCATGAAGCCCAGTGTAGCAGCGATGTTGCGCTGTATCTCGGATTTGCTCTTACTTAATGATATCGAGAGGGATGCGCAGCTGTCTATGAATCCCCTCTGCGCGGCAAGGAGTTTCGTAAAGAACCACTTGTCACTGGCACTGCCGATATTTTTTAGTAAAGTGTGAAATAACGACGCACGGTCGAGCATATCCTTTAGCGTTTGGTTTTCAACCAGCGCATTCAGCTCGACCTCGGTAAGGTCGGACTGTTTTTTGATTATCTCAAGGATCTGCTCTTCGGACGGAACGCCATACTTGTAAGCCCCTTCCCCTATAGGCTGGGCTCTTTCTACGGTCACTTCCTCCTCCACCGGGATCCTGGCAAGACGATCCGCCTCATCGCGCATGGCTCTCTCCCGGTTTTCCCTGAAAGTCCTGAGCGCTCCCCTGAACAATTCTTCGCTGGTTCCCATTAATGCTTTAACAGGGACTGTATCTTTCAGAACCAAGTTGTGAGCGTAATCATAAGCGTGTGAAGACATTATGTTCACAAAGTGGGTAGTGAATATCGCGGACAAGTCGTAAAGATTATCGAGCATCGCCCTTCTGAAGGCAGGCTGGCTTTCAAAGTACCAGGGAAACTGCCTTCGCAGATCCTGGTAAGAGGTAAGGTACTGGCTCATCTCCATGAGCTGCTGGATATCCCGTACCATCCTTTCAGGCTCAAACATATCTTCAGTAAAATTGAAATGCAGCATTTCCTCGGTTATACGGTCCAGGTGAGGAATTATTTTCTGGCGGTCGCCCGATGAAAAGTCCTCAATGAACTTGAGGTTGTCGCGTTTCACTTTTTCCTGCTCCCTGCGATCTGTCTTTCCGGACTTGTCAAACGTCACCTTGTGCATGAAGGTCCTAAGTTGCCTTTCGTCGATGCCGTTTGCCCTGGCCCTGTCCATATACCTTCTCATCTCTACGTCGGGAGTGCTCATGTTAAGGATTTTTTCACGTTGCTTAGCCGCGTCCATGAACACGGTGGTATATTCATCTCCCGCCGGAGTAAGTGCCCTGGCTCTTTTTATACGGGCGTTGCGTTCTCGTTGGACCTTCCTGCCGTCCGGTTGGTGCTCCTGGACCGGTAGCTCAACACGCATGGAATAGCGGGCTTCAAGCTTTGCAAACATCTCATCGGCTCTTTCCCGAAGACGTTGGGTATCCTCCTGCTCGATCTGGACCGGGTTCAGGATCTCCTCTGCGCGTAAGCTTCTCTCCTCAGTCGTGGTGGCAACCTGCGGCTCCGGAGGTGCAACGGGATCAGAGTCAGTCAGGCTTTCGGCAGTTCTGACAGTCAGTATTTCCCTGGCCTCGTCAGTTCTCTGCTTTTGAACAAGGCCACTTGCAGTGTTATGTTCAGGACTGTTCATAATGCACCCCTTTATAACTGTTCACAATGACTTCACAACCAATTGCTCGCAATCTTTGTTTTCTATATTTTATCATATTTTGACATATTGTGACAAAATTAATGATTTTTTTAAAAAATCTTTAAGATTTCATTTACTTAAAATGACCATTGTCTACGCAAACATTGTCCGGGTATACATATCAGACACCTGCCCGGGACAAGATCGGTACTGCGGAGCGCTCAACATCTCCGTCTCAGGGTTGTTTCTGTCTTTATAATAACGGTCACCAAAGTATAGCGTTTCTGATGCAGCCAAGTCCGGAAGTATATGACAAATCCGATTCGTTTTTTGACAAACCGGACAGTAAGCTTCCGCAAAGTCTTTTACATGAGGACGAAACGATGTATAATAATGATCAGGCATCATGCGTCCTGATGGTCTCATCTTAGCTGGAAACCATCTCATCGGGCAGGAAGCAGTCAGGTCTATGAGAAATGTACCCTCGTCTCACATATCATAGAGGCTACCGGCAGGAGGGAACTAACATGAAAATCATAAAAACGTTCGTGTATGGAATATTGGCAGGTGTCAGCATCGCCATCGGCGGGACCGTGTTCCTCTCGTTGGACAACAAAGTTCTTGGCGCACTGTTCTTCACCGTAGGCCTGTTCACTGTCTGCACCTTCGGGTTCAATCTGTTCACTGGCAAGGTCTGCTACATCTTCGAAAGCGATTGGAAGTTCGCACTTGACCTGATCATTATCTGGCTGGGCAATTTCCTCGGTGCATGGCTCACCGGTGAGGCACTCCGTGCTACAAGGATCTCATCCATATCCGAAAAGGCAATAAGCATGTGTCAGGTAAAACTGAGCGACAGCCTGATGAGCATTTTTATCCTCGCCATATTCTGCAACATACTCATATTTATTGCGGTTGACGGATTCAGGAACAACCCGCATGTACCGGGCAAGTATCTGGCGATCTTTTTCGGCGTGACGGTGTTTATCCTCTGCGGTTTTGAGCACAGCGTGGCAAATATGTTCTACATAACCATGGCCGGGATGTGGAGTGGCAAGTCTCTGCTGTTTATCCTTGTCAACACCCTCGGCAACGCCGTGGGCGGCGTGTTGATCCCGTTGCTCCGTAGATGTTTCGCAAAAGAATCGTAAACAGCCAGGATTAGATATAGTTAGCGTAGGGTACAGCGCGTTTTGTGCCTTGGGATGCCGGTAGGCTCAATCCGACGGGCAAAGTCACAAGACGGAAATGACAGTTGCTATATAGACTTCTTTCCACATAGAATATCTGTAAGAAACCAATTAATTGACCAATTAATTGCATTAATTGCTCTAGTCTGCCACTATGCAAAATGTCATTAGGAGAGGCAAGAACGACGTAAGGGGCTGTAGCACAGTAGAGCCCTGAAATATGAAGAAGCCTCGACAGAGACCCTGGTCCTCGCCATGGCATACAACATAAACAAACTTCACTCCAAAATACAGCAAAACCGTATGGGAACGCAGCTGTTCGAAAAAGATTCGGCTTAATTCTCAACAAAACTGAAGAATTGACTTTCTGAGCAGGCCGTTTTTCGGTGTGCTCTGATAATATATACGGCAGTTTTCAACATTTCGCTGATTACTGCCGTATTTTCTTTGTTCCGGAGCATGAAAAAGGAGCTGCCGCCTATTTTTCATTTTGCGACAACTCCTCTTAAAATCTGCTTTCGGTACGCTATAGGGACAAGCGTAATCTTGGTCTCCCGGTTTAGGCACGATAACACGTTATAAATTTTTCTATTAAAGACTTGACAACCACATTAGACACTTGTAGAATATCAAGTAGACAATTGTCTAAAAGGAGTTGATACAGTGGCCGAACTAAAAAAACTCCCGGACGCTGAGTTTGAAGTGATGAAAGTAGTGTGGTCAAACGAGCCCCCCATCACCACCGGGATAATTATGGAGCAGCTTGGCAGAGCCAAAAAGTGGAAAGTACAGACAGTGATTTCGCTCATGCTCAGGTTAGTGGATCGAGGTTTCCTTCGCACCGAAAAAAACGGAAAGGAACGCAGCTTTTTTCCCGAAGTGAGCAAAGATGAGTACTTGCGATTCGAGACGGGCAATTTCATCGAGCAATACCACAACAACTCTTTCCTTAACCTTGTCAACACCCTGTACAGCGATAACTCTCTCACCGATAAGGATATTGACGAGCTTCTTCAATGGCTGAAAGAGCGGAGAGGGTAATATGACAGACTTCATTCCGTTGCTTATTGCTTATTCAATCGTTATATCAGTCGTTATCCTTTTGTTTATGGCTATGACCCCACTGTTGTCGAAGCGATATTCCGCAAAAGGACTCTATTACGCATGGCTGGTAATCGTTATAGGGTTGATCGTACCTTACCGCCCGCAGATCGGTGTATCTGAAAACAGGATGAACGTGCCTGTTGAAGTTCCTTTATTTTCAAACGATACATTGCCAACTATTTCAAGTAAGCCTGTAAGTGCGATGGTACAAATAAGCAATGCTGCAGGACGTTCAGCAACACAAAATATAGAGTTTGAGCAAATCATGTCAGTTGTATGGATAACCGGGGTCGTTATATTTCTTTTATGCAATATGCTAAACCACTTTCGTTTTATTAAAATAACTAATCGCTGGAGCGAAAGTGTTACAGACGAAAAGCCATTGATGCTTTTGCAAGCTATAAAGGAAGAACTGGGGATAGATAAGCATATATATTTATACTTTTGCCCGTTTTTAAGCAGTCCTATGATGGTCGGCCTGTTAAAACCGAGGATATTGCTGCCCGCGGCGGGATACACGGAAGACACGCTGTACTATATCATCAAGCATGAGCTTATCCATTACAAGCGGAAAGATCTGTGGTACAAGTGTTTTGTGCTGTTAGCTGCAGCCATGCATTGGTTTAACCCCATTGTTTACCTGATGGCCAGGGCTGTCAGCAGCCAATGTGAGTTATCCTGCGATGCTGAGGTTGTTTCAAGTGCTGACTCAGATGCAAGAGCGCAATATTGCGAGACACTTCTTGAGGTAATGAAAAGCCGGTCTAAATTCAGAACTGTGTTATCTACTAACTTTATCGGAGGTAAGAGCAGCATGAAAAAGAGGATCTTTTCTATCATGGATACTAGCAGGAAGAAAACCGGCCTCGCCGTAATATGCATCGTCTTATTGGTAACAGCGGGAGTCGAAGTAGCTTCGGCGACTACTGGCTCAAATGAAAAGTTGCCTGCTGACAGTATAAAGCCGGATGTATCCATCAAATTAAGAGATTATGTGAATACGCCCGAAAACTATGGCGCTTCTGTTCGCAATGTGGTGTCCAGGCCGGAGCTGGAATTCTATATAGATGGTAGAGATATTGCGAAGATAGAGGTAATGTGCGAAAACGAGTACCTGTATGCCGTCGACTGGACAGAGACTCAGCATGAGAAGTATTGGAACACCGATTACTTTCAGACATACGATGAAGAAACGCAAACATGCACGTTTTACCCTGAGCGCCTCTATGATAAATCAATGCAGCTGTCATTTGACAAGGACTTTAGCCGTTATGAGGATATCTGGTACAAATGGACAGCCTACAACATGTATAAATGGGCGTCTGAAAACAACTATTCCCGCATAAGGGGCTATGGTATGGGTCCAAAGGTTGAAATAACGGACGACATGACAGAGGAACAGAAACTTAATCTGGCGGCGGGAAATGACGGCTTCGGCACCACCGGTCTGGGACATATACAATTGGATGGATACCCGGAAGAGTTGGCGAAAGACGTGATTACCATAATTATCACCGACAGAGAAGGAAACACGGTGACTAAATATATCGATATAAACGTCAGCAACGATGAATTACATCAAACTGTGGTTTCAGCAAGTATAAGAGATTAGTGCATTGGCTTTCTAATATGCGAATTTATATCTTAAAGAATACGGGGTTGTGGCATATCACAAATGCTACAACCCCCTGGTTAATAGAACGGGGAAGCGATGTCACGTAATGTACTGTATCCGGGATTGTGAATTTGGGGATTTCCCGCCATGTAAGCGCTGAGGTAGTTAAGGTACACCGCGCTTTTCCATGTCACATTCTTTCCATAATACGGCGGTTCCCCGTTTGCTATAAGCCGTTTCATTAAGGCAGCATCGTTTTTCGATTGTGCGATTTCAAGAGCCTTTGCGTAATCTATCCGCTCGGTTTCTGCAAAATCCACCATTTGCCCTGTGCCAATCAACGCATGATATGATTTGGGTTACTTGTCAACAAGGAAAATCCCAAGGGCGCTGCCCCACGATTCCCCCAACAGATAGATCTTATCCAGGGAGAATCGGTCCTTTAGATACTCTGTCAGAGCGTAACCGTCCTGAATATAAGTTTGGACAGTAATATCTTTCGTTTTTTCCGCATAATAGGACTTACCGGAACCGGGTTGATCCCAGTTTACAACAACAAAATGCTTCTCCAGTTCCTCCAGCTCATGCCTCACCGCAGCCATCTGGGTACCGCCGGGCCCGCCTGCCAGAAAAAGCAGGACGGGCGAGTTCCTGTCCCAGCCTCTCAGGCTGATCCACTGCTTTCTGCCGTTCAGGACCCAGCCAGCACGGGTATGACTAAATGATGTTGCCAAATCTGCGCAGGGTTTTGCGGCATGCCTTTAACCATCGTTCTGAAACATCCAGACAGGTCATATAGAAATTTCCACTTAAAAAACTCTCAATTTGCAGAATTACTGTTATCTCGTCGTAAACGGAGGCTAATGTCCTCTAACGAATTCGATAATTAATTTGCAAATAAGGTGAAAGCTTTGCATTTGCCGATCAACTACAACGATGCAAAATCAGTGTTGGTGAATGTTCAACCCTGATGATTGAACGTTCACAGCAGCTGATGAGCGAGCGGATAAACCACACCTATGATCTGAGCACAGTTCCTTACGGTGTTGAAGTCTAAACATTGTTCGATTCAAATGATCAGATAGCACATAATCCCCCCACCCTCTGCAAATACTGTCCCAGAGGTGATATTGTGCCAAAGGACAGTCAGCTGGATCCCAAAGAGATTCGCAAGATGAAAGCCAAGGGCGGACCCACCATGGCCCAGAGCGAGCTTGACGGCGAGAGCCGAAACAACAAAAAGCAATCCGGAAACCGCCACAAGCCCGGCGACGATAAAAAGTAGGCCAGATAAAACGTCTACCAGACTTATGCCAGCTTATTTGATAACAGAAAGAGACCACATTTCTTGACGAAATGTGGTCTCTTTTTGTGGTGGAGCAAAAGAGACCTTATACGAACACCGCACCCACCATTTACATGCATGAAAACATCTTTATCTTAGTATGCCCAATTACGATTATATAACATAACTGATTGAAAATAAAGACTATCGAAGCATCTCTTGTTTCGATGGTCTCTTTTTTTGCCCTTCTGCCATAACCAAATCCGTTATTTTCTAACAAACTCCAGCGTGTTTCTACAATAGTTGTTAGAATTTAACGAAAGGAGCATGGCTATGATTAGAATTTTACTGTCCACCCGGCTTGGCGAGCGGAGGTGGACGCAAGCGGATCTCGCTCGTAAGACAGGTATAAGACCATCGACAATAAATGATCTTTACCATGACTTAGCAGAGCGAATCAATCTGGAGCATCTCGATCTAATATGCGAGGCATTGGACTGCGATATTTCAGATATCTTAGTCCGTGTTCCTAACAAAGAACCGCGGATCAAATCACGCAGGGGTACTGCCTTACATAAAGAGAAATGAGTGTTGCTCCAGTTCCGGGTTTAACTACCCGGATTTTTAATAAGGTTTTTTGAGCAAAAATATCTTTGGCATGGTAAATATGTGTCAAAGATATTTTTGTCTTATTTAAGCCTGTTGCAACAGCTTAAAAACGACACTTTATGGCATGGCATATATTAATCTTTGGAAAATAAAAAAAGCCCCTTCCAGGAGGATTTTAATGAGAATCTCTGGAAGGGGCTTTGACATTTTACTTGCTGCTCTTTGGATCAGCTATAGATATTACCTTGTTGGCTTTATTGGTTGATACTACGAATGCTTTTGCGGATTCATTCTTGCTTAGATAATCCTTCATCTGCTGTACGGCCGATTCAATCATGGCATCGATCTGCTTTGCCGTAAAGAAAAACTTTATGATTGCCGG
>ENA-OWPA01000389-OWPA01000389.1-bioreactor-metagenome-genome-assembly--contig:-NODE-389-length-62534-cov-21.251837_pt1 | contig 62534 bp, 47 predicted proteins | sample MGYA00238139_ERZ651803 | MGnify/ENA primary metagenome ERZ651803 (study PRJEB26909, sample SAMN07631231) | bioreactor metagenome | isolation source: Switchgrass digestor | place: USA: Dartmouth...
ATGTCCACGTCCTCAACAAGTTTCAGTTCCCCTGTATGCGGGGATTGTTACACGATATAGTTATCTATACAGGTTATTATCCTGAAGTTTCAGTTCCCCTGTATGCGGGGATTGTTACCCCGAATGCCATGGATATGGATGGGTGCAAAGTAAAGTTTCAGTTCCCCTGTATGCGGGGATTGTTACTCTCGTTTTTAGTGTTTGCAAAGGTTAGTAAGCGGGTTTCAGTTCCCCTGTATGCGGGGATTGTTACCTCAAAAAAGGGCTCATAGAAAAATATCCTAATTGTTTCAGTTCCCCTGTATGCGGGGATTGTTACGGCAACATCTGTAGGATTGGCAATATATTTCGCTGTTTCAGTTCCCCTGTATGCGGGGATTGTTACCCGGATTGTAAACAAAGATGATCAAAAACTTATGGTTTCAGTTCCCCTGTATGCGGGGATTGTTACTTATGAAACAGTACAAAATGCTTTATTATCACTTGTTTCAGTTCCCCTGTATGCGGGGATTGTTACATCATATATTTGCATTTGCTTACGGAAGTAAGATGTTTCAGTTCCCCTGTATGCGGGGATTGTTACTTAATTTTTTAGTGGATTTGTAAGAAAATGGATTGTTTCAGTTCCCCTGTATGCGGGGATTGTTACACATGGTCACTTGTGATAACTGCGGAACAGGGCAAGTTTCAGTTCCCCTGTATGCGGGGATTGTTACTCTTATAGACTTAGACTACAGATTGTCTTTAATTGTTTCAGTTCCCCTGTATGCGGGGATTGTTACGAAGTTACATAATTTAATTAAGAATTTCAGTGGAGTTTCAGTTCCCCTGTATGCGGGGATTGTTACCCACAGACAAACAAGAATTATTTTCAGCAGAAGTAGTTTCAGTTCCCCTGTATGCGGGGATTGTTACATGGGATGGATGATTAACCGTATCTGGTGATGTAAGTTTCAGTTCCCCTGTATGCGGGGATTGTTACCTTCTATGTTGAGTCTGAAGAAACAATATTTACGTTTCAGTTCCCCTGTATGCGGGGATTGTTACTGCGGCTTAAATAAAGCCTTATTACAAGCGGGTTTGCGCGTTCAAAAGTGCGAATCCCGCTATTGGGTATAATTGTAAGCCCGGAAACCCGCATAAAACGGGAGTCGTATTTTATGTTTACTGGCGATTCGCACCATATAAATCATTATAATCAAACTTAAACAAACGGCATATGCATCCTAACATACTCTTGTCATACACTTCTTCCGTAATACCGTTACGAAGCCATTCTTTTTGTCTGTCAAACATATCCGCATTTCTATTAACATGGCATTTTTCTCCCATGTGTAAATGCTTAATATGCAAGATTGGCTCGTTTTCTATATTCTGTTCGTCTATATAATAATAAATATTGCAATTTTTATCTACCCATCTTTTCCACTTTATTTTAACATGATATTCATTCAAAAGTAGGTCATTAATAGTTTTGGTAACAGAATTCTGCCGTTTCCGGTCATAAGATAATAAAACACATAGAGCATTAATCATTTTCTCCAATGACCGTTTTGGATTTTTAACAGTTTGCATAAAGTGGTTCAAGTGAGCAATCGGATTCCTAATCCAAATAATTTCAACAAAATTTTTATCCGTAATTTCTTTATGCCAGCAAAGTATTCCTATTTTTTCCTTATCTTCAGAATTAAGATTATCTTTTAATTTCTTAACTATGTGCCCTTTTTCATCTTTATTATTAAATATTTTCTCAACGACACCTTCATTAAGTTTTTCATTATACTCCAGGCTCTTAAATAAAAATAACATATCCCGCTCCCAATCCTCCGTATATCCTACCATGCGGGCTGCAATATCAACATGTATTTTAAATATCGTATAAAGAGATTCAAAAGTCAGTTTATGCTGCAAACGCTTATACCGTACAACTTTCGATAAGGTATCTTCATATTCTTTTACTCTCTCGGCATCCGAACCGGCGAGATAGTAAAAAATTTTACCTTTTTTATCTTCAACAGTTTTAAGTCTAACATGTTCCAGCTCTTTATGTAACTCATTTAATTTGCATTGGAAAGCATCTATATCTTGGCTTGTTTTAATGTATTCCTGACATTCCTTTTCAGTGATGATATAATAATTTCTGAACATATCTTTATATAACTGCAATGGGGCCGATCTCATCAAAAGTGCCATGTATTTTCTGAACACAGGTGTTTTGTTGTCGGACTGATAATATAATTTCATAATGTCTTGATTTTTCAAGGCGCTTTTTTCAAAAAAATCTTTAAAGTATTTGCTGATCACTAAATCCAGGCCGGATTCTGCTTTACCCGATAATTCCGGAACCGACGGCATGGTATAACTTACAAGTTCCATTAATTCTTCCAATTCTTCAAGCAGAACTATTTCTTCATCTACATCTTTTCGGTTATCCGGAAGGCGTCTTTCTTTTAATGAACAGCGGTAACGGACAAACTGATGTTTAAGTCCCGATATTTCTCTTTCGTCCAACAGGCGCAAAAACAGATAAAAGCACAGAAGATCCTTTCTTTTTATTTCCCTGTTTTGTTGTTCTTTTGATGTCTCCAAATCTTCCATTTCGGTTATCTGATTGTTTTCTCCTACATCATTAATTAACACGTCTGTAAATTTGCATTTCATAAAAAACTGTCTTTTGTCTTTATCATCGGGAAACAGTTCTTTAAGTGCGTCATTTACGTCTTTTTTGTCTTTCTGTGAATGAGAGGACTGTAAATCTTTCTTATATTTTTCAAGCCTTTCTTCCAGATATGCCCCAAATGCCCATACCACAACATCTCGGATGAATTGAATGTAATTATTATTTTCCGCATTTCCCTCATTTACGTCTTTTGCCTTTGCCATCTGTTCCCGTTGCAGGATTTTAAAGTAATCATCCAGCCTTTCACCAACATAATCAGGAATCGCTTCATAGCGATATGCTCTAATGGGCTTGTCTTTGTAAGTTTTTCCGGCATTCTTTTTCTTTGCTTTCGTTTCGGCCACTTTGCGGTTCCACTCTTTTGTCTTTGCGAAATAAACGGTTATCAGAGATTCATTTTCCCTAACCTCAGGCAAAAAAGCATGATAGTAAATTAACTGAAGTAAATTTCTATAAGCCGTCTTCCCCTGTTCGGTATCTGAAACTTCAATATACCAGGACAATTCTTTACTTTCTTCCTGAACTATATTTGTATTATGTCTCTTATATTCCTTATCTTTCTGCTCTTTTTCCTCCTGATATGCCTTATACAAATTGGAGCCTCTCTTATAAATATTCTTAAAAGAAGGCATTAAAGAATTCTGTGGCGAATAGAGAACAAATTGTAAGCCGCATTTTTTAAAGCAGCCGGAAATGATATCGGCAGGATAATAATCCGCTATTCCTGAACTGCGTATTTGCTCCCGAAAAGCATCATAAAGATTATTAATGTCCCGCAGAAAATATTCTGCAGCTACCGAATAATCAATATCTTCTGTCTTATCTGTCTCGGTATTATTATTTAATGCTTTAAGCATTTCCGTAATGGTAACATCCTTATAATGAAAGCAGCGATGACGCAAATATGCTACGCTTTCTCTGGCTTCTTCCACCAGCTTAATTAGCTTTTCTATATCGTCAAACATTTTTTCTTTCTTAACTTTAATAAATATAGGATAACAAAATGCAAGTTTTTCTTTAAAATGTTTTTGTAATTCCGTGTTACTTCTCAAATCATTAAAGATTGCTCTTAAATTTGATTTATCCGACAAAATATCGTCGATTTTTCTATTATTTTTTTGTTTTTTATTTTGTACTGTTTTCTCTTCGTTCTCATCAGTTCCTACATCAATGAAAAAACTTGTCAGCCTGTTAATTCCCCATGACAAAGAAGTCATAAGGGATTTCTTAAAAGATTCTTCCACCTGAATATATGACAGTCCGTAAGAATTAAGAAAATCCTGCTGCCAGATCCCGTCTTTATAAAAGTAATGAAGCAGTTTGCCCTGTTGTATAAGTCCTGATACCAACTGATTTATTATCGAACGCTTTACTTCATTTTTAACAAAATTGTATGAACAGTAAAATTTATAATTTTTCTCCTCGCACAGGTTTTTATCACGGACCTCGTTAGAGTCTTTTGATTTAACAGGGTAATATTTTTTAAAATGCTGCTCCACAGCTTTAAGAAACAATAAAAATCCTTCATAATCCGAATCAGCCTCTGCATTTTCATTTTCAGGGACCATATAATTTATTCTGAAATTTCTGTTATATTCCCGGACAGTCTTGGAAACAGCCCGGGAAATTGAGCGGGCATTTTTTTCGGGAAGGCTGTTTATCTCCTTTATTATTTTTTCTTCAAGATTTTTATAGCCATACTTAGTCCAGTATTCATCAAACATTTGTAAGTTAAGCGACTTATCGGGGCCGTTCAGAAATTTATATAACCATTTCATTTTTTTGGTCGAAGGAACAAGTTTGTCTTCATCCAACATAAAAGGTATATGATTATTGGTTATGGACTTGATAAGCTCGTCTTTTCTTTTTTCAATATCTTTTTTAATCATGTCCTTTATTTTTTCAAGTTCCGGTCTTACCTCATTTTCCGATGTACCCGATTGAATATTAAGTATCAGTTTTTCCAGCGTAACTTCGGAACCGGGCGCTTTTAAGTTCCTTCCAAACTCTGTAATATATTTCTTAATCTTCTCATTAATGTCTGTATTATTATCATTTGTTATAGGTTTACATATTATTTCATTACTGCCGACCAGGCCTTTAACAAATTCATAAAAAGGATTTTTATTGTCTTCCCCGTTTTTCAGAATACGCCCCCTCCAGGAACGCTCAAAATCCATGGAGCTTACAACATATTCGGTGCGGTCTTCATCTTCAGAATCCACATAAAGCAATCCGTGGTCCATATCCCTGTAAAACGCCGCAGTCAGTTTTTGATTTTTTCTTTCCTGACTTATTCTTCGACGGGTCAGTTTCATATTTATACCCCCAATAATCATATGCTAAATAAACCCATTGTCTGTTAATGTCAAAATATCACATTAAATCACAAAAGTCAATGTGGGTATATCCCCAAAGCGGAAAACTTATCTAATCCTGTCTTAAAAACTTAATAATGACATACGTTATTATCATAGAATAATATTTGTTTTAGCTATATATTTTATGAACATACAAAACCGTTTTAACGTATTATTTCAATACGCGGAGTTTCAAGCCTGTTGGAAATGATATAATTGAAACCGGCGTAAAAATCGAAATCTTACGCCGGTTGATTAATTTTACACGTTTTTAAGATATTAATAGGGGTATAGAAACATAATAAAGGTGCTTTAACTATGCTCAAATTTTATAATATTACCACGTCTTTACATAGCACTTCCCTTTATACTCGTAAGAGTAAATCCCCTTTTTTAATACAATAAAATTATCATAGTCGCCTAAATCTTCACCGGGCAAATCCGGCTTATACTTTACCTTCCCTTTTCTGTCGATTATCTCTATTTTAAAATATGGCCTGTCTTCATCATATCCGTCTTTTTCAAGATAGTTGGTATACTTGACTGCGTATCCGTCGGAATAGCAGGAAATGATATCTTCTTCCGGAGCAAGCGAAAAATAATCCCCGCTTTGGCCGTCTACAATAAATAGATCGTCATCCGTTTCACACCGGAACATCTCGCTGCCAATGCTTTCAATATATACAGCATCATCAAATAATAATGAACCGTCGGCATTATAAAGGTCGTATCCGTTTTCGTCCGAGGCAATATAATATTTTCCGTCATAATTCCAATGCAAACTATCATATTCCTGTATAATTACGTTGCCCTTATCATCGATCAGGCACTTTTTGCCGCTGTCGTTATTTTCTATAATAAATTTGCCGTTTACATATTTTATGCCGCAATATGCCGCATCCGCAATTTTTACCGCCTCACGGTTAAAAAGGGTGATTTCCCCGTTATCCTTTTTATAGTTGTAATGTGAAAAATAACCGTTCGGATATACTTCGCAGTGATATCCCAGAGCATCATCGGAATAATCCGTTCCGACAATATCAAAAATAATTTTTCCGTCCGTTCCGATGGCGTAATCATACCAGCCGCCCAGCACTGCCACACCGTTGTAAAAACCGCTTAACAACACTTTTAATCCTTCATATTCATTGGTTGAAACAACATTTCCCTGATTGTCAAATACCGTCAGCCTTTTTATCATCACATCCGTATCGTTTTCATACGCGCCTATATACTCTCCGTCACCCAAATATACTTCATCATATATGGTATCCAGAAGCATTTCTCCGTCTTTTTTCAAAACACCTTTTTTATAATCTTTTCCTACGACAACAAGTCCGTTTATCATCTCACCGATATAATCAAAAGAAGAACCGTACACCTGATTTCCTTCGGATGTAAAAACCTTATATTCTTCATCGTCCCAGTCCTTACACCAAAACATTCCGTCAATAACCTTGCTTGTTTCATCATACATCCGATCGGAAACCATTTGGCCGGATTCGTCATAATATGCCCTCTTGCCATCTTTTTCAACCAAAAAAAGCCCTCCGGTAGTCTCATCATACATAATATCATCGTATTCCGCCGGCAGGATCTCTTTTCCGTCTAACGTAAATAACCCTTCTTTTCCGTCCCTGCTTAATACCAAATATTTATCTTTAATAAGATAAGGTGTGCCGAAACTCTCCGAATATTGTCCGTCAGCCCAGTCTTCCGCTGCAATCTCAATACTTGATTCTGTCACCAACAAGGTTTTTGGCATTTGGGATATAACAGCGGCAGCAGATACGGATGCTACCGCAATGCCACCGGCCACTTTGCCACCGGTGGACTTCATGAATTTACTGACAAGGTTTTTTATGCTTTTCTTACCTGCCCCTGCGGCAGCTTTTCCCGTGTCTTTCGCCAACTTTAGCGATTCAGCAATGCCTTTCATTATAGCTGATGATACTGCTTTCGGCACGGTACAGGCCGATGCTTCTTCCCTGAAAAGAAGCCATAAGATAGGCAAGCCTGACAGACTATACAGTTTGATTCCTTCTTTTTGCTCTGTATCAATAACAGCCTGTTTTATCTTCTTTCTTGCATAATTCAGTCTGGATTTGACTGTTCCTGTGGAGCACTGCATTATATCGGCAATTTCGTTGACCGACATATCATAAAGATAGTAATACTGGACTGTTATTTTTTGCTCTTCAGATAATTGATTGATAATGTCCTGGATTTTACTTTTCTTTTCCTTATTCAATATGATATCTTCAGGTATGAATTTTTCCTTGTCATCGCCTGCTTTTTCAAAAATAAAATCCTCATCTTCTTCCGCAGGCAATACTTCCCTGCTGTTTTTTTGAATATATCTTAAGGTCATATTGGTAGCGATTCTTCCGGCCCATACCAAAAATCTTTCTTCATTATCCAGGGTGCCAATTTTATTATAAATTTGCAGATATGTTTCCTGCATCAAATCTGCGGTTTTGTCATTATCCTGAATAATTCTGTATATGACAGAATAAATATATTTTTCCGATAATTTATAAACGTTTTCAAAGGCTTCCCGATCGCCTTTCTTTAACTTATGTACTGCGATAAAAAGTTTTTCATCCTCTTTTCTGAATTTTTCCTGATATGTATATAATACGCTCTCCATCTTTCGTTCCTTCACCCAAATTTTGATTTTTTCTAATAGTATTCTTCTTCAAAAATATATCCAATAACAGAGAGCATGTCAATAAAACCGTTGAAAATCAGGTTCTGTAATACAGGTTTATGTTATAAATTAATAAGGCAAAAGGGGCAGCCTGCCATAATAAGCAAGTCACCCCTTTTATCCTTTCAATTTATAAAACAATAAAAGCTGGAATTACATATTAATAATTGATATAAGAACATTTATATTTAATACTGTTTGCCGTTAAATCAAAATCTCCTTTATTGACACAATCCTTGCCGAAGACAAAAGTCCATACACCGTATGTATTGCCGTTCAGTGTCAGGTCTTTGCATACTCCAAATGCTGCGGACGCCACCTGGTTGCCGTATCTGTCATACAGTTCAAGGGCGGTAACATCGATATTTCCTATCGGGCGGCTGTAACCGTTATAAATGTATGCATCCACTTCATATACGCCGTTGCTCAGTTTTCTTATTTCTCTTACTGACATTTGAACCGTATTGATTGATGTCACAACACCGCCATTTGTGAAAACAGTCTCGCTTGTTATTTCCTTTACGTTAACCGTGCAGTTATATTTTTTGCCGGCAGCTTTTGCCGTGATTGTGGCTTTTCCTTTACCTACTGCCACAACATGGCCTTTTTTATTTACCGTGGCAACTTTCTTGTTACTGCTTGTCCAAGTTACTTTTTGTTTTGTGCCGCTTACTTTCAGATTGTATGTGTCTCCGACATATAATGTTAATTTTGATTTGTTAAGTTTCACTTTTGATTTCTCTGACGTTTTTGCCAGACACACAGTTGATGTGGACATGGATAAAACAAATGCCATAATTATAATTAAAACTGATTTGATTGACTTTTTCATATTAACATTCCTCCTGAATTCTTTTATATTCTTTTGTATCACTCTGTATTATAGATACATGGTTTTTGAATTTGGTTTTATCTTTTCAAAAAAATTTATCTTTATTGTTTTATAAATTGATTATCATATTAAATTAAAACATCTGATTCATCATATCATTGTACATCATTGTATCCGACGGATTAAAACCGGGGCCCTGAACATAGCCTCCGAAATCAAATGGCTGCACGGATTTTAATCCTTCATTCATTGCCTGCTGCATTATTTCCTGCTGTTGCTGTTCCATCAGTTGTTCCGTCATCTGTTGCCGTATAATTGCATCCGTCATCTCCTGATGATGTATGGCCTGTTGTTCTGCAATTGAATGATTTTGCGCCGCTTGCTGTTCGAACATCTGCTGCTGATGCAGCATCTGCTGACGTCTCATCTCCTGCTCTGCTGTTTGCTGAATATCATTAAAAATCTGTTCGCTATTGAAAAACAGTTTTATTAAATCAATTAATTTTGACATAGTGATTATCCCCTTTCTTCTTATTCGTTTTCCTTGCACATTCATAAATACCTGATTGTTTTTGTGTGATTTCTTTCTATATTTTTTCTGACACTATATAGATTCAAATATTTTTAATTTGGTTTTATCTTTTTCAAGATTTTTAAAAAATTTAATATAAATGATTAGGTTAAAGAAGCATTTGCTTCTATTTGCTTCTTATTTTTTTATTTCGTTTTTCTTACACTATATAGATACAAATATTCTTGATTTGGTTTTATATTTTTCAAGATTTTTAATTTTATAAAAATGATTAGGTTAAAAAAGCATTCATTTCTTATTTCTTATTTCGTATTTCTTACACAATATAGATTCAAATATTCTTAATTTGGTTTTATATTTTCAAATTTTTTTAAAAGATAATTTAATAAGAACGGTTTTGTTATAAACCATCTCTTTCTCATTTTTATTTTGTTTCTGACACTATATAGATACATATATGCTTCATTTGGTTTTATCTTTTTTAAGATTTTAAAAATAAATTTAATAAAACAATTGTATTAAAAAGCATTTCTTTCTATATTTTTGTTTCGTTTTCTGAAACTATATAGATTCAAATATTCTTTATTCGGTTTTATATTTTTCAGGATTTTTAAAAGATAATTTAATAAAAAGGATTTTGTGAAAAAGCTCTTCCGATATGATACCGTTTTTCTGATTATCTGTATATACGAAATTAGTACCTGATGTACCGAAACTAAAGGTGCTGTGCCCGGCATGATTTAATACAATATACCGGCATGAATTACAAAATATATTGATCCAGATATACGGGTAATTACGCCGGCAGAAAAATACAGGCTGTGATTTGCACAGTCTTAGACGGACATATATATGCCCGGTATTTGACGTACAAACCACAGCCTGTGTATGTACCGGTGTGTGAAGTTATATCGGCGTTCTATTTATTAATAACTAAAAACGCCGCAGCCTCTTTATCAAAGATAACTTAATACTCCAGTCCATACCCCACTTCAAACAGGAGCTTTGCGTCTTCTTTACCGATATCGTCTACACTCCTGTAATAAGGCATGGGCAGTTTGCCCGTAAACGGAACTTCTCCTGAAAGGACCGCCGCGATCCCGTCTCCTTCGGATCCCGGAAGATAGCACATTACAACTCCGTCCCAGTCATCCATATAATCGCTTATTATTACGTTTCTTCCCGCTATAATCAGGGTGATTACCGGTTTGCCGAGGCTTTTTGCCAGTTCAATCGCATCCCTATTATCGGGATGAGCTTTCTCACCGACTATGGAAAGATCCGCCGTATCACCCATATATTCCGCATAAGGAATTTCACCGATTGCCAGTATTACCAGATCGGCTTCATTTGCGCGATTGGCGTCGGTTATTATCTCATAGCCGTATTTTCCCCCATATGAAACAAGCCCTTCCAAAATCGTTGTTCCTTCGGTTACTTTGCCTGTTCCGCCGTCTAAATTTCCCTGCCATGTCAGTCCCCAACCTCCGCACTGCATGCCCATATCATCGGCGGCCGGGCCTGTTACAAATATTTTCTGGCCTTTCTTTAACGGAAGCACGTCATTGTCATTCTTAAGCAGCACCAGGGATTTTTCAACCAGCTGTTTGGCTATATTGCGGTATTTCTCACTGCCAAGTTCATCGACCTCATGGCTGGCCTTTTCCATATCAGGATCGTCGAATAAGCCAATCTCTTTCTTAACGGTCAAAATTCTTCTTACGGCATCGTCTATTCTTTCTTCTTTTATATCTCCGTTTTTAACCGCCTTAATAATTGCGGAAAAGGCTTTATCATAGCTGAAAGGTTCCATAAGCATATCTATGCCCGCATTTACCGCCTTTATTATATTTTCCTCATAGGTTTTGCCGCTAAGGCCGGATACGGCTTCCCAATCGGATACGATGAAGCCTTCAAAACCCAGCTCTTTTTTCAGCACTTCGGTCAGAAGATATTCATTCTCATGCATCTTAACCCCGTTCCATGAGCTGAAGGATGCCATTATTATTTTAATTCCGTTATCCACCAATTCCTTATAAGGGCGCAAATGTATTTCCCTCAGTTCCTCCTCGGAAATGTTGGTGTCTCCCCTGTCGATAAGGAAATCTCCTTCGCCGGTTCCGAACATGGCCCCGCCGTCAGCCACATAATGTTTCGCCGTAGGGGCAACTCCGTGATCCGTTTGCCCTTTTACATATGCCAGGGCCAGCCTCGTCACTATTTCAGGATCACTGGAATAACATTCGTATGTTCTTCCCCATCTGGGATCGGTATTCACGGCCACACAAGGCGAGAAATTCCACGGAACCCTTACCAGTTTCATTTCTTCGGCAACTGCCGCTCCCATTTCATATACCAGCTCTGGATCATTGGCTGCCCCGAGGCCGATATTGTGAGGGAAAACAACGGCATTTTTTACAAGTGAAAGCCCATGAACGGCATCCACTCCGTAAATTATAGGAATTCCCTTATCAGTGGACAAAGCGGCTTTCTGATAGTTTTTTATCATGCTCTGCCAGTTTTCTACGGCATTATCTCCCGGATAGGAACCTCCTCCGCTTAATACCGAACCGAGCTTAAACCTTTTTATATCACTGAAGGACACTATGTCTCTGGCGCCCTGTACCATCTGCCCGACCTTTTCTTCCAGAGTCATTGAAGCAAGCAGCTCATCGACGGATGTCTCACCGGAAATCCTGGTTACCGTTTCAGAATCCTGACCGGATAGAACCTGTCCGGAAGAATTCTGTCCGGAACTCTGTGCGGAACTTTGTCCGGAATCCTCCGGCCGGCCTGTAGGTTTTGTCTTGCCCGAACAGCCTGCCAGTATTAAAACCAATGCCAAAATTAAAGCTATGTACTTATAACCCTTCATAATAATTATCCTCCTTAATATATAAAGAAACTGCCTGTAATTAAGACAATATTGCCTTCAAGTTCTGGCTTGCGTCATTTAATATATGATTCCCGCATTTTACTTTTTTTCAATACTATCCAGTAATTCGTTTACTTTATTCCTGTATTCTGTTTTATGATCCACCCACATCATGGCATGTTCGCTGTCTTCAACCGTCCAAATCTGTTTATTGTTTCCCCTGATACCGTCATAAATTTCTTTTCCCATAAAATACGGAGTTACATTATCCGCTTTGCTGTTAATAATCAATACGGGAGTCTCCACGTTTCTCATGGCAGCGGCTACATCCGCATCCTTATAGGAAAACCCCAGCTTTAACCTGTTGACAATATTTCCGCACCATGACATAAAAGAAACGGGAATACCCGTATTCATGCCCTTCATTTCCTCATTTATCATCCACTCCATACTGCTTATGGGACAATCCAATATTACAAAATCCACTTTATCATCAGTATCTTCATGCCCCATTGCCAATCCGACCGTGGCTCCGCCGTAAGATTGTCCCCATACACCGATTATCTGTCCGTATGCGTTTTCAGATATATAATCGATGCAATCAATTAAATCATATTTCTCCCAATAGCCGAAAGTAGTATATTTTGCGGTATTTTCATTGGTGCTCCTCTGATCGTAAGCCAGGACATTGTAACCTCTCTCCAGAAACATCTCCGCATAAGGGTAAGTGGTATATCTGTTCCCGCCCAGGCCATGCACCAAAATTACGGTTTTATTGTTCTTATCGGTTTGGCCCGCATATATGTAATCACCGGGTATTATATGTCCGTCAAATGATGATGTCAGTTCTATTCTTTCAATCCGGTATTTATTACGGAATTCCTCATAATCCATATTGAATTCCTGAAAGAAATTATCGGGAATATCCACGGTATTTTCGTTAGTGATCAACTGTGTGGAACCGTTAAATACCTGTACCCCTATAAAGTATGTCATTCCCGCAAACAGCATTACAGCCGCCACCATAACCGTTAAAAGAATAATAATCACTTTTTTCTTCATATGTCAACTCCCCTCATATTATATGTAAATAGCAATATAAGACATTATATAGTAAATTTACTCATTGATGCAATCATTTTATATATATTTCCATTTCGTAATAATTTTGCTGAAACCTTTTCTTACCGTAATTATTAAACCCTTCCCGGATGCCGATTAATTTTGTATATTCATTGATACATGATTCTGCCAGTAATGCCCTTAAGTTGGCATTTACACATAAAGTACCAAATGGTATAATTACAAAACACTAAACCATTATGCAAATACTCTCCCATGAAAAATGTGATAAAATATTCTTAAATTCCTGCAGGGAAATTTATTACAGAAAGGCAATACTATGATATTAAATTATGATGTCAGTTACGGCACATTTATAAGCAGGCCTAACCGTTTTATCGCTTACATAGACATAAATGGGGAGACAATCATAAGCCATGTTCCCAATACCGGAAGGCTTAAAGAATTATTAATACCCGGCGCACCGGTCATAGTATCCCGCCATCCCGCCGAAAGCAGAAAAACCAAATATGATTTAAGGATGGTCAAAAAGAATGGTGCCTGGGTATCCATAGATTCACAGCTTCCCAACACTTTGGTTTATGAGGCCATCTACAATAATATCATAAAGGAGCTCAGCGGCTATACCCTTATAAAAAAAGAAGTAACCTATCAAAACAGCCGTTTCGACCTGCAGCTAACCGATGGCAACGGCCAAATCTGTTTTGTGGAAGTAAAAGGTGTCACTTTGGAAAAGGACGGGTGGTCGTACTTTCCTGATGCCCCGACTGAGCGGGGGAAAAAACACATAGACGAACTGATATATGCCTCAAAACATGGCTACAAAGCCGCCCTTTTGTTTGTAGTTCAGTTTGAAAAGGCGGAAGGTTTTTCTCCCAACAATGTCACGGATCCCGATTTTGCCAGCAAAGTGAAAGAAGCCAAAAATGCGGGGGTTGAAATACTGTCATACCGCTGCTTTGTAACCCCTGATGAAGTCAGGATTACGGATAAAATTCCCGTAAGATTATAGAAGAATATGAAAATGAAATATTTAGCTGGTAATTCTAAAACAGGTTATCAATTCCGAATTTCGGACAGAATTAAAGATGTATTTTACATTTTAATTGCCGCTAATTGATGATATAGACAAAGTTAATTACTTTCTTATGGAATCTTTAAAATTAAATTGATTAGTTAAAAGGAGAATACCATATGATTTTATCTGGCAAAGAAATCTTAAAACACATCGGAAAGGATATTATTATAGAACCTTTCGATGAAAGTCGGATTAACCCGAACAGTTATAATTTAACTTTAGCCAATGAACTGTTAATATATGAAAATGATATATTGGATATGAAAAAGCCTAATGCCGCAAAAAAAATTATTATACCTGATACTGGACTGTTATTGGAGCCTAACAGGGTATACCTGGGAAGAACCAACGAATATACGAAAACGGACAAGTATGTCCCCATGCTTGAGGGGCGTTCGTCTGTCGGACGGTTGGGTTTATTCGTACATGTTTCGGCAGGTTTCGGAGATGTCGGCTTTGCCGGGTATTGGACTCTTGAAATCCACTGCATTCAGCCCGTTGTAATATACCCGAATATAGAAATATGTCAAATATACTATCATACCATTGAAGGCGAATACGACCTGTACAAAAGCGGTAAGTATCAAAATAATACCGGTATACAGCCCAGCCTGATATATAAGGATTTTACAAAATAACCATCCGGCCTCTCATGAAAAACAGCCGGAAAAACAGCGTAAGACTTGACATCTTACTGGAGCGCAGCAAAATATAAAGATGTATATGATATTTGCTTGATTTTATAATATCAACCAGAACAGCACAGTACAAAAGGAGAAATGAGCTTTGAAGGTAGTCGTTGCTATTGATTCACTTAAAGGAAGTCTCTCATCGATAGAAGCGGGAACGGCAATTAAAGAAGGTATTCTTAAAGCCTGCAAAGCGGAAGTTATAGTAAAACCCCTGGCCGACGGCGGTGAGGGAACCGTAGACGCCCTGCTTTTCGGAATGGGAGGAAAGAAAATACATATAACCGTTACCGGCCCTCTGGGAGATAAAATTACGGCATCTTACGGTATCCTTAACGACGGGGTAACAGCGGTTATCGAAATAGCCGAAGCCGCGGGAATAAAACTTGTTCCGAAACCCAAACTAAATCCTTTATACACAACCACATTCGGTGTGGGCGAAATAATCAGGGATGCCGTCTTTCGGGGCTGCCGCAATTTTTTAGTAGGTATCGGAGGAAGCGCCACCACCGACGGAGGTATCGGCATGTTAAAAGCCCTGGGATATGAATTTTATGATTCGGACGGCAATGCCGTAAATCCTGTCGGAAACGATTTGATTAAAATATCCGGCCTGAATGCTGAAAATGTTCTTAAAGAGCTGTCTGAATGCAGTTTCAGAATTGCCTGTGACGTTAATAATCCCCTTTACGGGCCTATGGGAGCCGCTTATGTATTCGGCCCTCAAAAAGGAGCCACTCCCGAAACAGTCAAAGCTCTTGACGACGGATTGCGCAATTATGCCGGGGTAGTAAAGAGAATAACAGGCAGGGACAATGCAGCATGTCCCGGAACTGGAGCCGCAGGCGGGCTGGGATATGCATTCCTGACCTTCCTTAACGCCAGGCTGGAATCCGGTATCAAAATCATACTTGATGAAATTAAGCTGGAAGAAGATATAAAGGACGCTGATTTTGTCATCACCGGCGAAGGCAAAATAGATTTTCAGACCGCCATGGGGAAAGCCCCTGCCGGAGTCGCCAGACTGGCCAAAAAATACGGCAAGAAGGTAATAGCTTTCGGCGGCGGTGTTACCGAAGATGCTTATAAATGCAATGAGGAAGGAATTGATGCCATTTTCCCTATCCTGCAGCTTCCCATGACGGTGGATGAAGCCATGGAATATGAAACCGCAAGGAAAAATCTTATTGCTACATCAACCCAGGTATTCAGACTGATAAATGCTCTGCACGCAGAATCCTTACGTTAAGTAACATATATATGCTGCGTATTTTGCTCATATAAAATATATTTTTAATATAAAACTCATATAAAATATATTATTACATTATATAAAATATAAAACAGGGTAGATATAAAATAGGGAAGCATATTAATTACATATGAATTTGAATAAATAACATATTTTTATAAGTGTGCATAATGTATGAATTATTTAAATAATATTTTATCTTAACAGATATTAAAATGAATTCCATAAAAAAGCCGAAATTATTCTGACTCTTGTTTTGTATGTCAGCATAATTTCGGCATATTTTTTATATTTCATTACAATTAACGCTTATTTTAATTCTTAGCTTAATATTAATTATTCCAGGCACCGGGCCAGTCTCTTTTTATCCAGAATCTTAAAACTCCGTCCGTAAAGATCTATTAATCCCTCATCCTTCATTCTGGAAAGTTCCCGGCACATGGATGTCCGGGACACATTCAGGAAATCGGCCAGTTCCGTCCGGTTTAACGGGATTTGAAATGTATTGCTTCCATATTCGAGGGATGTCTTTAAGAGATAGCTTGCCAGCTTTTCCCGCATGCCCTTAAGCGAAAGAATTTCCAGTTTCCAGTTCAAAGTAACGTTCTTTTCTCCGAGTATCGTCATCATGTTCCGAATCAATGTAATATGATAAGCACAAGTCTGACCGCAGCTCTTAATAATTTTCTCATAAGGAATTAAAAGCACTTTAACCGGCTCCATGGCCTGGACCGTAACCGGCGATATACGTGAAGCCGTGCAGACGATCCCTTCCGCAAATATTTGGGATGGCTCCAAAACCGCAATAATATGTTTATTCCCTGCCAGACTCTCCTTCATAATCTGGGCTCTGCCCGAAAGTATTATTCCGATGTAGTTAATAACGTCACCGGCAAAGAAAATATATTCTTCTTCATTATAACTTTTTATCTGCACTCCGAGACAGGTAAGCAGATGATTATAATTACCTTCATCGATTTCACGAAACAATACGCATTTTTTGAATACGGGAAAATAATCCATCAATTCAATCCCCCCTATCATTACCGGGTTATTAAATCTTAATAAACCTCATTTAATATTTATCCTTTTTATAAAATGTTGCTATAGCTACACTTTTTATTTCATGATTGTATTATACTCACCCTATCACAAAGATGTCAACTGAATCATTGCAGAAATAAATAAAGATATAAGGAGAGAAACTATGGAAAATAAGATGTTTTGCTATCAATGTCAGGAAACGGCCGGATGCAAAGGCTGCACAATGTTTGGCGTATGCGGCAAATCACCGGATTTGGCGAGAATGCAGGATTTGCTTGTATACGTTACAAAAGGGCTGAGCGCCGTAACGGCAGCATTAAGAAACCAGGGTGAGAGCGTTCCCGCAGAGGTCAACCATTATATTACTGTTAACCTCTTTACAACCATAACCAATGCCAATTTTGATAATGAGATATTCTATAAGAGAGTTTTTGAAACTTTAAGTATTAAGAATAAGTTATTGAATAAAATTGCCGATAAGTCAATACTGCCCGAAGCAGCCCTCTGGAATGCTTCCACCAGGGAAGAACTGGACGCAAAGTCCGTTAATGTCGGGGTTCTTGCTACACAGGACGAGGATATCAGAAGCCTCAGAGAACTGATAACCTACGGACTTAAAGGCCTTGCGGCATACATGAAACATGCCAACGAACTGAATTACGACAGCGAAGAAATCAATGCGTTTATGCAAAAAGCCCTTGCCGCTACATTAAATGATAATTTAACTGTTAACGAGCTTATAGCTCTAACCATGGAAACAGGCAAATTCGGCGTGGACGGTATGGCCCTTCTCGACTCGGCGAACACGGGAACTTACGGCAATCCCGAAATCACCAAAGTTAATATAGGGGTAAGAAACAGGCCCGGTATCCTGATATCCGGCCATGATTTGAGAGATTTGGAACAGCTTCTAGAACAGACCAAAGATACGGGAATCGATGTATATACCCATTCCGAGATGCTTCCCGCCCATTATTACCCCGCTTTCAAGAAATACAGCCATTTTGCCGGCAACTACGGCAACGCCTGGTGGAAACAGAAAGAAGAATTCGAATGCTTCAACGGACCCATCCTTATGACCACCAATTGCGTCGTTCCTCCGGCTCCTTCATATAAGCACAGGCTGTTTACCACCGGTGCCGCAGGAGTTCCAGGATGCATTCACATTGAAAAAGACGAAAACGGATACAAGGACTTTTCACCTATCATCAAACTGGCCAAGACCTGTCCTCCGCCGAAGGAGATAGAAAAAGGAGAAATCATCGGCGGTTTTGCCCATGCCCAGGTATTTGCCCTTGCGGACAAGATAGTCGAAGCGGTAAAATCCGGCGCCATCCGCAAATTCTTTGTAATGGCCGGATGTGACGGTCGTCAGAAAGAAAGAAATTACTATACGGAATTTGCCAGGGCTCTGCCCAAGGATACCGTCATCTTAACCGCAGGATGCGCCAAATACAAATACAACAAACTTAACCTGGGCGATATAAACGGCATACCGAGGGTTCTTGACGCAGGACAGTGCAACGATTCATATTCCCTGGCACTCATTGCCTTAAAATTAAAAGAAATATTCGAACTTAACGATATAAACGAACTTCCTCTGGCCTTCAATATTGCGTGGTATGAACAGAAAGCGGTAATTGTGCTTCTTTCACTCCTGTACCTGGGAGTTAAGAATATCCACCTGGGGCCTACACTTCCCGCATTCCTGTCACCTAACGTTGCCAAGGTGCTGGTCGAAAACTTCGGTATAGCGGGTATCGGTACCGTTGAAGATGACATAAAGCTATTTTTAGAATAAATCATATCCACAAGATTAATCCCTGCTCCCAAGCCACAATAAAAAGGAGCCGCTGCATCCGGACTCAGGCTCCGGTTAACGCTCTAAGAGGCTGGTGCATAATTATTATGCACCAACCTCTTTATTATTAACTGTCACTTAATCTTCTTATTAAAGTCTTATTAATGTAAAATACATAGTCGCTAAAAGTTGATTTTTGACATCGAACGATTACATCATCAGGAATAATAAATATATGCTCAACTAAGATAAAAAATCACAAAATTATTTACGCTCTCGGACGGGGTAACGTAAAAAATTTTGTGTCTTTGTAATGAGGTATAACGTGGCATATCCAGTTTGACTGTTTTAATAAGAATTTACAAAAGAAACTATTTATTGTTATTTTTATGTTTTATGTTAAAATATTATTATACTGGATTATAATTCCATGCTTAGGGGGAGAAGGAAAACAAATGATTGATGTCAATGCCATAGAGAATTATCTTTTGCTTCATGGTGACTGCATGGAATATATGAAAGATATTCCCGACGGCAGCATCGACTTAATCCTCTGCGATCCTCCCTATAATCTTGCCAAATATTCCACCGGCAACATGAAATTCAGCTGGCGCAGCGAAATAAACAACAATCTGGCGGAATGGGACCTGGTCGAACTTAATCCTGCCGATTTTCTCACAGATTTTAAAAGGATTCTTTCACCCACCGGAAATATATTTATCTTTACAAGCTATAACATGCTCGGAAAATGGCACGATGTATTTGACAAAGAATTTGACACATTTCAATTTATGGTCTGGCACAAAACCAACCCTGTCCCGAACATAAGGAAATCTTCTTTTCTAAACAGTTGTGAACTGATAGCCTGCATGTGGAATAAAGGCCATACCTGGAATTTTTTAAAGCAAAGCCGGATGCATAATTTTATCGAGGCTCCCATCTGCATGGGGCAGGAACGGGTTAAACATCCGAAGCACCCCACACAGAAGCCCCTGTCGGTACTTGAACATATAATCAGGATAGCCAGCAACGAAAATGATCTGGTTCTTGATATGTTTATGGGTGTCGGCTCTACCGGTGTCGCCGCCTTAAATCTTAACCGCCGTTTTATCGGTATTGAAATTGACGACGGGTATTTTAAGGCAAGCGTAAACCGGATAAAAGAAGCCGTATCAAAAAAAGATTATCCGTCACAGACCAAAATCCATTGATGGGTTTTGACATGGTATTTTATGTGGATCGTCTGTGCGCAGCCGTTTCTTATTATATTGCAGCAAAAATGTATGGCCCCCATCCCGGCATATTTTTCTTCCCTGGAAAAAATGATATTTTCTATTTTATATGTCTGCAGGGCATGTTCTTCGTCCTCAAGCCGTATATAATTCGGCCTGATTTTCCCCTGGACATTGAAAGTAGCGATCACATCCACCGGCATATTCAACATCTTAATACCCTTCCTTTTATATAATGCCAATCATTTTAACATTTCCGCCTGTTTCATGTTCACTGTGATTATAAAGCAATTCCTTCCTGATACTTGGGCTTTCGTTTTTCGGGAGAAATGCCACCGGCCATGTGATATATCGGTCCGTTAAGGAAAATCGCCCGCATGACGGAGTCCTCTCCGTAACGCTCCCTTATCGCGTCCACGGTTTCATCCAGTCTGGACAGCTTTTCATAACGGTTCATATCAAAAAGATTAATCTGTTTATAGGATTCTCCCCTGACAATTTTACTTGTATAGATGCCAAGCTGTCTTATCGGCGTTCCGTCCCAAAGCTGATCAAACAATTTGCATGAGGCCTTGAATATCTCATTCGTTATATTGGACGGGGAAATAAGCGTCATCTGATGGGACGAGTGGCGAAAATACATATCCACTATGCTTACCGCCACCACCGTAGCCATAACCTTATCCGCTCTCAGCCTTGTGCATACCTTTTCAGCCAAAGAAAGCAGCACCATTCTGGCGGTACTGCCGTCATCCACATCAAAGGCAATCGTTGTAGAATTTCCGTAACCTTTATTTGGCGGAGCTTCATCGGCCACAACGGACAAATCTATACCGTTGGCAAAGGCATGGATTACTTCCCCGTATTTTTTAAAGTGGGCACGCAAAATATCGGGGTCCGTCCTTGCCAGCTGCCCGATTGTATGAATTCCGAGAGTCTGAAGCCTCCTTTTAGTGGCCGGTCCCACAAAGAACAGGTCTCCCACCGGAAGATTCCACATCTTCTTCTCTATTTCTTCCGGAAACAAAGTGTGTACCTGATTGGGTTTTTTAAAATCGGACGCCATCTTTGCCAGTATTTTATTTGTGGAAATCCCCACATTCACCGTAAACCCCAGTTCATTATAAATCTTATCCTTAAGGAGAGTGGCGGCTACCACAGCCGAGCCGTAAAGTCCCACCGTCCCGGTCATATCACAAAAAGCTTCATCCACCGAATACTGCTCCACACGGGGAGAAAACTCTTTAAGTATTTCCATCATGGCCTCCGAGCAGCTTTCATAAAGGTCATAATGGGGCGGTACCATAACCAGATTTGGGCAAAGTTTCAGGGCATCGCTTATGGTATCTCCGGTCCTTACGCCGTATTTTTTTGCAGGGGTCGAACGGGCGAGGATAATCCCGTGCCTTTTTTTAACGTCTCCCGCCACGGCCGACGGAATCTCCCGCAAATCTGTCTTTTCACCCCGGATACGCAGTCGATAAACAGCTTCCCAACTGAGGAAAGCCGAATTTACATCAATATGAAAAACAATTTTATCCATAATGAGCCCACCTCTTGACGTCATCAAAACAGAACTTATGTTCGAATAAATTATATCAGAACTTATGTTCGATGTAAAGAGAGAAAAATAGTATATTAATTGTAAATTTTCCTGATTGATCTTCGCATACCTTATGCTTTTAAGCTTACATATCTCACTAGCGGCCGAACTACATCTTATTACAAAAAATAAAATTCATCGTTGGATTATTCGATATGCAGTTAGAATACAAATTGTATATATTTTACATTATTTGTATTTTAAGTATATAATTATGTATATAAGCTGAGGTGGCATAAATGAAGAATAATAAGATTATTATTTATATTTTCAGTATTAGTATTACAGGGATAATATTATTAATGATAAATGGGATAATCTGTTTATTGCAGGGCCGGCAGACAACAGAGAACAAACTATCAATATGGTTAAACAGCTTACAAAAAACAGCGATTATTTTTCGACCTTGAATGGAAATAAAAAGAGTTACCAATATGAATTTTTATGAGGGCAATAACTTTTTATTGATGCGGCACGGATCTCTACAAAACAGCCGCACAACCTGCATAATCCGTTCATCAAATACCGGCACTTTTTACACTGCCCGAGCCTCATTGCATAAATATCTTCCGGTGTTTTCAGCTCGTCAGGAATATTGGATATGTAATCTGCCACTGTTTTATGGTACTCTTTATCGGAGAGCCCTTCTGACAAACATTTTCTGCAGAATTTTTTGTTCAATTAAACCTTCCCCTTTGTTATTGAGTTAATACTTTTAATTTCATATGCAATCCCTATATGTATGCGGTATTTTATCCTGTTTTTAAATTTTACTTTCGTTTTTTAATCGTATCAAACCATATAAGAAGCCAAAATCAAATAATTTTAAAGTATTAAGGCGGAATAATACAAAGTTCCCGGTACCCATACCTCCATCATACCGGTTCCTTCACAAGCATCGGCGGTACTCTGTGAAGAATATCACCGGTTGCCTTGTCATCCATAATCCAGGTTTCTATTTCACTTTTATAAATCACCAGCGGCATCCGGTTATGAACGTCTTTCATGGAATCGTTGGCCTGTGTGGTAAGAATGACAAACCGCGGTTCATCCTGATAATATGAATAAATACCGGCCATATAAAGGGTATTTGTTCCTTCCAGCCTGAACAGGTATTTTCTTCTTGCGCTGTCCCATTCATAAAATCCCGTCGAAGGTATGACACATCTGCGGTTTATAACGCTGTCCCTGAAAGTCTTTTTTTCAAAAACCGTCTCGGCTCTGGCATTTATTATTACGCCTTTTTTGTCATATCTGGGAATTCCCCAGATACTTAAGACAGGAGACGCCTGATTTTCTTCCTCAACCAAGACCGGCACTTCATGGGTGGGAAAGATCTCTCCCGTGTTGAATATCTTTCCGTGAATCTTGGCATTCAGTTTTTCAAGCATTTCCCTGATTTCATCACTTTGCTCCACGGTAAAATTATATCTTCCACACATAATTATTCTTAAACCTCCATTTCATATAAGGCCATTCCGCATTCTTCAATAATTTTTACTATCTTGAAACCCGCATAAAGATAAATTTGTTTAACAGTTTCTTCATTGACACCGGTATCCAAACGAATATACCTGACATTTTTCTCCCGGCAGATTTCCTTAATACATCCTGTCACACGTTTCGTCATTCCCTGATGGGCAAATTCCCTTCGCACACATAATTTATGCAGATAAGCCCCTTCATATTCTTTTGCATCGGGCCACCATTCCGAATCACTCCATTGCAAAATAAAGCTGCAGTTCCAGTTTATCCATCCGATTCTTTACCTCTTTTGATTATGAATAATTTACATATAAAATAATCAGTATATCAATATATATCAGTTTCACGCCAAAATATATAATTTAAATTAATTATAAAAGTTTTTATACGCGTTGAGAAGTGGTAAGTCAATATTCTGTTTCCATAAATTTAATCCTTGAAAGCACTTGCCCTCACATTAAGATATTTGCGGATAAGCAGACAGCATTCGTGATTAGTTAGCATAATATGTCATTTCCTGTATTATTCTAAAATTTCACTACAAAAATCGTTTGACTTTTTTTATGTTTTGATTATGATAAAATATAGTGCTTAGATAAGGTTATATTATATTAAGAAATAGAAATTATATATTATCCGGTAAAGGTTCAGCTTGTTAAATTTCGGAATATAAAGTAACCTTGGCGCTTAACTTAAAAAAACATACACATCACATGCCGTGGTGTGTCTTTTTATGGCGTTTTTATATATAGGAAACCGGATGAATTTCCCATTGTATAAAACGACATTTTATCCGATATTTTTTTTAGATAACTTTAAAAGTAATTTAAGGAGGTACTTCATGAAAGCCGGATTTGATCCACAAAAATACATTGAGGAACAAACAAAATACATTTTGGAACGGGTAAACCATTTTGACAAATTGTATCTGGAATTCGGAGGAAAGCTTATCGGCGACAAGCATGCAAAAAGAGTTTTACCCGGTTTTGATGAGGACGCTAAAATAAAAATACTTGAAAAGCTTAAGGATCAGGCAGAAATAATCATCTGCGTATATGCCGGCGACATAGAAAGAAACAAAATCCGGGGAGATTATGGCATTACTTATGATATGGAAGTCCTCCGTTTATTGGATGATTTTCGTAGCTATGATCTTAAAGTGAACAGTGTTGTCATAACTCGGTATAACAAACAACCGGCTACCAATGTCTTTATAAAAAAGCTTGAACGCCGGAATATCAAGGTTTATAAGCATATGGCAATTCCGGGATATCCTGCCGATGTGGATACCATCGTCAGTGAACACGGTTACGGCAGCAATCCATATATTCCGACAACCAAGCCCATAGTAGTCGTCACCGCTCCCGGCCCCAACAGCGGCAAGCTCGCAACATGCTTAAGCCAGCTTTATCATGAATACAAAATGGGACGTGTGGCCGGATACGCCAAATTTGAAACATTCCCCGTATGGAACCTTCCTCTGAAACATCCCGTAAATATAGCATATGAAGCGGCTACCGTGGATCTGAAGGATGTTAACATGATCGATAATTTTCATTATGAAAAGTATAAAAAAGTCGCTGTCAGCTATAACAGGGATCTGGAAATGTTCCCTGTAGTAAAAAGGATTATTGAAAAAATTACGGGCAAAGGATCCATATACCAATCCCCTACGGATATGGGTGTAAACAGGGTTGCGTGCGGCATAATAGACGATGATGTGGTTTGTGAGGCATCAAAACAGGAAGTAATACGCAGATATTTCGCCACAGCCTGTGATTTTAAGAAAGGCTTGCTGGACGAGGATGCCCTTAACCGTATGAAGGTCATTATGGAAGAACTTCAGTTAAAGCAGGAAGACAGACGCTGCGTCATGCCTGCCAGAAATTATGCCGCAAAACTCAGGGAGACCTGTCAGGATAATGAAACCGTATCCGTAATGGCATTTGAAATGCACGACGGCAAAATAATAACCGGCCGCAGCTCATCAACTATGGATTGCTCCGCCGCCGCAATCCTAAATGCCATAAAATACATGGCAGGAATAAGCGATGAAATCTATCTGCTTTCCCCGCTTATTTTAAATACAATCCGCGATTTGAAAGAAAAAGACCTTAACAGCAAGATTTCCCGGCTGAACGCCAACGAAATCCTTATAGCCTTAAGCATCTGCGCAGTTACCAATCCTACCGCACAGTTGGCTTATGAGAAATTGTCGATGCTCAAAGGTGTCCAGGCTCATTGTACAACAATGCTTAACAAAAACGACGAGCAAATCCTGAAAAAACTTGGAATCGACGTTACCTGCGATCCTTTCTATCCGTCGGAAAATTTGTACTATGTATAACATTCATGTACAGTAATTGAATTATAGGAAGCTTTATCAATAACAGACATGCCTTAACCTGAAATTTGAAAAGCATTGAAAATGCCCAAAATAATCAGATATATTATTAAACACTTAATTAATATTAAATTAGAAGAATTTATTATTAATTAATAAGCCCTGTGAAGCGTATATATAACCATCCTCACAGGGCTTGTTTTTATAGCCATATTATATTTTGTTATTGACATATTATGTCTTCATAGTTTAATTTGGATTTTATAACTATTAGTTTTCATGCCCCCGGTTTAAATCGATTAATCACTCAGCGAAATGGCATCCCAGACCTCACTGTTGATAATAACATCATAATTCGCCGACCACCTTTCATAAAGATCGGCAAACAATTTTGTACGCCTTTCTTCTATAATATTCTCCTTGACCTGGGTTGTGGCATCCTCGTTAAAATCGGTTACACAGTATATAATATGCCATCCGTAGTCCGTAGTAATAATGTTGCTTATCTCTCCGGTTTTCAAATTAAAGGCAGCCTGCTCAAATGCATCGCTGAACTCTTCGGGCGCACCGCCTCTGCCAAAAGTATATTCAATCCTATCGTCCTCCGAATTGGCTTCGGCAAGAGAATAGAAGTCTTCTCCGCTTCTCGCTCTTTCAAGTAAAGATTGAACCTTTTCATACGCCTCTTCTCTCTCTTCAATCGAAAGCGGTTTTCTCGTCCCGTTCTCATCAACTTCGGTTCCGTATATCAGTATATGCTGGACTGTAATCTGTCTGGCTTCCAGATCGGATACATTTGTGTCCACATCTATGGTTTCGGTCTCAAATACCTTTTCGGCCAGTATATTTTCCGCATATACCTGTTCCAGAAGTTTGCGTGTAACAAGATATTTGTCTATATCCGCGTCCGACAGCCCGGCAAGATGTTCGGCCGCATAAGCTTCGGCATCCGCCATTTCTTCGTCTGTTAAAGCTATTCCCAGCTCATCCGCTCTGTCACAAATGATTTTTATCTCCGTGATTTGCTTTATAACCTCATCTTTAATATGTTCACCGAAAGTCTTTCCGTCTCCGAAGATATCCACATTCCAGATGTCTTTACCGTATTCAGATTCATATTTTTCCTCGGCGGATTTTAAGTAAACCATAGCTTCATTATAATATACCCTGATATCACCGACCAGAAGAATAAGCTCTCCGGCATTTATATCTTCCATAGTCTGCTTTTTATCGGTTTTATTATAGTAATAAGACATTCCGGTGACCTTGTCCGTATCTATATCATAGGATATATATAATTCACTGTCGTCATTTCTGTAGGTATAGATTACCGAATTTTTCCCGGTTTCAATGGTCTTATTGATTTCGGTCCCGTAAATATCCTTTATTTTCTGTTCCGCCTGGCTTTTATCCATTCCTATTTGCACACCGAAAATCTTGTAATTCTCGGCTCCTTCGAGAACGGTAATTGACGTAATATCCCCTTTAGGCGCAATTAACTGCAGAGCCCCTTCTATTGTATAAACTCCGTTGCTCTCCTCCATCAGTTCCGTTTTTGTCTTTTTTTCAAAAGTACTGACTGATTTTCCTTTATAATTGGTCAGCTCATAGCTTGATTCATCTATCCTGCATCCTTTTAAAAAAGGCATGACAAGCAATATTAACATTACAATTCTTAATTTATGACACATGTTATACATGCTTTTTTTACTCATTCCGGTCCCTCACATACATTTTTTATATAACGGAAATATATACTTACATTATGTTCTGAAATTATAATTTTACCCGGTCTATCCTGTTGATTACCGCATATTACCTGCTGCGGTATTATGCCTCGGCTGCCGCAATGCATATATTTTTAATGCACGATAACGCCACTGATATCGGCTTTATTCCATGATATATAAATTAATTGCTGTCTTAACAGCCTATTCGTTTCTGTAAATATTTTCTTGATTTTATTTGTATAGCTTTTATTGTAGATAAGCCCGCACCCATTGTCAAGCTTGCGGAAGCAAAGATTTGAAATCAGCAAGCAGCTTTTTGATGCTTTCAAATATCCATCCGTTATCGGATTTCCCCTTGGGAGGTTTGGAAAGCTGATAAACAAAGCACGGATTAGCCTGAGCCTGGAACTTCAGAGCGTTGGCATATTTATTTAACAGTTCGGGTATATTTGAAACATTTAGTTTTGCCTTTGGATACATCATCAGCTTAACTTCATTGCCTTTCTGAACCAGTCCCTGGACATATACGCTGTGGCATATTGATTTAATCAGGGCTATATTAAGAAGGTTGTTCACGGCGGCAGGCAAATCCCCGAAACGGTCAAGAAGCTCTTCCTGCATATCCATAAGTTCATCTTCACTCTCAATGGAAGCAATCCTTTTATATATATCCAGTTTCTGAATCTCATTCGGAATATATGTGGAAGGTATGAAGGCGTCCATATCCATATCCACCGTCGTTTCGAAGTTTTCTTCTTCCTCTTCCTCTCCCTTTAGGGATTTTATGGCTTCGTTCAGCATCTTGCAGTACAAATCATATCCTACGGCATCCATATGACCGCTTTGCTCAGGTCCCAGTAAGTTTCCGGCCCCACGGATCTCCAGATCCCGCATGGCTATCTTGAAACCGGAACCCAATTCGGTAAACTCTTTGATGGCATGAAGCCTTTTTTCCGCTATCTCTTTTAAAATCTTATCCTTTCTGTACATCAAAAATGCATAAGCCGTACGGTTGGATCTTCCCACCCGGCCCCTTAACTGATAAAGCTGCGACAGTCCGAGCCGATCCGCATCATCGATAATAATTGTATTGACATTGGGAATATCAAGACCGGTCTCGATAATGGTGGTTGAAACCAGCACATCAATCTCACCGGATATAAAATCAAACATTATTTTCTCCAAAGTCCGTTCGCTCATCTGCCCGTGAGCAACGGCCACATTGGCCTCAGGCACCAGCTTTGACACATTGGAAGCTATTTCGTCAATTCCGTTAATCCTGTTAAAGACATAATATACCTGCCCGCCTCTGGCCAGTTCCCTGTTGATAGCCTCACGGATTATTTCGTCATTATGTTCCAGTACAAATGTCTGTACAGGCAGACGATCGACCGGCGGTTCGTCAAGAATACTCATATCCCGGATGCCCACAAGGCTCATATGAAGAGTCCTTGGTATGGGTGTGGCGGTAAGTGTAAGAACATCTACATCTTTCTTCAGTTGCTTTATCTTTTCTTTATGGGCGACACCGAAACGCTGTTCCTCATCAACAATTAAAAGCCCCAAATCCTTAAATTTTACATCAGACGAAAGAACCCTGTGTGTACCCACGACAATGTCCAGAGTACCGTTTTTCAGCCTTTCTATTATTTTCTTTTGCTCGGCAGGCGATCTGAAACGGGAAAGCATGTCGATACGTACAGGATAATCCATCATTCTCTGCACCAGGGTATTATAATGCTGTTGCGCCAGAATGGTGGTCGGAACCAGGAATACCACCTGTTTGCCGTCGGATACGGCTTTAAAAGCCGCGCGGATTGCTATTTCGGTTTTTCCGTAACCTACGTCGCCGCAAATCAGCCGATCCATTATACGGTCACTTTCCATGTCCTTTTTTGTTTCCTCTATAGCCTTAAGCTGGTCTTCCGTTTCCTCATAAGGGAAAGCTTCCTCAAACTCCTTCTGCCATATGGTATCGGGGCTGAACTTAAAGCCCTTCTTCTGCTGCCTGCTCGCATAAAGTTCCACCAGTTCCTTGGCGATTTCCCTGACCGCTCCTTTTACCCTGGCTTTGGTATTTTTCCATTCGGATGAATTTAGTTTGTTAAGCTTGGGTTTTCTGCCTTCTGTACCGGTATATTTCTGAATCACATCAAGGCCTGTTGCAGGTACATACAACACGCCGCCGTCACCATACTCTATCTTGATATAATCCTTGGTAATCTTGTCTACTTCTATTTTCTCAATGCCTCTGTAAATACCCAGTCCGTGATTTTCGTGAACGACATAATCTCCGGGAGTAAGATCGGTAAAACTTTGAATCTTCTGTCCGTCATAAGAGTACTTTTTCTTTCTTTTCTTTTTTTCCCCGCCGAAAATATCGCTTTCCGATATGATAACCAGCTTGATTAAAGGATATGAGAAGCCTCTTTTAAGATTTCCGTAGGTTACCATAATTTCGCCCTCATGAAGAACCCGATCCATATCCTCACTGTAAAAAGGATTGAGATTAAAATCCGTCAGATCTTCGCTCAGGCGCTTGGCCCTGGTTCTCGAACCAGACAGAAGTATTACCCGATATTTATTCTTTTTCCAATATTCCAAATCCTTTACCAGAACATCAAAACTCTTATTGTAGGAAGCTATGGACTGAACCGTAAATGCATATTTCTTCTTGGCATTTATATAACTGCTTCTGGGATCCATGGTGCTTAAAAGCAGAGTATTTTTGCCGGCAAGGATATTCAGCACATCCTTATAGCCGTAAATTACGTTCATCTGTCCCGGAAGGATATATCCCTTTTCTATTCTGCCGATCATGCCCTCGCGGAATTCGTTCTCGACGGCTTCCCCTTTTTCAGCCAGTCTGCCGGGTTCATCAAGGAAGAAAAGGGTATCGCTGTTGTCAAAATATTCATAAAAGCTCATGGTCTTATCATAAAAATAATTTATATAACTTTCCAATCCCACTGAGCCTTGAAAGACTTCCAGATTTTCTTTGAACTCGGCAATTATATTATGAATTCTTTCAGCTTCCTCTGTCTTATCCTGAGCCTTTAAGGTTTTTACATACCGTTTCTCTTCATCCTCAATCTTTTTAAGCCCCTCTGAAAGCCTTTTTTCATCGGGTATGATCTCTGCCGCCGGATAAATAACCAGCTTATCCACCTGTTCAATCGATTTCTGACTGCTGACATCAAAGGTCCGGATAGAATCTATTTCGTCTCCCCACAGTTCAATCCGGTAAGGCACCTCTTCAGTCAGGGGATATATGTCGATAATTCCGCCTCTGACGGCAAACTCTCCCGGAGCTTCCACCTGTGCCTGTCTTTCATATCCCAGCCTTATGAGAGTGGCTTCAAATTCTTTCAGCTTGATTTCGGAATTCATATCGACGGTAATTATCCTCTCCTTTATGTGCTGAAGAGGAAGCAGTCTGTCCATCCCGCCTTCCAGGCTCACGATAATTGTCGTATCCTTTTTTTCTATAATCCTTTTCAATATCTGAAGCCTGTCTCTTACTATGGCTTTTCCGTGTATGTCGGCACTGTAAAATATAATATCCTTTGACGGATAAATGAATACGTTTTTATCGTATAAACGGTAATCCTCATATATTTCCTTGGCTTTTAACTCATTGTAGGTAACTATAACCTTAAATTTAAATCCTTCGCTGAGCCCGTAAATCAGATGGCATTTTTGTGAATCAATACAGCCGGTAATTTGTACCGGCAGTGTCCGTTTTATTATATTTTCCCTGATTTCGTTAAATTCTTTTAATTCTTTCAAGGGTTCGGTAAAGGTCTTCAACGGGAATTCCTCCTGTAAACCTTAAATTTATATTGCTATGAACTTACAACCTGTAATCCGCTATGAATTAACATTTATTAAATTAACCCCAAGAAATAAAAAACCAAATATAAATACCGGCCGTATTAATACAGGCAGGCACAATGAACACCGAAACAGGAATCTGTACCGCTGTAAGCAAACCGGCATCACCGGCGTACACAAAATCACGTTACTGTATATTCAGTACAATTACCGATTCTCGTTTTCTTTTCCGAATAATATCTTTTTTATCAGCGACGGCTTTTTATCTTTGTCGGATGCCATGCCGTCGCCTGTTTTATCTTCTTTTTGTTCATTTTGTTCTTGTCCTTTTTGTCCGTCAGAGTTTTTCTTTTTATTATATTTATTCATGGCGGCATCAATTCCGGACGTTATAATCAACCGGCAGGCATCCGAAGCATCTTTCAAAGCCTGTCTTATAACCGCTTCTTCCTCATCCTTAAATCTGGACAATACATAGTCGGCCAAATCCCAGTCCTTTGGCTTTGCTCCCACACCGATTCTTATCCTCGGAAACTCATCGGTGCCCAGATGACTTATGATGCTTTTAATGCCGTTGTGTCCTCCCGCACTGCCTTTTTTGCGAATCCGAAGCTGACCTACGTCAAGGTCAATATCATCGTAAATTATAATAATGTCTTCCGGAGACACTTTATAAAAATCCACCAGTTCCCGTACGCTTTCGCCGCTGAGATTCATATAAGTAACAGGCTGAGCCAGAATAACCTTCTCTCCTTCAATAAAACCTGTACCGCATATGGCCTTATGTTTCATCTGATTCAACGGGATTCCATAATTATCCGATATCCGCGTAATGGTATCCCAGCCGATATTGTGCCTTGTGGCCCTGTACTTTTCACCCGGATTACCTAAACCTACTATAATACGCATGTCCTACCTCTTCATTCTGTAAATTTGTTTAAAAAAACGCATGACAATATATACTTAATGTGCCCGGACATTAAGTATACATTCACAGATTGCATATTCATAATTTATAACTGTTACTATATTATAATCCTTGGTAAAAGATGTGGCAACTTAATAATTAAATTTCATCGTCCTGTGAATTATGCAATATTATTGGCGCTGTCATAATACCGATTCCATACGCATTATATAACTTATTATTAATTATATTGCGCTTTGGATTTTTATAGTCAAACAGCCACAAGTCATATGTTTCAATTCCTTATAGGTAGCCTTAAGAATTTTAAACAGAAGCTTTACTATTTGCAGCTTAAAGAGCGTTTCAATTCCTTGCAGGTAATCTGAAAATTATGTAAATGCGTCCTTATATAAAATTTTATGCAGCAACTTACATATGCTCACTTAAGATCCAAATATATTGTTATAAGCCGGTGTCCGGCAGTAACCCGCCGGACCTCGGCGTTATTTATTTCGTTTATCGTCACCGCCCATTCTGTCGGAGAATTTCTTTCCTTTTATAACTTCTTCAATATCCGGCAGTTCCGCCTTGTTTTTAAACATTCTTAAATTCATGTATCTTGTTGCATCGTTCTTCATAATTGTCTTGCTTAATTTATATTCTTTATAGCTTCTTATTTCGTTTACATCCTTAAAATGTTCTTTTACAAAATTCTTGAAACTTGAAACATATTTATCGATATTTTCAATTTTCTCCGAACCGCCTCCGAATGACATATATCTTTCCTTAATGTCATAAACCACCAGCTGTCTGATCTTTATTCTGCATTTACCGAGTCCGTAAGGTTTACCCATTCCGATATTGAAGTAACCCCCGGTATCTCCCTGCTTCAGTGAATATATTAAAAGACCCAGTTCTTCATTACTGAGATTTTCAAAACATACTTTCCCCTCGAATTTTGTCCCCTCTTTATAGCAGTTCATGGTTGTACATATCTTTGTATTATTGTTGTTAAAGCTTAATTTCATCGCTTCCTCATCGGCGCTTTCTTTAAGCCAGTAAAATTTTCTTCCCCGTATCTTAAAGTTCGGGGTGCAATAAGACTCCAGTTCATTCTCTTTTTCCTGCTTTACATATCCCTTGTACCAGGAAGGTTTTGGCTGGCTTAAAACCATCTGATATTTAACTTCCTGCACTTTTGGACTGACGCATAAGGCATCCTGGAATGATACTTTTGTCCTGAAATTCTGCCATCCGAATATGGCGTCGACAAAATCCCTGCCGGAAAAATATCTGTGAGTTTCCGGTATCCCGCCGTGGATGTCTCCGTCGGCAGGTATTCTTAAATATGGCGTAAAACCGAAGATTAAAGAATCATTGCTTTTGATATAAAATACCGGTTTCTTTTCCCCCGCTTCCGGTAATTCATAATACCGATACCGTTTGTTGGCCCGTTTACTGTTAGGATTTTGCTTTTGGGTATATTTCATATCATCAGTGTAAAGCTCAGCCTGTTCTTTTGAAACAGGTATTTCCATGCTTTCGTCCTCTTTAAATATAAGATAATGGTGTACTTTAAGATTATTCGGGACTTTTGAATCATTCTTTTTAAGATCCTGTCCGTCCTTACTGTTGTTTTCCTTAATCCTGACATTGATATAACCGGAATTGACCAGATATCCCTTATATGGCCCTTTTGGATCTACAACGGCTTTTCCCCTGTCTATACTATAATTGGTTTCGGCCACATAAGGTTCATAATCTTTATTTATTATTCTTGCCAGTTTTGCTTTATCCTTATAATCCTCTCTTTTTAGCTTACACTCTTTGTCATTATATAAATAATTAATAAATTTAACGTTTTTTATTCTTAAATCATATTCATGAACCGGAATATAACTTTTACCGTCAATCTTAACGGCAGGCCTGATGACATAACCGTCACCTTTTTTCTCTATGTATCCGGCTTCCACATTATTAAGCACCGTATAGGTAAATTGTCTTCTCCTGACCTGTTCCAATCCGACTTTTTTGCCATACCATTTTTTCATGGCCTTATCTTCGGATGCATAGGTTCTGTAGTAAAACTTTTGATTATTTATATCTTCTTTTTTAATGCTCTTGTTTATAACGGACGATAATGAAAAAACGGAAGCGTTAAATCTTGTCATGCCTCTAATGGTGTTTCCGGGAATTGCATATTTCCCTTCGGGATTTTTAAAAAGCCTGCTTTCACTCGTATTCTCTTCCTGATTTTTCTGTCCGTTTTCTTTTCCATTCGCTTCTTCAATATTGCCTCTTGATATGTGAAGCGGTGTAAGCGTTTCAATTTCATAATCAATATAACCAGTATTTAAATTAAAACCAAATCTGTCATGGTTCAGTAACTCGTTTTCATCTTTACACCTGTCAAGTACAAAATTATTAAGTTCTATAAAATTATAAGGGGCCTTTGATACTTCTTTTGCCATACCGTTTTCTCCTCCTTATTCGAAAACCAGTTTCGCCGGCAATACTCTTTCTATATATGCCTGTCCGTCTTCATCATAATTTTTATCATCATCTTTATTGGCTTCCGTATTTTCCGGAGCGCAGCCCGTATTAATAATTTTTTTAACCACCAGACTTTTCAGGGATTTAAACTCTTTGCCCTTTTTGGCTATTTGTTCTTCCTCAATGATTTGATCGCCGCTTTCGTATACATACAAAACGCCCTTTACTCCGTCTTCCCTGTATATATGCATGCATTTGTCTTCATCAAATAGAAAGGCCTCATTTATATTGTCAATATCCAGACCGTCTATGATATACCCTTCTCCGAAATCAAGCCTGTCGAAATAATAAATAATGTAATATCTGAACTCTTTTAAATATGTTTTTATATCCTCTTTTTTTACCGGTATTGTCCGCATAATTTCACCCCACCATCAGTTTGGATATGTATGAATTAAACTTCTCTTCCACGGCTTTATCGGGATTTCCAAAATCATATACCATTTTTTCTTCCTTTATTCCGTCGGTCACTTCCAGTCTGCCGGCCTTTATATATCCCCGCCCAACGGCATATCCGCCTCCAATATTCAGACTGCCGGTGCATAAATCCCTGAAAACCAGCAAAAGAAGCCCTATATTCTTCTCATACTGCTTAAGTCCATATGTATTGAAAACACATTCTATTTCAAGCTCTCCCATAACCGTTTCTTCGGTCATCAAGGCGGATTTCTGGACTCCCCCGGTAAAATAGTCAATCTTAATCTTGTAATACAATCCCGTTTTTCTGTTATTTAATGCGGTATCATAACATACCAGCCTGGATATATGCCCCTCTGTATCCTTATCAGTTGCCGCACCGAATATATCGGCAATTATGCCCCCGTCCAGATTAAATGTTTTCACTATTTTTTCTGCTCTTGTCCTTATTACGCCTTTCAAGGAGCTGCCCGGTATGATATATTTGCCTTCACCGTTTTTTATATTAACCCCGTCGGGTTCGCCGGATAACCTGATAACCTCGTCTTTTATCAACAACGGTGTTGCCGTTTTGCCAGTTATTTTAAAACGGACATTATGTGAAAAACTGCTGCTGTATAATATAGAGCCGGTAATATCCTCATATTTTTCCTCCCTTAACAGGTAATTCATAACATCCTTATATGCCCGCAGATTGTATGCGGCTTTTTGCACCGACTTTATTTCAAACCTGCCGAAACCCACGGTTTTATTGTTTCCGAGCAGTATATCCCCCGCTGCAAAGGCAGACAGAAGCCGCTCAAATTGCTCCTGAAGCCTGTTAAAATCGCAATCTTCGTCGTAATTGTTGAGATCAAATTCAAAGGAAAAACGTATGCCGTCATTAACAAAATGCCTTCTGAACTTACTCCCCGATCTTTTGTTCATCGATAAGAAGTAATATTCCGTAAGTCTTCTCCTGTCAATTTTAAGCCCCGGCCGGTTCGCAACCATCCGTTTTATGGTTTCGTCAGTCGTAAAGGCATCATAACACACCAGGCGGTTCATTCCGGTATCTGAACCTCCGAACAGTACGTTTTTACTGTTTTCGTCATTTCCGATATAATTCTCATAATAATTTCTGAAAGCGCCGGCTACAGATGAACCCGGTATATAAAATCTGCCCGTTACATCATCTATTTTCAGATTTTCTTCATCTTCCTTAATTGATAAAGGTGAAACGGTAACAGCATCCACTTTATATTTAATTGTCTCGATAAGCCTGTTTTTATAAATCATGCTATTCACCCCTTAATTCTTAAAAACTGTCCGAACAGGTTGATAAAAAACTCCTGCTGCAAACGGTAAATTACTTCGTCAAATTCGTTTTCACAAGGATATTTGAATTCTCCCAGCCGTATACCTTCTACCGCAATTCTTTTTAATTCGTCAAAAATGACATTGGTATTCCCTTCAACAAAATCCGTAAGCAAGGTCTGAACATCCAGGATGTATTGTTTTTTGCCCAGGGGCTTTTTATTTTTATCCGGTTCCGCGGCGCCATATTTAAAAACTATTCTGCGTAATTTATGCCATGCCGCCTTTCCTCTCTTGCTTTTCATATGATCAAGATATTCTTTTAGCTCCTGCCTGAATTCAGCCTGTGTCTTGTATATACCGTTTTGAAACAGATTCTGAATTTTGCCTGTTTGGGTCTGCATGCCTTCATAGTTATTATTCCTGTCCCATCCCTGTATTAACTTAATAACCGTTTTTTCTGTCCTTAAAGCGGCTCTGTTATAGAAAATCTTTTTTAAAATAGAATATATTAACTCTTTGTCCTCATCACTTATTACAATGCCATTCAAATCAGCGATATCCGTATTCCCTTCAATACCGCCTTTCCCATATTCCGAAACGCAAACCTCATCGGGAATTTTCCCAAGTACGGCTATTTGACCGTATCCGTCCTCTTTTCTAAGGCCAATTCCGTTTAAAACCAATTCTCTTATTTTTTCCGGATTTATTTTTTCGTTAATCTTATATTTCATTATGCTGCCTTTAGATACGGAAGTATAACAGACGGTATTGGTGTGGTACATGTTATTATAAGTTGCCGCCTTATCCAGGTTAATGAACGAAGATACAAATTTGCATTCTCCCTGAATTCCAAGCTTCTCTTTCAGAACGTCTTCAGGTATAAAGGTATGTACTTTCCCGTTATAATATAAAATTGCGTCGGAAAGAAAATATATATATAAATCATCCTGAATATCCGTGTCGGATTCAAATAATTCAGCAGACGGAACGTATCTAATATTGCTGATTTCACATCTTCCGTACCCGCTTCCCCTGGAGCCGCCGAAATAAAGGACTTTATCTTCAAGAATACCGGCAATGTCATCGGCAAGCTCTTCATCCGCCCTTATAAATCCACGGAAACGTTCCCCTTTTTTGACCGCTTCATACCTGAACATCAGGGTTTTATTTTCGTTTCCGGCATCTTTTTTGTTTATATGAAGCTTTTCTATTAATTCTGTATTATAGCCTTTAAAACGGTTGTTTACTTTATCGTAAATTACAAACTCATAATTATTATAAGGTATGTCATTTTCATTTCTATCACGGTCAAAAGAACTGTACAGGCGAATGTCGGATTTGTTTGAACGTATTTCCTGCTTGTCACCGATATAGCCCTGTGGCATGGGGATTGTATTCTTCCCGTCCACCAAAGGATATGCGTTGTAAAATACCGTATCTCCGTTTAATATTTTTTTATCTATGTTTCCTTTTCTTTGTACCAGATTCCACACAACGGCACCTTTAATTACCGAGCCGGGAATATATGAATGGGAGTACCAGTTATTCGCGTCCCGATCAAATTTACCGAGCTTTAAATTATCAACGGCCAGTATGTCAAACTGTATATATTTATACACTGGTTTTCACCTTCTTATCGAGTAATTTAATAAAATCCGGCGTAACATTATTCCCTTCATAGAAAAGAGAAACTTCCGCGGAACCCTTGCCTTTTGTTTCAAACGAACCCAGATGGCGGAGCAAAGAACAGGCGGAGGCAAGTATAATCCGTTCATCCTCATCCAGTTCCACCGGAGATGTTATAGCGGCAGACAAAATAATACCCCTGTTAATAACCCTGAAACTTCTTAATGAGTTTTCTTTTGCTACTCCTCTTTCATAATCCATGGCTGTCGCCGTTTCCGTATGAGTCAGAGCTTCCAGTATTTCAGCCGGTGTTATACCCGCACCGTACATATGAGCCTTAAAATAGTCCCGTACGTATTTCGACATTTCACAATCGGAAAATTTCAATGTATTATGTTCATATTCGTCGGCAACACCGAACATCCTGTCCCTTTTTTGCCTGAACATTTCACCGAAGCGGCTCAGTTCGGGTACGGACTGAACCATATTCACGAACACGGTGGCCGTTTCACCCAATTTGCCTTTTAAAGTTTTTCCGCTGATATATGGAAACCCATAATCATCATACAAAACATCCGAATCGATAAACCCCGGAACCGAATACCCGCTTCCAAAGACGGCATTCTTAAGCAATTTCACCCTGATTAAATATTCTTCCACGTCAATTCCTCCCGATTAAACAAGTGGTATATAATAATCCATCGTCTCTATGGCATCAAACAAGACACATTTCCCGTCCGCAAATCCTGTTTTTGCTCTCTCCCGGTGGGTTCCCAGCAATGGATAAAGCTTATTGATTTCTATATATATGTCCAGATGTTCTTCTCCTTTTCTCATTTCCTTTAACATATTCTTTATTTTGCTGCGGGGGACTTTGCCGGAATGAATAATTTGCATATCCTTTTTAAAATTACGATAACTGTTATATGCTTCGGAATCTTCCGAAACAACCAAAGGTCTCAGCAAAAGATATTTTCCGTCATATGTCCTGCATTCCTTGTTTCTGATTTCATTCAGATTGTTGTTGAATTCACCCTGGACTATGTGCCAGTCTATTCTCGATTCGTTGGCATCATCCGGTATACTTGACTTGGCGGCCCTGCATAATTCTTCCGACAACTCGTATGTTTTAAAAAATGGGTATTTATCCCTGACCATGGCAATACCGGCACATGCCGTTAATTTTTCACCAAAAATACTGTACTTCTCCAATTCGTTCAGAAAAACGGCCGCACAGTCGATGGCTATCCTGGCATCGGTTATGTAACAGACGTCGTCACCGGATAAGACAACTTTACGGATCGGCAGGACATTATTCTTTATATTCAAACCGCTGTCTCTTAAATAATCCATTTTCGCCTGAACCGTATCCACAAGCTTCTGAAATGCCTTTTCGAAAGCCGTCTTGATTTGGTTTGAAAAATCCTGTAATTCTTTTATGTAATTTTCGTTCTGCTCTCTTGTATTTTCCGGAGTATAGCTGTTCTTGTATTTCTCCCGGAGTTTTTTAAGTTTCTTTCCCATTCGGTTTCCGTCTATATGTGTGATGGCCACATAGCTTTTTTCATTTTTGCTAATGCCCAGATCCCCGAAATTGAGCGCATATTTCATTTGTTCTTTATCTTTAAGCATTTCGCCGTACTTTTCAATTTTGGATCTTGCCTCACCGGAATAATATATCATTCTGCCTTCGTCGCTGTCATACTGCGACCATACAGCCGGAAGGCGGGTAGAATCGCATTCCTGGGTGATACCGAAATCTATAATATATGAATACTGCGTTCTGCTTGCTTTCTTGGATTCAAGCCTGGCAAAAAGTTCATCTACTTTATCAATGATGGGATCTTTATCGGGATCATATTCTATACTTGAAATGAAAAATTCCAATGAAGGATAATTCTTAAGCAATTCCAAAGAAAGGCCTTTTGCGAATTTCCTGCCGTATTCCTTGCCGTCAAAGTAAAAAACGGTTTTTCCGCCGCCTGAGTTAATCAGTCGGCCGTTGTTTTTCCTGCAATAATCTTCCGCCAGTTCTTCGGTAACATATCTGATGATTTCCGAAGCCCCAATGTTCTCCCTTAGCCTGTTGGATTTGAAAATGTAATACTGCTTTTTCGACACTTCCAGGACACTAAGCACTCCCATAAAAATTCCTCTCCTTGTGATGTGGTTTAATACTGTCCAAAAACACCTTCAAGTTTAAGTTTAAAGAAACGTCAAATACATGTCAAATTCTTTTTTATTTGATAATAAAAGTCATATTACGACAAGATTCTAGTATAAAAACCGGATGTCTTGTCCGAACATGAAATTTTTTTAGATTATAAATAATATCAGAATTATGATCATGTCTCATGAAAAAATCCTTAGATAAAAATTAGAATGTCATAAAAACCGTTTAAAACTTTAAATTTCCGATGCTTGATTTTTTCCGCTTTTATAACTATCATATTTTCATGGTACTTAATAACGTGGATAGATAATCGGACTAACAATCGGAGGTATAATTTTGGCAAATATTCAAATTTATCAAATTGACTGCAAAGTATACATGACGAGGAATACCCCACTGACCCATATTCTTGAAGAGATTAGCAATTTCATTGATACCGGACTGGGCAAAAATGAAAAGATGCTTGAATTTCATGAAAAAAGGGGATATAAAAATTATTCGCACAGCGGTTTTAAAGAACTTGAAACAGATAAAATATATAAAAAAGGCAGGGTCTATTCTTTTTCTATTCGTTGCATCGATAAATTTCTGAAAGATTATTTTGTCAAAGTCCTTCCAGACACCGGCAACAGTACCATGAAAGGGCTCGAAACGACCGTAAAACTGATACCTGAAATATATATAGAAAAAATATATACATTGACTCCGGCTCTGCTCAAACTGGAAGAAGGTTACTGGAAAAATCAGATCGATTTATTGACTTACGAAAAAAGAATTGTCGAAAATTCCGTAAAAAAAGCAAAATCGGTATTGGGGGATTTTGATGAAGATTTTATGCTTTTTAGCGGTATAAAAATGTTAAACCATAAACCTATTGCCAGCAGATATAAAAATATATCTCTCTTGGGAGACAAGTTTGAATTGTCCATCGCTGAAAACGAAAAAGCTCAACAGATCGCCTATATATTATTGGCAACAGGTATTTTAGAAGGAAATCCGAGAGGATACGGATTTGTAAATTATAAATCAAGATAAGAAGCGATCAAAGACATCATGCTCCGCTTTTGCTTTATCTTTCATTTTTAATATTTAATCAATTCTTATAATACACCCAAATCCCTGGCTGTTTTTACTGCCAAGCCCCGCATCCAGGGCCATTTGCAAAAGCCTTCTGTCTCCTTTTAATATAAATCTGCCTGAAACACCTTTTATAATGAAGTCTTTATATATTATGAGGTTATTTCTAAAACCGCCTATCGGTCTTATACTTATATATTCACATTCTTCAAAATCATTATTATTTGATTTACTACGGGCCATACATTTTTTTATCAGGTTTTCGGTTATTATTCTTTCATAATCCGGTTCGCCGGGTGTAAAATAACAAGTATATTTGCTGCCGTCAACCCTGTATAGGGTGCTGTATACAACTATCGGAGACAATGTTTGCACGACAATCTCTTCTTTATCAATAATACTGTCTTTAATTTCAATCTGATCTGCCCTTAACCGGCTTTGACCCAAAAACAGATAATCATTTTTCATCATTGAATCCGCAATTGATTTGCAAAAGTCCTCCGAAGGCGATGAAATAATAAAGCTTATGTTTTTGCCAAATTTCAAGACATTGCCAGCTTTCTCAGCCCTGTTAAGTATATTTGAAAAAGTAAACAGTTTAAATTTTCTTTCCCTATAGGTATATCCCTGATTATGCAAAAAGTCTGACAGCTTATCGTCCATATTTGCATAAATAAAGCCCTGTAACATGTGATTATAATGGGCAGGCAATATGATGTCTTCATCACTCTTAAAACTTAATTTTATATGCATTGGATTCCCCTTAAGCAAAATTTATATAATTGGTTATAACCGATTGTAAATTAAATATAATATGCCGTCAATTACAATGTTCGTTTTATAATGATTTCTATATTTATAAACAAATTGTATAATTCAGAACTTGTTTTTTCCCATGTTTTAATTATAATACTTTATGAGGCATGAAATTATATTGACCGAACTTCAAAATATAACACTCCATTTTATAGAACCTTAACATATGATGTATTGAAACGGTCGAGCAATTAAAAATGTAATTATTTTTATAAACTTTTGCAATGAATATATATTAAGATTGTTTTTGGACAGTATAATTAGGATGTGATATATAATCATAAATAATATGAATAATTATCAATATGAAAATATCTGGAACTGATTTTGCATTATTTTAAACAGCAAAAAAGGCAGCTTTCGCTGCCTTTTTTCATTATTTCACCGCTAAGTTCCTATTCCTCTTTTGCTTCTTCTTTTTCGGCTTCATTCTTGTTTTCTTTTTCAGCCTCGGATTCCAATACCGCAATCTCGTATTTTTCCAGGATAATACTTTGGATCTTCTCTCTGGTTTCCGAATTTATCGGATGAGCGATATCCCTGTATTCCCCGTCTCCGGCTTTTCTGCTAGGCATAGCGATGAACAGACCTTTGTCGCCTTCAATTACTTTGATATCATGAACCACAAACTGATTATCAATCGTAATTGAGACGACTGCCTTCATCTTCCCCTCCTTATTAACCTTGCGTACGCGAACATCGGTAATTTCCATAATAATTAGTCCCCCTTCTGTCATTATTTATCGTTAGTTATCAGAAAAAGTATGTTAACAAAGTTAAACTAACTTTTCCTGTTATCGATAGCGTTAAATATGTCCCCAATACAAATTTCGCTTATTTACACAAATTTTATCTTACCATACTTGGATTATATGCTTATTATACCATAAATAAAAATAAATGTGAATATTTGTTGCAAAAAATCAGCAAAGGTTTGCGTTATTTTTGTCATTTTTTATTGATTTTATATGCTTTTAGATCTGCATTAAAACAGTTTTTTAAAATTTTTTTGTATACTTGCATTCTTGTTTACAATAAGAATATATTACTATATAGATTTTATACTATATTTGCCATAATTTATCTTTTTCATATTCAACGCATTTATCAAAATTTAAACATATAAATTAACAATAAGGCAAATTCCGGTGTTTTCTATTGTAATTTGGCCTGAAAGCGTTATAATAGCAAGAGATTATAAAATAAAAATGAATAGGAAGGTTTTATATGTACAAACTGGATTTCAACAAGCCTTGCCGTATCCATTTTATCGGGATTGGCGGAATCAGCATGAGTGGTTTTGCAATGTACCTGCATAATTTAGGATTTAAAGTCAGCGGTTCTGACACCCACAAAAGTAAAATAACCGAACATCTTCAAAATCTGGGAATAGATGTTTATTATGGTCAAAGAAAAGAAAACGTAACTCCGGATATAGATGTGGTTATATATACTGCGGCAATAAAAAGCGACAATGAAGAGCTGAAAGCGGTCAATGAAATGGGTATTCCTTCCCTGAACCGTGCCCAAATGATCGGGCAGCTTATGGGAAATTTCAAAAATTCTATTGCGGTATCCGGTACTCACGGAAAAACCACCGTAACTTCCATGATATCCTTGATGTTTGTAGACGGTAATCTGGACCCGACAATTTCGGTCGGCGGAATATTAGAAGCCATCGGCGGAAATATGCGTTTGGGCGGCACCGATTATTTTATTACGGAAGCCTGCGAATATATGAACTCCTTTTTGGAATTCAGGCCTACCAAAGGTGTCATATTAAATATTGACGAAGATCATCTGGACTTTTTTAAAGACATCAACGATATAAGAAACTCCTTCCATCAGTTTGCCAGACAGATCCCCAAAGGCGGTCAGCTTTTTATAAACGGTGATATTCCCGATATTGAGGAGATAACCAAGGATTTGGACTGCGAGATATTTACATACGGAATAACGGACCCCGTATACGGAAGCAAAAACAAGTCTTACGATATTTATGCAGATAATATCAAATTCAACGACAATGCCTGCCAAAGCTTCGACCTGTATTTCAGGGGCAAATACATAGACCGCTTCGGTTTAAACATTATCGGTGTACATAATATATCAAACGCCCTGCCTGCTATCGGGATTGCCCTTCAGGAAAATATCCCCGTCAATACAATCAAAAATTCATTGATACGCTTTAAAGGAGCGGACCGGCGTTTTCAATATAAGGGAACCGTCGGCGGCGTAACGATAATTGACGATTACGCCCATCATCCCACGGAAATTGCCGCCACTTTATCCACAGCGAAGAAGTTTTACAGCGATAAAACCATATGGTGCGTATTTCAGCCCCATACTTACAGCAGAACAAAGCAGCATTTGAAAGGATTCGCCAGCGCCTTATCCATTGCGGACAAAATAGTTCTTGCGGATATTTATCCCGCAAGAGAAAAAGATCCCGGAGATATTTCTTCCCTGGACCTTGTAAGGGAGCTTAAAAACATAAATAAAGAAGTATATTACTTCCCCAGCTTTGATGAGATTGAGACTTTTTTACTAGAAAATTGTATGAACGGCGACCTGTTGATAACTATGGGGGCCGGAGATATCGTGATTGTGGGAGAATCTCTGCTGGGTATATAGTTATCCACATTATCCACAGTATTATCAACATTTTATGTTAACCAATACTGTGGATATAATTTTATCCGGATTCTTTTCTACAATGATAGTTTTTTTCTTCATGAAAAACCTTATATCCAATGTTTACAACACGTTTTTACATTTTATTACAATTATCACGTATAAATTTATCCACTTTATCCACATTCTCCACACCGTTTTTTTGAACCATCAATCCCCCGAACCCCCGCTGGAAGCTCCTATTTCATTAAGTTTTAATTTATGTTATAATATTTACGAAAACAGATAATTCTAATCTGCCAAAATCAGATAAGACTCGACAAAAGCAAATGCAACTCATAGAAAGGGGATGGGTGAGAATTGAATAAAATTTCTTTATACTCCGAAGGTATTTCCGGTGTTACCCTGGTGCCCAATACCTTTATTGATATTTTTATGCCGTCTGCCAATGGAGCTTATGTAAAAGTATATCTTTACCTGATACGCAATATTAGCTCGGGAAATACCGAAATCACCATTTCCTCTATTGCCGACCGTCTTGAAAATACCGAAAACGATATTATACGTGCCTTGAACTACTGGGAAAAGCAGAATTTGCTTAAGATAGAAAGAAATGAACTGGACGAAATTACAGGAATCCGATTGATCGATTTGTCCGCTTATACTGCCTGTCCCTACACCGCCGCAGCAGCAGAAGAATCAAATTCGGAACCCACCAATGAATTTGCCGCTGATATACATACCGAAACCGAATCCGTACCGAGACAAAGGTATTCCCCTGAAAAGATGGAAGAACTGACGAATGATGAAAAGATACAGTATGTACTGCATATTGTTGAACTTTACCTGGAAAGGCCGTTAAAGGCTGTGGATACCGACCTGATTCTCTATTTATACTACGATTTGAAATTCTCTCCCGAATTGATCATCTATCTTTATGAATACTGTGTCTCAAAAAACAAGAAGAGTCCTTCCTACATAGAAGCGGTGGCACTGAAATGGGCCGACGAAGGAATTGATACGGAAGAAAAAGCCCGGGAAGCCACCCTGGCATACAACGAGCATTTTAACAACGTCATCAAGGTTTTCGGATTAAACAGGGCTCCCGGTCAGATAGAGCGCCAATACATAACAAAATGGGTGGAAATATATTCATTCTCCGACGATATTATTACCGAGGCTTGCAACCGCACAATTTTAAGAACGCAAAAACCGGATTTTAAATACACAGACAAAATTCTTGAAACCTGGTTCAAAAAGGGTGTAAAAACCATAGACGATATTGCAAGGCTTGATGAAGAGTTTGCCCGGGGCGGCAAAGCCAAACCGGCAAATAATGTGACTCCGATAGTAAAACAGTCCACAAACAAGTTTAACCAATTTCCTCAAAGGACTTATACAGCCAAAGACTATGCCGAATTGGAACGCAGACTTATAAACAAGGGATTATAATGATTGTTAAGAACGTAAGATAATATATAAATAAAGAAAATTATAAATTCATAATAAAGTACAATAAAAATCGAAAAACTGAAAACTACTATATAATAAAGGGAATCAATTTAAAGATCGTCCTAAAAAAGGTAATTTAGTCTATAATAAAACTACATAATTCTTTAATATTAATAATAAATTAGGAGAATATTTATGTCTCTGAAAAACGATATATATAACAAAATATTACGTGATTACGAAGAGCTCAGGCTTAAAAACAAATACGAACTGGACAAACGCATTCAGGAAATCTATCAGGCCATACCTGAGATTAAAGAGCTTGACGATAAAATTGTTTCCTTATCCGCCGAGTCTGGCAGACAAGCTTTATTCGGCAATACCGAGGCATTAAATAATTTAAGGGAAATGACCGCACAAATCAAAGATAAGCAAAAACGGCTTCTTATTGAGAACGGCTATCCGCCCGATTATCTGGACATGCGTTACCGTTGCGAAAAATGTAAGGATACGGGCTTTATAGGTAACGAAAAATGCAGTTGTTTCAAACAGGCCATGGCCGATATGATTTACATGCAGTCCAATTTAAGATCCGTACTCGAACGTGAGAATTTCGCTACCTTTTCTTTCAAGTATTACTCCGACGATTATACCGACGAAACCATCGGTTTATCTCCTCTGTCCAATATGCAAAAAATTGTGGCAAGCTGTAAAAGCTTTATCAGGCATTTTGATGAGAGACATGAAAATCTTCTTTTTATCGGCAATACCGGAGTAGGTAAGACTTTCCTTGCCAATTGTATTGCAAAAGAACTTTTAGACCGGGGTTATACCGTAATATACCTGACCGCATTCAGATTGTTTGATATCCTGGAAAAATATAAATTCGGAAAGGAGGAAGAAGATACATTAATAGCATCGGATCAGTTTGATTATATTCTTGACTGTGACCTGCTTATTATTGATGACCTGGGAACCGAACTTAACAACTCGTTTACAACTTCACAGCTTTATCTTATCATCAACGAACGGCTGCTCAGACAAAAATCCACCCTGATTTCCACGAATTTATCCCTGGACAATCTGCTGACAAATTACAGTGAACGGATCTATTCAAGAATTATCAGCAATTACAGCATAAGGCGAATTATAGGCGATGATATCCGATTGCGCAAAGCTCTCGGCGAACCGACAATGTAATAGTTTTTAACAGCTTGACTTAAAATAACTATAATGTTATAACATTGTTTGGCTTAGTTAACATCATATTTTATGGAGGTACTATTGTAATGCCAAAGCGTGAAATGATCATCGATACAATACCGGTGGGGCCGCTCGGACTTATTGCGCTTGAAAGCAGCAAGAACCTGGGTGCCAAAGTAAATGATTATCTTGTATCCTGGCGTAAAGAAAGGGAAAGCGAACACAAAGAAACCATAATGTTCAGCGGCTACCAGAAAGATACTTTCCTGTTGAATGCCTGCTGCCCCCGATTCGGAACCGGCGAGGCAAAAGGAGTTATTAAAGAATCCGTTCGCGGATATGATCTGTACTTGCTTGTAGACGTTACCAATTACAGCTTGACTTACACGGTTTGCGGGCATACCAACCATATGTCCCCGGATGACCACTATCAGGATTTAAAACGTATAATAGCTGCAGTCGGCGGTAAGGCAAGAAGAATAACCGTCATAATGCCATATCTTTATGAAGGCCGTCAACACAGACGCAATTCCAGAGAATCTTTGGACTGTGCCTTGGCATTACAGGAACTTATCAGTATGGGAGTTGAAAGCATCATAACCTTTGATGCCCACGATCCCAGAGTTCAGAATGCAATTCCGTTAAACAGCCTGGAAACAGTATCGCCTGCCTATCAGTTTATTAAAGCCATTCTTAAAAATGTACCTGATATAAAGATGGATGCCGATCATATGGCGGTCATAAGCCCCGATGAGGGTGGAACGGGAAGAGCCATATATTATGCAAATGTGCTTGGTCTTGATATGGGCATGTTCTACAAGAGGCGCGATTATACAAGAATTGTAAACGGCCGCAATCCGATTATAGCTCACGAATATTTGGGACCCGACGTTGAAGGTAAGGATATCATGATTGTGGACGATATGATATCGTCCGGAGAAAGCATGCTGGAAGTTGCTGCAGAACTTAAGAGAAGAAAAGCCAACCGTATTTTCTTCCTGGCTACTTTCGGACTGTTTACAGGCGGTATGTCCAAATTCGACGAAGCCTACGAAAACGGTTTAATATACAGGCTCCTTACAACCAATCTGGTATACCAGACTCCGGAACTGCTGTCAAAACCTTATTATATCAATGTCGATATGAGCAAATACATCGCTCTGATTATCGACACCTTAAATCACGACAAGAGCATAAGCGAACTGCTTAATCCCGTTGAAAGAATTCATAATATATTGGAAAAATATAATCAGATTAAGAAAAAATAAAGACTTGAAATAAATATGAAAATCGCTGCGGGCCGGGATGCTTGCAGCGATTTTTTATAGACAACGTATTTTTTTAATTGAATTATATAAAAATAGATAATCTAATTCGTATTGCCTGTCTTCCGGCTGAAATCTTCAATTTTTCATTATTCATCTTCCGATACCGTGTTCAATCATAAGCTTTAAAAGTCCTGTTCATTCCCGCCCCATGAATCTGATTCATGAATTTATTCCATATGTACAGGGGATAGGAGCTTCCTTTTAAATCATTAAGCTTCTTCGGCATATCATATCCCACCCAGACCGCTGTGGTATAATACGGAGTATATCCCACAAACCATCCGTCTTTTCTTTCATCAGTGGTTCCGGTTTTCCCCGCACTTACCGTATTTGTAAGCCCGTAACCTTTTGCTGTACCGTTCTTAAGCACTCCCGTCAGGGCTTCCGTTGTCATTCTGGCGGCACCGGTCTTATAAATTTGCGATGATACGGTTTCGTCTTTTACAATTTCGTTGCCTTCCGCATCGGTTATTTTAACGATACAGGTAGGATTCCTGTAATACCCGTCATTAGCCAGAGTGGCATAGGCCGATGCCATTTCCAGAGGGCTTACCCCGACCGTAAGTCCTCCCAGGGCTGCCGCCTGATAATAATCATCTTTCGTTATTTTGGAAAAATTCATGTTAAGCAGATACGAAATACCCACTTGAGGCGTCAGTTCTTCGTAAAGCTTCCATGCAACGGTATTTTTTGAAAGCTCTATTGCCCTCTTCAACTTCATTTTTCCCGCATATGATCCGTCTGAATTTTTAGGTCCGTCCTCTATAGGTTCATCCACCACAATACTGTCCGGCGTATATCCCCTTTCAAAGGAAGGCGCATAGACTATAAGAGGTTTAATGGCGCTTCCCGGCTGGCGGAAAGCCTGATAGCCGCGGTTAAATGTATAGCCGGCATATTCCTGGCTTCGCCCTCCTACAATAGCCGCCACTCTTCCTGTATCGTTATCGATACAGACGGCCGCCCCCTGAAGTTTATAGATGCCTTCTTCGTTCTTTTCCTGAAACTTGTCCAGTTCTTCGTCCACCGTTTTCTGAAGCAGTTCCTGTTTGTCGGGATCTATTGAGGTATAAATCCTGTATCCTCCGGTATATAATTTTTTCTGATAGCGGTAATACATTTCATTATAGGCTTCTTCGTAATTTTCACGATCCTCATCGTCCTTAAAGCTGTTACGGAACACAAAGCCTTCTTCTTTCATCAATGCCTCTATGGCACAATGATATGCAAAGGTCTCCACGTAGTCTTTTTTGTCAAATTCCTGCCTTGCCAGATTAATGGTTTCATTGACGGCATTGACATAATCATCATAGCTTATTAATCCGTTATCATACATCTGCTTAAGTATTCTGTCTCTTCTTTCAAGCGTATTCTCTTTATTTTTTAACGGATCATATCTGCTGGGATTATTGGGTATGGCACACAAAAATATAAGCTCCGACAAACTGAGCTGATTAACTCCCTTGCCGAAATAGCCGTCGGCCGCAGCCATTATGCCGTAATATCCGTTGGCATAATATATATTGTTAATATAAAACTCCATTATCTTATCTTTTGAATAAACCTTTTCCAGTTCCTGGGCAATAAATATTTCCCTTATTTTACGCTCATAAGTGATTTCATGGGTTAGAAACACGTTTCTCGCCAGCTGCTGCGTAATCGTACTGGCCCCCTGGGTAATCTCCCCTTTGTTCTTAATGAGAGCTATGGCTGCCCGGATATTCGCCAGGTAATCTATTCCGTTATGGCTGAAAAATTTCCTGTCCTCCGTAACAATAATGGCGTTTATAACTGCCGTCGGTATATCCTCGTATTCAATGTAATAAACATCCTTTACACCCTTCAAAGTCGATATTAGCTCTCCGTTATTATAATAAACCAGACTGGTCTGGGAAGAGCGGAAAGTCTCCTCGGTGGCGGAACTGACTATATCTCTCGCTTCCTGCTGATATTTCATTATTACTTTACCGTAAGTGTTATAAAAATAAATTATTCCGATTATCACGGTCAACAATATAAGAAATACCGTCAATTTCAGGACCAGCTTTATGCCTTGTCCGATCTTACTCGCTATTCTTTTAGCTTTCGTCCTGTTTCTTCTGTTCATTTTATCCTCCGGGATGTTATCGCTGAATTGATACCATTTGCTAACAATACCTGCTTTTAAATATTTTACGCCGTAAAATGTTGTTATAAGAAGCTCCGAAAATACCCTCCGTCACAACTTAATGAAATTAAACGGCAGCCCCATTTCTTCAAGAATATTTTTTTCCCTTATCTGGCAGCTGAAGATAATCACCTGCTTGCGGTCCGCTATCCGCATAAGGGCTGACTTTACGCGTATGTCATCATACAGGGCGAAACTGTCATCCAAAAGCAATGGCATACTATTATTACCGAAAAACAGATCCGCGACCGCCAGCCGCAAAGCGAAATAAACCTGATCGATTGTGCCGGCGCTTAATTTGTCAAGGACAATATATTTATCGTTCCATACCAATTTTATATTTAGATTTTCGTCGACTTTAATATCCTGATATTTCCCGTTCGTAACCTCGCTTATTATACCGGAAACCGCCCGGTTCAGTTCTTTTCCGAAACTGTCATGAATGGCGGCAGCCAGCTCTCTTATGGTATCGGAAGCCAGCTCTATGGCCGAAATCTCCTTTTCATTTTCCTGCTGCTTTATTATCAAATCTTCATATCGGGCTTTATTGTTTAAAAGACGGGTTTCGCTATCCTCCAACAGGGACAGTTCCCAATTTGTCCTTTCAATCTGAATATTAACGGCTTCAAGTTCCGATTTAAGCCTGTTATAAGAACTTTCCGCTTCCTTTTTCTTTTCATATATAACATCCTGCAGCTTTTCCATGGCCTGAGGAGTCAGTTCCTCGGCAGAAATGAAATTCCTCATATATAACATAATGGCATCATGAAGTTCATCACAGTCGTCCTCAAGAGACTTCATTCTTTCATTTAATTCGGCAAGCAACTTTCTGTCATGTTCCATGGATACGGTCACCATTACATATCCTTCCTGCTTTTCGGCAAGCTCGGTAAGCGAGGTAACCTTATATTTGCCAAATATTTGTTTGATTTCATTTTCTGCTTTCCGGTAATTTTCCTTAGCGTCCTTTATGCGGACATCATAACAGCTTTTAATGCGTTTCTTATTTGCAATATAAACAATACCGCTTATAACCAGTAAGGTAAGTAATGATAATATACCCAGCGGAGCAGATTTGGTTATGATATAGCATGCAAATGATATAACAGCCGAAATAACAATATATAAAACACCCGCTGCTTTACTCTTCCGTTTTTTCCCCTCCAGTTCATTCCCAAGGTTCTGAATGCTGTCCCGTAACCTTAAAACTTGTATGTCAAGTTCCCGGGCTTTGCCGAGATCGTTATTTAAATCGGCACCGTCTGCCGCCTCTTTTTCGCAGGTTGCAAGTTTTTCCTTCAGTTTCCCTATCTGTTGCCGCAGATTAATATATTCTTTTTGCTTTTCAATAAAGCTGCGATATCTTTCCATAACTGCCGGAAGCTCATCCATCAGCCTTGCTTCCTTTTGGTTTCCTGAAGATTTTAATGTCTCCAACCGCGCAATAAGTTTCTTTTTTTCCGTATCCAAATCTTTTAAAGTTGATGTGAGTTTATCAATCTTTTTTACATCTTCGGTTTCTTCTTCAATTTTATTTTCCAGTTCCTTGATCTTTTCTTTATACGAAGCTGATTCCAGGGCCTTTTTCTTTTGCTTAAGCAGTTCGATTGCCCTTTCCACGTTTATTTCCCTGCTTTTTGCGACGGATAAATTCGCAATATAATTCCTTACCTGTGCAGCCAGTTCGGCGTCGGTACGCACCTTTAACTGTTCCATGCTTATGGTATTGCGGAAGGCGGCTTCATTAAGCCCCGGTATCAGCTCATCTATATGGCCCTCCTTGAGCTTGACTTCCCTGCCGGTTTCCATATCCGTTATCGTAAAATAACGGTCATTGGCATGAAAACTCCGTTGCAGGCGATACGATTTTTCACCCACCCGAATATCCATCTGCCCTCCGTAAGCTCCCGGATAATCCCAGGGCAGATATCTGGTATATATATCCTCTTTTGAAGCGGCACCCCTTCCCTTAAGTCTCTCTATCCCGAAAAGCATCCCCTTTATAAAGGCATGCAGGGTGGACTTGCCGGCTTCATTTTCACCGTAGATTATATTAATGCCCGGTTTTAATTCAATTTCTCTTCCGGAAAACTTCCCGAAATAATCCAACTTCAACCTGGTTATAAGCACCGCTTCACCCTCTTAATCTTTGTCCCTGGTTTGGAGCAGGGCTTCAATTCCATAATACAGGGCCTTTTCTGCCACTTCGCCCTGACCGTTTTCCCTTATTTTCTTTATAAACATACCGATCAGATTATCGGCGTTTTCTCTGTAAAGGGTATCAAAATCATAATCCGGAACCGACTCGTCGGTTACCTCAAGAATATTTCCCAATGCATACAAAGCTTCCTTGTCATAATGTATACTTTCGTCACGGAAGCCTTCAATACGGATTTTATATATATTTTGCGGCCCTTCATCTGCGATTTTTACTTTTACCATGTCCTTAAGTGCTGCGTTGGTCGTTTCCGGATTTACGGCAAAAGCCAATGTCTTATATTCCCTAAGCGAACTTTTGATAAACCGGATTTCGGTCCGCTTTCCCTTATCCTTTGTGATTTCCCCCAATATATACCCTCTCGGTCCCGTTTCGTTCTTGTCCAGAGGCTCCAGGGAGCCGGCATATGCCATCTTTTCGCTAATAATCTCCGGTTTATGAATATGGCCCAGGGCGACATAATCGAAACCGGCATCCATAAGTTTTTTCCTGTTTATAGGTATATTTTTCTCGTCTCCTCCGTGGGCAAGAAGGATATGTATGGAATCGTCCCCCGACGGTTTTACAGTATCATAAAGCGGTTCCGTTATGTCTCTCTTATGATAGCTTAAACCGTACACCGTTGTGTCTATATCCGGAAAATACACCGACTCCAAAGATTCGTCAAGAAACATGTATACTTTCCCGTCCCATCCGAAATCGGGATATTTTGATCTTGGCCCTATATAATCGTGGTTGCCCGCCATTATAACCACTCTTGCGGTTTCAAGTCTGGAAAAGCAATAATTTACTTCCTTAAGCTCCTTAATTAAAGGCTGTTTATGAAACAAATCTCCGGCAATGAGAAGGAGGTCCGCTTTTTCTTTATTGCATATGTCTATAATATTCCTGAAACTGTCCCATATTTCCCTCCGGCGTTCTCCAGCCCAGGGCTTGTCAGAATCCGGAACCGCGCCGAGATGCACATCCGCTATATGTATAAATTTCATAAACCCCCTCCAGTTTTCAGCACATTTGATTTTTATATATCAGATTATAACATAGCCAAACCACAAACATCAAGGAAACTCCGAACGTTTATTCTGTATCTGTTCCCGTTTTACCGTTACAGTCATGATCTACATATCTATCAAAAAGCCGTATCCATGCCTTCAGAAGAATTTTTAATTAATTAAATATAAATCTTGACTTATTCATAGCCGTAACTGTATAATCATAAATCAAACCAATCTGCATATAATAGCCAAAGGGTGATTTTGATGAAGACCATAGTAACCGAGCGGCTTATACTCAGGCCTTTTTTGGGAACGGATCTTGATGATTTATACGAATATGCAAAGAATCCGAACGTAGGGCCCAATGCCGGCTGGAAACCCCATGAAAGTTTGTATGAATCCAAAGCCATATTAAGGCAGTTTATGGAAAGCGATGAAGTTCTGGCGATCGTCTGGAAAGAGAATAACAAGGTGATAGGTTCCATAGGCCTGCATAAAGATCCGTTTCGTTCTGCAGACAATGTTAAGATGCTGGGATATGTCCTGTCGGAAGATTATTGGGGCAGAGGCATTACAACAGAAGCCGCCAGAGCCGTTATACGCTATGCATTCTCGGAACTTAACTTATATATGGTCACAGTCCACCATTACTCCTTCAATTACCGCTCAAAGCGGGTCATCGAAAAGTGCGGCTTCATATACGAAGGTACCTTAAGGCACTGCACCAAGATATTCAATGATAATACATATGACGTGGCTTGCTACTCCATGACCAGGGACGAATGGAAAATGTTATACGAATGATACGGCTACTTTTGAGTCATATTACATCACTTAATTAAATTACTTTCTTAAAGTATGGAATACAAATTCTGTATGGAATAAAATACTGACAGAAAATAAATCCTGTCAGTACCGATTTCGATCATATTTCTGAAGCTAATGGCCGTCCTGCCTTAAGCCCTGCCTTCAGTATTATGTTCCGCAATTTTTTCAGCTTAATTCTTTTCCTGCGGTGTAGTCACCGTATCATTTTCGCTCTCATTTCCGGGTATCAGGTGCCTTATCAGTTCATGAGTGCCTGTCGAAGCCAAACCGCTTGCAAGTCCTCCGAGCAAAATCTCCGGAGTAAACTGCCACCCGTTTATCCATAGATTTAATATAACCCCCGCTACACCCATAATAAGCGGTATGTATTTATTGGGAATGAAAGGAATGCTGTGCTTTATAATATATCCTAAGCATAAACAAATTCCCAATACAATCAGTACGACATATCTGGACAAAAACTCCATATATAACCTCCTTCCCGTTCGCAATTAATTTAATCGGATATGTTTAAAGCCCAATCATAAACTGTGTGAACCGGTCTGCCTATAGAATAAATATGCCTGTTTAACCCTACAAATGCCATTTCTATGTGCTTGACTTTATTTTTTTTCCTGCTATACTAAAGGAGTCGCATGCTTAAACATCAGTTTAAAGCAATGCACCGTCAGTTCGAGACCTTCCTGACGTAAAACAAAACTAAAGGAGAAAGAAAAATGAGGAAAAAAACTTTATTCATCACACAGGCGGCCGCAATTGCCGCAATCTACATTGTATTGGTATTTGTATTCCAATACTCAAGCTTCGGTCCGATACAGTTTCGGATTGCAGAAGCGCTTACGGTTCTTCCCTACTTTACACCTGCTGCCATTCCGGGTGTTACCATAGGTTGCCTGTTAAGTAATCTGCTGTTCAAGGCCGATATTCTGGACGTAATATTCGGAACCATGGCAACATTAATAGCAGCAGTTCTCTCTTATCTGTTGAGATTTAATAAATTCCTTGTTCCCATTCCCCCTATAGTGGTTAATGCATTAATAGTTCCATGGATATTAAGGTATGCATATTTTTATGCCGATCCGATTCCTGTCATGATGCTTTCCGTGGGACTTGGTCAGATTGTTTCTGCCGGAATAATAGGGATGATTCTGCTGTTTGCCCTGGAAAAAGTCAGATATGTCATATTTAAAAACCAGTAACCATAATAAAAATATGAAAAACATAAACGGCAGAAACAAGGGGGATTCTCTTTAAACTCACATTTTTTTCATTATGGGAAGAACTATCGTCACGATTGTCCGTTTTATGAACGGATTCTCAGATAAAACCGTAAAGAATGGTTAAACAAACCGGCTGTGATACCTGCTGCGTCATAAGCGCAGCAGTGGACACAGCCGATTATTGTTTATTATGGTTCTTCTATAAATATTAATTATACTCCTGATACCAGTTCTTATAATTTTAAAATATAATTCCAATGCCTGATTTATAACGGATTTACGTTTCTTAAGTAAAATTGCATATTAAACTTTTATATGATATAATTACTACAATTTTACATACACTCCTATGAAACAATGTAAATATATTAATGTCAGGAAGTTGTGCAAAACCGATTCTCGCTAATTTAAGATAAGCAGAAAACGGAAGATGATATTAAACCTCATATTAAAGGGGCGATTAAGGTATGTATGAATTAAAAACCAATAACGGCAAAAAAATATCCTTGCCTAAAATGATTATCTTCGATTACGGACACACCCTGATATATGAGAAGGATTTTGACAGTATAAAAGGTACTGAATCCCTTATGTCCCGCGCCGTAAAAAATCCGGGAAACCTTTCCGCACCGGAAGTTGACGAATTCTCACAAAATTTATTTCACGATATAGGCGGCCACTCAAGGAGAAACGGAATTGAAATTCACTATTTAATATTTCAGAAACTTTTTTTGGAATATCTCGGCATTGAACTTTCCGTAACGCCTGAAGAAGCGGAAACCTTATACTGGGACAATGCCGCTCCCGGAGAAATCATGCCTCATGCGGATGAAATAATAACTTACATAAACAACAAAGGGATTCGAAGCGGCGTCATAAGCAACATTTCGTTTTCCGGCAACGCTTTGGCAAAAAGACTTAACAGGCTGCTGCCCCACAATAAATTCGAATTTGTCATTGCTTCCAGCGAATATGTATACCGAAAGCCCAATTCAATCCTGTTTGAGCTGGCCTTAAGAAAAGCCCGTCTGAATCCTGATGACGTCTGGTTTTGCGGTGACAATATCGATGCCGACATCATGGGAGCATCAAAAGCCGGATTGTTTCCGGTCTGGTATGAAAGCGGCCTTGAATGTTTTTATATGAACAGATCCGCCGGCACAACCCCCGATTGCGAATACCTTCATATAACAGACTGGAAGGAACTTATTCAGCTTCTCGACAGTATGCAGGAATAATAATGAAATGTTACAAAAAGCGCCATAATTAAAGAACGGTTGAAAGCATAAAAATGCAAGATTCATAAAATTTACATTATTGAAAATCCAATATAAGGCGCATAAACATTAAAGCAATATGCGTTAAAAAACTGCCGTGAATTTTATGTCATATACGGGCTTATGCCGAACATGACACATAAATCACGGCAGTTGTATATTTACCGGTGCGGGTGTTTATTTTATCGGACACCGGTAACATGTCTCCATTTATCTTTATTATAAATCACAATGGTTTACGGTTCTCGGGAACGGTATTACATCCCTGATGTTGCTCATACCCGTCATGTACATGACGCAGCGTTCAAAGCCGAGCCCGAAGCCCGAATGCCTTACTGAACCGAATTTTCTTAAGTCAAGATAGAATTCGTAATCTTCTTTCTTTAATCCCATCTCATCCATACGTTTAAGAAGCTTATTGTAATCGTCTTCCCTCTGGCTGCCTCCTATTATTTCCCCGATACCGGGTACAAGCAGGTCACAGGCGGCAACGGTCTTATTGTCCTCATTGAGCTTCATATAGAAAGCCTTGATATCCTTGGGATAATCCGTTACAAATACCGGCTTTTTAAACACCTGCTCCGTCAGATAGCGTTCATGCTCCGTCTGCAGGTCGCAGCCCCAGAAAACTTTATAATCAAAATTGTCGTTGTTCTTTTTCAGAATTTCAATGGCATCGGTATATGTGATACGTCCGAACTCGGAATTTACCACGTTGTGCAGCCTGTCCAGAAGGCCGTTGTCTATAAACTGATTGAAGAATTCCATCTCCTTAGGCGCATTCTCCAGTACATAATTGATAATATATTTAAGCATATCCTCCGCCAGTTTCATATTGTCGTTCAAATCGGCGAATGCCACTTCCGGTTCAATCATCCAGAATTCGGCCGCATGGCGGGTTGTGTTGGAGTTTTCGGCACGGAAAGTAGGCCCGAAGGTATAGATTTTCTTAAAGGCCATGGCATAGGTTTCTCCGTTAAGCTGTCCGCTTACCGTAAGATTGGTCTGTTTTCCGAAAAAGTCTTTTGAATTGTCCACCTTGCCGTCTTCGGTCAAAGGCAGATTGTCAAGATCCAGAGTGGTAACCCTGAACATTTCACCCGCGCCTTCACAGTCACTGCCGGTTATAAGCGGCGTGTGCACATATACAAATCCTCTTTCCTGAAAGAATTTATGAATGGCAAAAGCCAGCAGGGAGCGCACGCGAAATACCGCCTGGAAGGTGTTTGTTCTGGGCCTTAAATGGGTTATGGTTCTTAAAAATTCCAAGGAGTGTTTCTTTTTCTGTAGAGGATAATCGGGGGACGAATAACCTTCAATAATTATCTCCTCCGCCTGGATTTCAAAAGGCTGTTTTGCCTGGGGGGTTTCCACCAGTTCACCGGTTACTATAATTGAAGAACCTACATTTAATTTAGAAATTTCCTCAAAATTATCCAATTTATCATGATATACAATCTGCAGTGTCTCAAAACAGGTTCCGTCATGAAGGACTATAAACCCGAAGTTCTTGGAATCCCTGACGCTGCGAATCCAGCCTCCTACGGTTATTCTTTTACCGATATACTGTTCTTTGTTACGGTACAATTCCCTGACTTCTACTAGTTCCATAGTCAAACTCCTTTATGAATGAATTTATTTTAAAAATATAAATACCGATTTTCCAATCCGCTTATCCTGATATTATAACATAAGATTTCAATATTACAAGCAAATCTTAAGTCGCAGCCCCGACTAAGGCTTCCAGGACGGATTTTGCATCTCTTTCTTTTACCTCTATAAAATTGACAGCCTCATTGATATCCCACAGGGAATGGGCGTCGGAATTAAAAACAATATTACACCGGTTAAAATAGGGATGCTGCATTTTCATTTCCCCGGTTTTCTGAGCATCCTTAATTTCCGCACATTTAAAATTCGCATCCGGAGGGACAAAGCCCAGATTTGATATCAGGCTGGTGGATGTTTTGTCGACATGGGCCGGGATATATACTCCATCATATTCTTTCATTAATTTATCCAAATTATCAAATGTTATGTCCGTAGCATTGATTAAAAGATACGGCTCCTCACCGATTTTTACATCGTCTTCGTTATATATCTCCTGTTTTCCGAATACTTTTTCGTTATTCAATATTTTTATCAATCTGTCATACACATACGAATCAAATGCCATGGCATTTTCAAGATCCGGGAAAAGGCAAAGCACATGGACTTCCTCCATTGTGCACAGCTCCATCCCTGGTATGGCAATTATATCGTTTTTTTGGGCAAAAGAAAAGACAGCGGGACAGTTTTTACAGGAATTATGATCCGTTACGGCTATTACATCCAGTCCGGTTAGTTTAGCCATATTTACAATATTGGCGGGAGTCATATCCTCATCGCTGCAGGGAGACAGGCATGAATGAATATGAAGATCGTAAGCCAGCCTATGCATTAAGCCTCTTATATATTTTCAGAGCAGCTTCAAAAACCGGCAGATCGGTGTACATAACGGTTATTCCCTGTTCCCTGGCCTTTGTTTTTGCGGCTTCATCAAGCCTGCTTCCTTCCGCCAGGATAACACATGCCGCATCGGCCAAAGCTGCCACCGCCAAAGTATTTACATTCGCCATTACCGTTACCCATGCCGCCCCCTGAGGCATTTTCCCCATGGCAACACTTAAAAGATCGCAACAATACGGTACGGATATCTCCCTGTTCAAATTGTCCCCTTCGTTTAACACCTCAAATTCATTTGATTTTAATAACTCCTTTACAGTCATATTGCCTCCTAAGTATTGTACGTCTTATTCCTGACTTTTCTTATCAATCCTGGACAACTCGCCCGACAATTTATGAATATAATCTCTCAGAATATGTATACAATCTTCTTCCTGGGCCACTCCGCGGACAATATCTTCCGCCAGGGCTTTACAGGTAGGAGCACCGCATGAACCGCAATCCAGTCCCGGAAATTTGCGGATTAGTTCCTCTACTTTAGCCATTTTGTTGATGCTTTCCCTCATATCCTTGCCTAACTTGAATACCGGCTCATATGGCACATCCTCGGTCCAAAAGGCGTCGGCGCTTTCTTCGGTATCAAGATGGGTACAGGCTACCGGAAGATATTTTCTCAATCGTTTAAGTTTTACTTTTGCCAGATACGGATTTTCAACAGTCAGAACCCCTCCTACGCATCCGCCGGCACAGGCATTCAGTTCGACAAATTCCAGGTGTTCGAATTTCTGATCCTCAAGATCTTCCAGAACGCGGATTACATTTTCTATACCGTCAGCGGCCAGATAATTATCGGTAAGCAGGGCTCCCGCCTCACCGCCCGTACTTCCCCAGCCGATACCAATCCTGCCGGATTTGCCCAAATCCTCGACTTCATTTACGCTTTCCTTCATGTAATGAAGAAGGAGCGGGTATACTTCTTTCATAGCCAGTACCCCGTCAATTTCACTTTTTTTAATGCCTATGGGAGATTTTACGGCCGTTACCTTCGCCGGACACGGTGAGATAAATATAATCCCTATCTTTTCCGAAGGAAGATTGGTTTCTTTCATGGCTTTTCTCCTGGCATTTATGGCAGCCAAATCCACCGGAGCATAGATTGGCAAAAGATGATCAATGAGATTTGGAAATCTTATTTGTATCAGCCTTACCACCGTGGGGCAAGCCGTACTTATTAAAGGCCACTTTTCTTCATGCTCAGACACGTATTTTCTTGTCAGTTCCGAAACCAGTTCCGCGGCGCTGCTGACCTCATAAACATCATCAAACCCCATTTTTTTAAGAGCTGTGAGCACAATATTAACATCATCCAGATTATTGAATTGACCGTACAAAGACGGTGCGGGAAGCGCAACATTGTATTCAAATTTTTTCATTATGTCGGGAGAATCATATGTGGCAACCTTGGCATGATGCGGGCAAATTCTTATACATTCCCCGCAGTCTATACAGAACTCTTTTATTATAAATGCCTTTCCGTCCCTGACTCTGATAGCCTGCGTCGGACATCGTTTAATGCAGTTTATGCATCCCTTACACAGCTCTTTTCTTAATAATACAGAAGTGAAAAATTCGCTCATGCGCTCGCTCCCTTTGTTAAATCATCGTTCTTTATTCTTTCGGAATAAAGACACGCATTCTGACCGTTGTACCTACACCAACTGTGCTTTCTATATGGAATTCATCCGAGTATTTCTTCATGTTGGGCAGCCCCATGCCCGCACCAAAACCCAGGTTTCTTATATTGTCCGGCGCGGTGGAATAACCGGCCTGCATGGCCAGTTCAATATCTTCAATGCCGGGACCCCTGTCCGTAAGTATCATTTCTATTTCCTCGGGTGAAATTATTACTTCGATCGTTCCTCCGTAAGAATGGATTACCATATTTATCTCCCCCTCATATAATGATATGGCAACCTTTCTTACGATATCGGGATCGACACCCAGCAGTTTCAGCCTTCTTTTTACGTTGCTGGATGCCTCTCCTGCCCTTGTAAAATCATTGGAGTCGACATCGTATTTCAGAACGATTTTTTCGTTCATTGATTCGTTTATTGATTCACCCATTGGCAGGAGCACCTCCGCGAAGCCCCTTTTCATACAGTATTCCGCATGCCGAAAACATCCTGTGACCGGTGGAAAGGAGAACTATTTCCCTTTCTTTTGCCATTTCGATCATGGTTTCATCCGGCATTTTCCCCCTTACAAATACAATGCATACAACATCCATCATTTCTGCGGTACGTATTACCTGGGGATTGCATAATCCCGTCAAGAGAACGGATTTCTCCTTCATAAATGCCAGGACATCGCTCATCATATCCGAGCCGCAGGCAGAATGAACTTCCCTGTCCTGAAACTCTTCCCCGCAGATAAATCTTGCTCCCAATGCTTCCTTTATTTCTTTAACAGTCATATATGTTTTTCAACTCCCATCTAAATTTATGAATAGAGAATTATCTATAAGTCTATAAGAAAATAAAATCCATTTAAATTTAATCACAAACTCAAGTCAGTATGAATGATTAAACGTATTTATATTTGGCTGTTTTATGAATCATGCATGGTTTTTATAACCTTTTTTACAACTTATGAGCAGGTATGAAGATTTATCATTAATCAAGCCTATTATTATGTCTGATATGTTTTATCTGCATATTTAGGTATTATTGACAAGC
>ENA-OWPA01000390-OWPA01000390.1-bioreactor-metagenome-genome-assembly--contig:-NODE-390-length-62297-cov-21.308872_pt1 | contig 62297 bp, 50 predicted proteins | sample MGYA00238139_ERZ651803 | MGnify/ENA primary metagenome ERZ651803 (study PRJEB26909, sample SAMN07631231) | bioreactor metagenome | isolation source: Switchgrass digestor | place: USA: Dartmouth...
GGCCCTTGACAACCACATTAGCGGAAATTAAAGAAACATAGTAGAAAACAATTTACACCACTTGACAAGACACTATCGATACATCAGAAATTTCTAACTTTACTCTATCTTTTAGAAACTGAGGAACGTCATGTTTTTTCCAACTAGATAAGTCCTCGCTAAATTCTATATTAAATTCCTCTTTTATTAGACTAGGGTGAATATAGTTTTCCATTTCTAACATGGATGTATTAAGTCCATAACGTCTTCTGTCATTTGCAGAACATATATCTCTTATTAGCTTGCAATACTCTTCTTTATCATTGTCGTATAAGTGAAACTCTATTACATTTGAATCTTTAAGATAATTTTTATTGACCCATGTTATCAAATTACTACCTTTCATTGGAATTATAGAAATATTTTCTTTTTTTAAATCTATTATATTTTTAAACTCTTCAATATTTTGATTAATATTAATTAAAAAATTAATATCATTTTCACCTTCAACGCAAATCACAAGTTTAGAAATAGCTGTAGGTAAAACACCAAGAGTATCAATAATGCCTTTTATTTTTGCATTTTCATCTTGTTCAATAAAAGGCTCATTTTTATCATTTCTTCTAATAAATATTAGATGTTCTTTGTTAACCATCTTAGCGATTTCTGGTGTATGTGTTGTAATAATTATTTGATGTCTTTCATTACTAGACATTTCTAACAATGTTTCGATTAACATTTTCTGGTAGTTGGGGTGCTGAGAAGTTTCAGGCTCTTCAATAGCATATATGACATCGTTTGAAGGTGCATCTTTAATGAGCTTTTCTGCTTCTGCTCTGAAATAGCTCAGAAGAATCAGCCTTCTAATACCACTACCTCTTTTGTTTAATGGTATATTATCATCTCCAACAAGAGAAAAAGAAAAAATGCTATCCCATCCTTTTAAGTCAAGTTTAGTTTTTAAGTTTGTTGCGATTTCTTTATCGAATTCTTTCAATTTCTCAATAGTTTCTTGCCCTATTTTCATTACTTCTTTTTCTACTTCGCTTTTTACTTTATCAAGATATTCTTGGACTTTTGATAATGCATTTTTAGTTGCTATTTTAAGTGGATTTTGGACTTCTGAATCTTCATCTGTATTGGGTCTATCAGATTGAAATAAGAAATAAAATGGCAAGTTCTTTTTAATACTAATCTATACGTTTTTGGTATCATCACTTGCGTTAATATCGATATAAGTTAAAACTTTGTCTTGTACATCTGATACTTTGTATATAGCTTTCCGAATTTCTGCACTTTTAGTTTTATCAATAGAATTATAATTATCTATACTATCTTTTAATTCATCTAGTTTCTTTTTTAATTCTGTTATTTTCATTGTGACTAATGGCTTTTCAAAAACTGATGGATAATTAGCAATTATGTATGTTTTGATATCTGTTTTATTAATTTTTTGTTTCGAGCAATCATAGACTTTATGAATTTCCAATAGCCCCTCGCTGTTTAAGAGATATTCTTCAGATAAATTAGTGGGATTTGTACTATCAATTACAATTTGCTCATCTTTCCTAATTTTAAAACATGCTCCGATAATAATCTTTTTATTTTCTGACAATATATTACAGTCGTCTGGGTCAATTTTTATTTGACAATCTCTGTCTTCACCATTAATAAACAACTCTAGTGCTTCTAGAATTGTTGATTTTCCTATGTCATTTCTCCCAATTATTACATTCATATTATCATCAAAATTAATTTCCGCCTTATTGTATCCTCTGAAATTTTCCAATATTATTTTTTTTAGTTTCATGTATAACCCTCCCTATTTATACTTCTTATTGAATGAAAATTCAATATAAGTTATGAAATTCCACATAAAAGTACAAAAATCCTTTTATTATTACAAAATTTTATACTATAGCTTTATAATGGGAGCAAGAAACACATACTGAAAAATGTAATTAATATACAAAATACAGTAAGTTTAAATGAGTTTATATAGAATTTTTCAGCAAATTATTTTAAATTTTTAGAGTTTGGGGAGTATAACTCTAAATTACTTTTGTATCATATACAATTGCAAGTTTTGATAAATTTTTAGATAAGTTTGATTTAATTTGGCAATTCATTATTTGTAATACGGTATTATGTGATTACTCCACCTCTTTTCATTTTGTGTGCGTCCAGCGAAGCTGGACCACACTTGCCGGTGAAAGTCTGGCACGGGTAATTTCCAAGAAGCCCGTTAGCTAATCCCGGTGCGTCACGGTAATGTGAGGTGCTGAGCGGGAGGATAAAGTACCTGCCTAAACAGCAGGGCGAGCGAAAATGCAGACCGTAACATCAAGTGAATTCTGCGGCATCGTCAAAATGGTCTCTGGCTTACAGAGTAAAAAGGGGAAGTCGAGCTTTGGTAAATTGGGCGAAGACCACGGAAGATGGGAAGAACTTGGATTGCACCATCGAAGAATCCCCCGGTGTATTGGAAACGTTATTTATTGAAAGTGTGGTTCGGAACGGGAGAGATCCTACTTTGCACAGTGTAAGCTGTAAAGAAGACACTTATAAGCTGAAGAAGTGAAATTGTGGACTTGCAAAGAAGGAGTCGGAGGAGCCCATATTACTGATGATACTACAGACAATAAAACTGTAATGAGGAAAAGGGGCTCTGCTTTATTCAAGTTATCCGATGTAAGTAAGAGCGAGTAAATACCAAAAAGGCTAACAACACCATAGGAAAAGTTCTACAACTTCAAAGGAAACTATACCTTGCAGCCAAGTCAAACAGCAAGAGAAGGTTCCATGCTCTCTATAACAAGGTATACCGAAAGGATATACTAATAGAAGCATGGAGAAGGGTGAAAGCTAAATGGTGGAGCAGGAGGTATTGACCGTATTGAAATAGCTGATGTTGAGGAATATGGAGTAGATAAGTTCGTGCAGGAGATACAACAAGAACTGATAGAAGGAAAATACCATCCCAAGCCAGTGAGGAGAACCTATATACCCAAAGGGAATGGGGAGAAAAGGCCATTAGGAATACCTAACATAAAGGGCAGAGTAGTACAGATGGCAGTAAAACTAGTGATTGAACCTGTGTTTGAAGCAGATTTTCTTGACTGCTCCTATGGGTTCAGGCCAAAGAGAAATGCGCACCAGGCACTGGATAGAGTCCGCAAGGACACGAACAGGAAAGGCTGGTGGGTGGTAGATGCCGACATAAAAGGGTATTTCAATAACATAAACCATGAAAAGCTAATGCTGATGATGAAGCAGAGGATATCGGACAGAAGGATACTCAAAATGGTCTGGAAATAGCTAAAAGTGGGAATTATGGAAGATGGAGAGTACACAGAGAGTGAGATAGGGAGTCTGCAAGGCTGAGTAATATCACTACTTTTGGCAAATATCTATCTGCATTATTTCGACTTAAAATGGGAGATGTGTTACAAACAACTTTGCAAGCTTATAAGATACTGTGACGATTTCGTAATTATCTGCAGAACAAAGAAGGAGGTGGAGCATGCGCTGAAGGCTGTGAAGTCAATAATAGAAAGGCTGGAGTTAGAACTGCATCCGGACAAAATAAAGCTGGTCAGTATGTGGAATGGGAATGAAGGGTTTGATTTTCTGGGTTTTCATCATAGGAGGAAGGTGCCAGAAACATCAAAGGGACAGAAATTTAACGAAACAAATCAATTTCCATCAAGAAAGGCCATGCCAAAAATGAGGAATAATATCAAAAGTGCATTTGCCAGCAGGGCAACGTTGCTGCTGGATATGCAGAAAATAATAGAAATTTTAAATCCGAAAATCATAGGAATGAGAAATTATTATGGGTTAAAGAATGCAGGGAAGCAGCTAAACAAGATTGACTGGTATATCATAAAGAGATTTACATTATGGTATAACTACAAAACACAGAATAAAAGATGGTTTGCTGGCATCTCAAAGGTTCGTAAAGTTATTTGCGAAAACGGACTCCAAAAACTTGCTGTTTAGACAAATGCTGAAGGAAGAAGAATATCGGGAAGCTGTGTGCGTGAGAATCGCATGCACAGTTTGATGAAGGGGAAGGTGAGAAACAAACTTTCCCACCAATCTACTCTACACTAACTTTTTGGGGTGTTGATTTTACATAATTTTTCCATAGAACTATCCACTCATCGCGACTTGCATAATCATCTTTAACATAGGTTTTTGCAATTTTATGAACTGCAAAAATTAAAGCATTTGCATATCTGCCAGGGTTCTTTTCTATGTAGTCTAACATATACGGTAAATATTCTATTCCGAGATTCTCTATTTCTTTATATTTTTCTGTTTCAAGAAGGGGACTGTTGTAGCTGCTGAATCCAATTTTAGGATCATTTGCACAGTAATCAATCAGCTCTTGAAGCTTTATGTCAAAGACTTTTTGGTACTCATCTTCTTCGCTTTGCGTTTCCAAAATAAATTGCTGTTCTTTGCTTTTATTGCTGTGCAAATAAAATAACACTACTTCCAAAAAACACTAATAACTAATAAGGTTATAGCTGACAGAAGCGTCTTTTTATTTAAGATTTTTGCTTTCATTTGTAATCTCCACTTGAGCCAATAAAGCAAACAATTGTATAATTTGCTAACATAATATTATCTAATAATTACCATTATGTCTATAATTCTAGAAGAATAATAATCTATATTGAGAATCAAAACTTAATAAACTTAAGCCGCTATACTTTAAACCTATAGCCGATACCCCATATGGTTTCAATATATTGGGGTTTTGAACTGTCTAACTCAATTTTTTCCCTTATTTTTTTGATATGCACCGTCACGGTGGAAACATCGCCGACAGCATCCATATTCCAGATTCTATCAAATAGCTCTTCCCTTGAAAAAACTCTGTTTGGATTTTCTGCTAAGAAGAGAAGCAAATCAAACTCCTTGGTGGTTAAGGTAACTTCCTGACCTTCTACCCATACTCTCCGAGCATCTTTGTCTATTACAAGGTTTCTGACGGCAATAGTTTTTGATTTTTTCTCATTGCTACCCACAAGTCTTTCATAGCGTGAGATGTGTGCTGTAACTCTTGCTACAAGTTCGTTCGGACTGAAAGGTTTGGTTATGTAGTCATCGGCACCTAGCCCTAAACCTCTGATTTTGTCAATATCTTCCTTGCGGGCCGATACCATAAGTATGGGAATATTTTTAGACTCCCTTAATCTGCGGCATATTTCAAAACCGTCTATATTGGGAAGCATCAAATCTAAAATTATCAGATCAAAATCTTCCTTCAATGCCCGGGCCAGTCCTTTATCGCCCGTCTTTTCTATATCGACGTCATATCCGTTTATTTCAAGATAATCCCTTTGAAGTTCTGCTATAGATACCTCATCTTCAATTATCAGTATCCTTTTTTTCATTTTCCATACCCACCTTTTCTAATTCAAAATATATGCTGGTTCCGTATCCGTATTTACTTTCTGCATAGATTTTTCCGCCATGTTCTTCAATTATCTGCCTTGCGATGGCAAGACCCAAGCCGCTGCCACCCTTTGATGTGTTTCTTGAAGGGTCAGCCCTGTAAAATCTGTTAAAGATATTCGGAAGATATTCCTGTTTTATTCCCTCGCCGTTGTCGTGTATACCTATCAAGACTTTATTTTGCCTGTCTTTAACATCTATTTTAATCTCTCCGTTTTCCTTATCCATGTATTTAATTGAGTTTTCAATTATGTTCGAAAACACTCTCTTTAATTTTTCCGAATCGGCTTTAACTTGCGTGCTGTCGGGTAAATTGTATTCATATTCCATATTTATTCCGATTTTATCCAATTGAAACTTATATTCATCAACCATATCTTCAATAAATGCTTTTAGATTAAGTTTGGAAAAGTTAAAGGGTATCTTTTTTAAATTTTGATTGGAATAAAAGGTAAGGTCATTTATCAATCGGTCCATATCCAGTACCTTTTTGTAGATGATGTCGGTATATTTATCTATTTTTTCAGGGGTATTGGCAACTCCATCCCTTAAACCGTCTATATGGCATTTGATAGATGTTATGGGAGTTTTTAAATCATGGGTAATGCTTGCTATAAATTCATTGCGTTCTTCGTCATATTTGATTTGCTGTTCTAAAGCAGCTTTAAGCCTTTGCCGCATCTCTTCGAAAGCACGGCAGACTTCTCCCACTTCATCACTGGATTTTTCATCTATTACAAAGGATAAATTGCCTTCTTTTATTTGTTCGGCGCCGTATTTAAGTTTTTTCAGCGGCCTGATAATGCTTGAAGACACAGCAAGGGTCAGTAAGCCATTGGTGAGCAGTACTATTATCAAAAAACAGCGCAGAAAATCGGTTATAAAGCCAGCTAGAAATTTTTCCAACGGGCTTTTATCAAAAAAAACATATATTACACCTTTTTTTCCGTCCGACAGCTCGAATTTGTAATTTATATAGCCTAGAGAACCGAAAGTGTTTTCCTGTTCCGTTTCATTTTTATCTGCATTTAAAATTATATGTTTCTGAAATTTTAGCCGATCAATATTGTCTGATAAATAATAGATGTTGTTGTCTATTGCAAAGCAGAAACCGAGATTCATTGACTTCAATTTGTTATCAATGTTTTTTAGATATTCTAAGTCTTCGAACTTATCGGGATGGTTGAGGGCATCGTTTAAAACGGATACTAGTTCTTTAAAAGCTTGTTGAACCTTACTGTCAGTTATTTCATCCGAGTTATACTGTCTAAGTCCGGATTTTTCAAGGTTAATCCCTATCAGGAAAACGGCAAGGACAATTGAAAAAATAAGTGGAATTATTATCATTAATATGTTGGACAGTATCAACTTAAATCTTATAGACATTATAATATCCTCCGAATTTTTACGTAAAAGAGTTTTTATACTATATATCCTTTTGGTAAAACAGGTAAGAACCTGCAAACATAAATATTATACCATATGCCAGAATATATAGCAGTTCATTGATGATTTTTGTAAAATTCAAACTGCTGTAAAAATTTTGGTGCCAGGATAGGTATGTTGTGGGCATAAAGGGTGTTACTTCCGGGAAAATAATCGTTAATGCTGATATAAGTACTGAAGTACATATCATAATTATAACGGTCAAACTGCCGCTTCTGGTAAATTGGGAAAAGAAAGCGGTAATTATAGCTAGAAGAATTATTGGGACAACGGCAGAAACATATGCCATAATATAAAAAGGAAGTTTTTCTAAACAGTAACTGATATTACCGCCGATGAAACTTGTAATTTCTGTGATTACGAAAGTACCGATCAAAAGAACGAAAAGACTTGTGCCTATTGCAAGTATTTTGGAAACATAGAGCTTATTGCGCGTTATTGGCCTTACTAATGACATAATAATTGATTTGTCGGAAATTTCGCCCGAAAACAAGTCACTAGTCAGCATAATTGTAAACAATGGAAGAAACAGTGAAGACATAAAGTTTAAGACAAAAGCCGGAATAGTTGCGTTATTTATCAGGGGGCCTCCCAGTTTTCTAGTGCTTATCAGATTGACTGATGAAGCAAATAGGGATATAAATACTGAGATAAAAAACAACACAACAAACTTTTTGTTTGAGAATATCTTGAAGGTTTCAGTTTTTGTACTAGTCAATAGAGTATGCATTTTTTATTTTCCTCCTTACGCAGGCTTGATTTTTTCGATAAAATAATCTTCCAGCGACAGCCCCATATCTTTTACGCTTTCTACATTGCAAACATCAATCATTTTTCCGTTTTGAAGTATAAGTATTTTGTCGCAGAGCATTTCAACTTCATAAATTTGATGGCTGGAAATTAAAAAGCTTATCATATACTCTTTTGCAAGAAGGGATACAATTTTTCTCAGTTCCTTTGAGCCTTCTATATCAAGACCGTTAGCTGGCTCATCAAGGATTACCAGCTGGGGTTTTTGGTAAATAGCCATTGCAATTGCAAGTCTTTGCTTCATACCCAGGGAAAAAGTTTTTACCTTTTCATTCTTGTAGGTGGTAAGTCCTGTTATATGAAGAACTTCGTCAATTCTGGCAATATCTACGTTCTCGTAGTAACCTGATATAAACTTGAGATTGTTATAACAGCTCAAATTTCCTATTAGTGAAGGTTTTTCTATCAGGCATCCGACATTTTTTATTGCCTCTTCAAAATTATCCGAGATATCCTTGCCGCAAATTTTAACTGTTCCTTCATTAGCTCTGATCAGCCCTGTTATTGCCTTCATTACGGTTGTTTTACCTGAACCGTTTGATCCAAGGAGGCCTATTATTTCACCTTTATATATATCAAAACTTATATTGCTGACACCTCTGCCATTTTTATATATTTTCTTAAGAGATTTTACTTCCAATACTTTTTCCATATTTTCATCCTTTCCGACAGCTTGCATAAAGCATTTTTACCGGTCTTGCAAGCTGTATTTTTATCATGAAAATCGATAGACCCAAAATTTCACATTGCAGACTGCTTGCAGCAATTATTTGGCTTATTGCTTTTTGGCAAGCTCGATTATAGGAACAATTGCTTTTTTATCGGTGAAATCTACTGTCTTTCCGTAAGTCTCCAAAAAGCCTTTGGAATCATTATCAAGCTTTTCCGGATCTTTTTTCTTAATATATTTATACATCAGGTACATCAATAGGCGATCTAAGGCAGTAAGTTTCTTATAATCCAGGCCGCCTCTCAGGACAAAAAAGTGTACTTTATTTTTCATTTCATCGGTTAAATTTTTATTTTTAAGTTCTTCTTTTGCCTCATCGTTTTTAAGAGTCGCACCGACAGCTGCTATGATTAATTTTTTATTGCGGAGTTCGGAATAGTTTTTCTTAATTAGTGGAAATCCAAGGATGTTGCCGGCATATAGCCCTCCACAATATATAATATTGGAGTACGATTTCAGTTTGTCGGGTTTTATTTGATTTGTTCTGAAAATATCGGCAGATAAAGCGTCTGAAATCCATTTGGCATATTTTTCGGAATATCCGTATTTTGATTTGTAAACAACAACTATATCTGACATCTATACAACCTCCCTGGATTTCACTAAAATTAAATTTTACTTGCAGTCAAGTTCTTTTGCGGATATTTCTTTTACTTGTTTTCCGTCAAGTTCTATAATATCTGCAGTGGTGGAGTTAATGTTTGAAATATCAAAACTGATTTTTAATTTCCGATTGTGGATATTGTTTTGTGCATCATTGCCGCTAACTTCAAGCTCAAAATTTATTTGATTTATTATATTGTCTTTATCAACTATAAAATCTGCCTTTATTTTTTCTGGCTGTATATTGTCTGTAAGCTTCGGCAAATCAATGTCCTTAAGGGAAATACCAAAAACTTCACTTATCATGTTGTCTGCTTCCATTTCAATATTACTTTCCTCATTTTGACTTAAGTTCATCATTAGATTTAATAGAGAGGGAATTTCATTTTTGTCTAAATCGATGGAAATATGTTTTTTATCATTTTCAATATCTGTTACGGTTACTTGATTTTTCAGATCCCCAACCAGTGTGTCCAGAATGTTCTCTAAGATTGCTTCCGTTTTGGGATTTATATTTTGATTTTTTTGCCGATTCCTTTTTGTCTCATACTCTTTTTCCGAATGTGTTATTTTGTTATACACATCCGAAGCGTCATGTTTGAGAATTAGAATGTTATCTTCTACTGAAAAAATATAGTTTCTTTCAAAAGCATCGGTATCGATAAAGACTTTTCCGCTGCTTAAACCTTCCTGTTGAACTTTAATTTCCGAGCTCAATTTTATGAGTTCCCTGTTGTTGTCCGTTAATGAGCCGGATATTTGATAGGTTGCGTTTTCAATTTTGTTGGAATTTTTTATAGCAGCTTTGAGAGCTTCGTACCCTGTAGGACCCGATGCTATACTCATTGCTGCAGAACCTATCAGAAGCGAACCTCCAATCACTAAGCCTATGCATGTTCTCAATAAATTTTTGTTCATTTTTTTTACCTCCTTATAATTTAATTTGTTTTTGCATTTTTATACTAGCAACCGAAAATAAAACCGCAGTGAAAGAAGGATTAAATAAAAATGAAAAAATATTAAAAAAGTATTAACTATAGAATAAATTGAATATCGCTGCTAAGAGTGCTATATTATTCTTAAGATTGTTGTTTAATTGTAGGAAAAATTATTTAGCGGGTAATGGGCATTATAAATAAAGGAAAATTACAGAGCAAAGGATAAGTATTGGCTTGTAAATTTTATATTAAAAAAATGGAGTGAGTATTTATGAAGTATAAGATTAGGCAAAAGATGTTTTCGTTGGGAGATAAGTTTACAATAAGAGATGAAGAGGATAGGGATGTATTCATTGTAAAGAGCCAGCTCTTGTCCATTGGAAAAAAACTTAGAATTTTTGACCTTGATGGAAATGAGGTTTGTTATATCGAGCAGCAGCTTTTTAAGTTTATGTCCCAGTATAATATTTATATTAACGGTGAAATGGTTGCACATATAAAGAAAAAGTTTGCGCTGTTTAAGAATGACTTTGAAATTGTGAGTAATAAGGCTAATTACTACGTTGAGGGAGATTTTATTGCCTATGATTTCAAGATATTCAATGATAGAAAATTAATCGGGCAGGTATCCAAAAAGTTCTTTTCCCTTACGGATACCTATGGTGTTGAGGTTGATGAGGATGAGGACAGAGTTTTAGTATTTGCCTTAGTTATTGTAATTGACATGGTATGCCATGACGATGACAAATAGCTCGGATAGCTTAGCGACAGTGAAAATGTATTAAAGGTTTTGAGAAAAGTCAAAACTCCCGAATATGGAAAATCCGGGAGTTCAGGTCATTGAAAATGAATATTTATATATGTGAAATATTTATAATAATCATTGACTATGCCGTTATAAAGCTCTGAATATTTTAATTATTACCCCGTTTTCTGCAGGATAGCCTTCACCCACTAATAAAGCATGATTCAAAAAATCCAATGCTTCGCTGTCTGTAATTATTTTAGGATATGTTCTGAACAGGACACCCTCGGGAGCATTGCCAAAATTGCCGTTGTTCTCTATGAATATTCTGCAGTTTTCTCCGGTATGATCCTTGCCCTCAATCATATATCTTGCCGATAAAGTGTGTTTGTAGCCGGAATTTCCAATGATTTGAGTATCCACACCGCCGGGAAGTATATTTCCTTCAAAGTATTTGCCTGTAGCATTGCCTGTAAACAAAATCATTACAGCGGAATCTCCATTGTCATTTTTTAAGTCATATGCACTTTCAATTTTTACGTTCACTGTCAATACTTCTTCGAAATTCATCCTATCACTCCTCAATTTATTAATTGGTATTGCTCTTTCGTACTGCTATATAGAATGGTAAAATGAAATCATCAAATATTGGGGCGTTTTAAATGAGCAGCCAAAAACTTTTCTGTAAGAGTGAGAACCTGGGAACTCCATATACCCGGACCATGTCCGGCACCAATAACCTTATAGAAGAAAACCTTCCGGTTATGCTTTTTTAAAGCCTTATACATTTCAATACTTTGATTGACATGGACAACATTATCCTCATCCCCATGTATAATGAGAAATGGCGGAAGTTTTTTATCCAAGTCCATGTATATAGGACTTGCTTTCTTTGCCAATTCAATATTGTCGGCTATTTTTCCTCCAATAAATAAAGCTTCCGGACAATCTGCAGAATCATGGTCAATAGCGTCATTGTATTTGCCTAATGTCAGCAAATTTGTGACCCCGAAATAATCTACCACTGCGGTTACTTCATCGGATTGGTCTTTGTAAAGTCCGTTGTTGTACTCTCCTGCGGTAAGTCCGGTCATTAATGCAAGATGTCCGCCGGATGAGTCTCCCCAAACGGCGACTTTATCCGGGTCAATTCCGTAGGTGTCCGCATTTTCGCGCATAAATCTAATGGCACACTTAACATCTTCCAAAGCCGCCGGGAATTTTGCTATGTCGGTGTTTCTGATTTCAACACTTGCTATTACATATCCCTTTGAAGCAATGTGGGATAGATTGGGAATGGCAGAATACAGATCCTGTTTTCCCCATGCAGAACCTTGGACATAAACTATAAGGGGAAATTTTAGTCTAGCCTCGTAGGGTTTTATTATTTGCAGTTTCCTTTCGATATTGCCATACCTGGCGTAAACCACATCATGGAGATATGTACATGAAAAATACATTCCCTCACCGGAAAATTCAGCAAATAAAACCTGTGTTCCTTCAGGCGTTTCATTAGCAGCAATCTTCGCTTCTCTTATATCCATCTTTAGCACCTTTCCTATCGTTTTTTATAAGTTTAATTTTACTTTGGATTTCGCAATGCATTTCTCTTTCATTATAAATATTTTTCTTCAAAAAATAAAAAAAATATGCTGTAAAAGATACTACCATATTAAAGCGGGAATAACTTTACTTCCGGCTTTTTGAATCCGCCACTCATTTTTGGTTGTAATTCTGATAAAAACTATCGTTGCTTATGAAAGATGTAAAAATGATTTGTGCGAATGTAAATCTTGAAAAGCAGAAATTTTATTCTCTTTTCTATTTTATTATTTTGCAATAAAAATGACAAGCTTTTTGTCGTAAGGGTAAAAGTACAAGTCAAAAAAACATTCCTCCTTAGCATTTTATTGGTTATATATGCCAAGGAGGACTACTTACTAAATTGAATTGTCAGTTCTGATTGTCACCTTTGCTATTGTAAATAAAAACTTGAAAAGGAATGCTGTCATTATTTTATACTTCCGTTAAAAACTTCAAAATTAGCTTTTTACATACTCTATTTTACTCAGCAGCATGAACAGGCGTGCCTCATCCTTGTATTCGGGTTTAACCATGTAATAGATATAACTTTCCAGAACACTGAAATGGGGTAGAGAACGTCCTTCAATTTTGAAATTTTTAAAGCCCATAGGAACGTACTTTTCATATATGTCTTTTGGCTTAATATGTGTACGATGTTTCGTGGTTTGGTAAAAATATGGGGTTATATATTCGCAATAATAAGGCTCAAATTCAAAGGGTCTGTTTGGGTACTTTTTCAGATGCTCTGAAAGGGCAAGATGGTATCTGCCAATATAGTCATAATGTTCTTTCCTCCGAGGACAATTGGGTATACAGCAGGGATTTATAAGAAGTTCACAGCGCTCTTTTGAAGGAATTTTTTCAAGGTCTTCAAATCTGTTGTTCCAGTTATAGTCTAATACCACAAGACTGTAATCCTGTTCCAGTTCTTTCGTTAAAGTTTCCAGGTCCCTGATTTGTTTGCAAGTCGAACTTATTATTTTATATTCGGGATATTTTTCTCTTATATATGCTTCCAATACAGGAGAAACTACTATAACTTCATTCATTCCATTATTGGCCATTTTAAGGCACATGTTGCAGTAGGAATCGTTTAAGTGTTCTTCCTTTATATGAGGATTGCTGAATGTAAAACGGATGGGTATGCCTCGTTGATTGAACTGCTTAATAATTTCTTTCATAAAATTGCGGTCCATTCTTCCCTGGAAAGTGCGGCCGCCATTCCACAGCGAGGATGGGAATGTGCCATAAACCGAGCCTATCTTTATATCATCATAGAAATATTCAGGTTTCATTTTCATTACTTCATAAAGAAGTATATTTAGCTCAAAATTTTCCGCAAAACTGGGTATATGAAAATAAATACTCATTATTATCCTCCCAATCTATATTTTGTTGACCTTTAGAGAAGCGGAAATTGTGCAATAAAATATGACTGACCGTAACATCTTTGTCTGGGGTCTGTCTGATGCTGAATAGATAGTTCAAATATGAGTTTTCAAAGCATTCTAGGACTTGTGTAAATTGTAATATTGCTATTGTGTAAATTGGCAACCATAAAAATAACTGTCAATATTATGATAACATTAGTACATAAAAAGTTCAATATGCGGCTTTAACCGTCGTTAGTAGCCTTTAACAGCTTTATTAGCGAGTTTAAAAACGATATGTTCTGGCACGAAAAAAATTGTTAAATATCGCAATGCTGATGTAGAAATTGTTTAGTGAAAATTTTTATCTAAAAGTACAAAAAAATAAGGGAATTGCCCTCTTGAATAATAAAATAAACCCATGTATAATGTTATAGTAAACGCGCGTTCATGGGGGTGGATATGAAGAGTGAGGATATTGCTCGGTTGGCTGGAGTGTCCAGAAGTACAGTGTCAAGAGTCATCAACAACTATCCTAATGTTCCAGAAGAAACCCGGGCAAAGGTTTTGAAAATTATTGAGGAATATAATTATGAACCTAATACTTCAGCGCGAATACTTGCAGGCAAATCCAACAACACTATAGGACTATTTGTAATAAGCATATCTGAAAACGATGGACCGAGCAAAATTTATCAAAGTGCATACTATTCCACTTTTATCAATACAGTAGTTGATGCGGCAAATACAGTCGGTTACTATGTTTTAGTTCATACCATATATTCTGGCAAGGATTATGCTAAAATTAGCCAGTCCTTTATGCAAAAAAGGATAAGCGGAGGAATTTTAGTCGGAAATGAGAAAGATTCGGATGCAATCAAAAAAATCGCAAAATTGGGGTATCCGATAGGAATTGTAGATTATGACGTTGGGGAAATAGAGAAGAATAAGTTGAATAATTCCGGAGTGATTGTTATCAATTCTGCCGATTTTGAAGGAACAGTTGAAGCACTCAATCACTTGATCAAGTTAGGACACAGGGATATCGGAATTATAACGGGCCGAATGGGTACATACTCGGGGAAAGAGCGCTATAGAGCTTACGAATATGTTCTCAAGGAAAACGGTATAGAAGTAAAACCTGAGTTTATATTAAAGGGAGAGTTTCTGAAGAAAAATGCCTACGATGAAGTAAAGAAGCTTATCCATTCTAAAAAACTTCCCACTGCATTATTTGCATGTAATGACGATATGGCCATTGCTGCCATGGAAGTATTCATGGATGAAGGTATAAGAGTACCTGAGGATATATCGATTATAGGATTTGATGATATACCAATGGCTTCGCATGTTAAACCTGCGTTATCGACAGTAAAAGTGCCGGTTTATGATATGGTTACACGTGCGACGGAGGCACTTATAAACAATATTGAGCATGGCACGAAAACATTTAGTAATTTTACATATCCCGTAGAATTTATTAACAGGGATACATGTGCACCAAGAAGAACTGATAAATAAGGTGTTTTAAAGGATAATTATGTAAGTTGGAGGGATATAGTCCTTTGAAGCACAAATAAAACAGTCCGTTTTAAGAATCAAATAAAGAATTAAAATATAAGGGGGCTAAAAAATGAAATTTGGTTATTTTGATGATTTAAACAAAGAGTACGTAATAACGACTCCAACTACTCCATATCCATGGATAAACTATCTTGGAACCCAGGAATTCTTCTCAATCATCTCAAATACAGCAGGTGGATATGCTTTCTACAGAGATGCCAGATTAAGACGTATAACAAGATATAGATACAACAATGTGCCAATCGATATGGGCGGACGTTATTTCTACATATATGACAACGGTGATTTCTGGTCACCGGGTTGGTCACCGGTAAAAAAAGACCTTGACAGCTATGAGTGCAGACACGGTCTCGGATATACAAAGATAACCGGTAAGAGAAACGGTATAAAAGCTGAAGTAACTTTCTTTGTACCGCTCAATTACAATGGGGAAGTTCAAAAAGTGATAATTACAAACGAAGGAAATGATACTAAGAAAATAACTCTCTTCTCATTTATTGAATGGTGTTTGTGGAATGCTCAGGACGATATGACCAACTTCCAAAGAAACTTCAGCACAGGTGAAGTTGAAGTGGAAGGCTCGGTTATATATCACAAGACAGAGTACAGAGAGCGTAGAAATCACTATGCTTTCTATTCAGTAAATGTTCCTATTACAGGATTTGACAGTGACAGAGACAGCTTCATAGGACTGTACAACGGATTTGATGCACCAAAGGCAGTGGTTGCAGGAAAATCAAACAATTCCGTTGCCGACGGATGGGCTCCGGTAGCATCCCACTCTATAGATATCGAATTAAAAGCAGGAGAAAAGAAAGAACTGGTATTCATATTGGGTTATGTTGAAAACAATCCCGATGACAAGTGGGAAGCCAAGAATGTAATTAACAAGAAGAAAGCCAAAGAAATGATTGACAAGTTTAAAACAGTGGCAGATGTGGACAAGGCATTCAATGAGTTTAAAGAATACTGGAATTCTCTGCTTTCACAATATACAATAAAGAGTCATGACGAAAAACTTGACCGTATGGTAAACATCTGGAACCAGTATCAGTGTATGGTTACCTTCAATATGTCAAGAAGTGCGTCCTACTTTGAATCCGGTATAGGAAGAGGTATGGGCTTCAGAGATTCAAATCAGGACTTGCTGGGATTTGTTCACCAAATACCCGAAAGAGCAAGGGAAAGACTTTTGGACCTTGCTGCAACGCAGCTTGAGGACGGTGGCGCATATCACCAGTATCAACCGCTTACAAAGAGAGGTAACAATGAAATCGGAGGTAACTTCAATGACGACCCGTTGTGGTTGATTATTGCTGCTGCTGCATATATCAAAGAAACCGGTGATTATAGCATACTTAATGAAATGGTGCCTTATGACAATGATATGAGCAAGGCCGATACCTTCTTTGACCACTTGAAACGTTCCTTCAATCATGTAACCAATAATCTCGGACCTCACGGATTACCGTTAATAGGAAGAGCAGACTGGAATGACTGCCTCAACCTGAACTGTTTCTCATCTACACCGGATGAATCTTTCCAGACCACTACAAGCAAGGACGGAAAGGTTGCAGAGTCGGTTATGATCGCCGGCATGTTTGTATATACCGGTCCTGACTATGTTAAATTGTGCAGATACATGGGCGAGGAAGAGGAAGCAAAGAAAGCAGAGAAAGCTATTGAAGATATGAAAGAAGCTATTATCAAACATGGATACGATGGAGAATGGTTCTTAAGAGCGTATGACGACTTCGGTAGAAAAGTAGGAAGCAATGAAAACGAAGAAGGTAAGATATTTATTGAATCTCAGGGCTTCTGCGTAATGGCAGGAATAGGCCTTGATGACGGAAAAGCAGTAAAAGCATTGGATTCCGTTAAAAAATATCTCGATACTCCATACGGAATAGTGCTTAATAATCCTGCCTTTACAAAATATTATATAGAATACGGTGAAATTTCCACATATCCGCCGGGATATAAAGAAAATGCAGGAATATTCTGCCATAACAACGCATGGATAATTTGTGCTGAGACTGTTGTAGGAAGAGGAGACATGGCTTTTGAATACTATAAAAAGATAGCTCCTGCCTATGTAGAGGAAATCAGTGATATTCACAAGACTGAACCATACGTTTATGCACAGATGATAGGCGGAAAAGATGCAAGACGCATGGGTGAAGCTAAGAACTCGTGGTTAACAGGAACAGCTGCATGGAACTTTGTGGCAATTTCCCAGTGGATTTTAGGTGTTAAACCGGATTATGACGGATTGAAGATTGACCCATGCATTCCGAAAGATTGGGATGGCTACACTGTTTCAAGATTGTTCAGAGGAGCAACCTATGTAATAGAAGTGAAGAATCCTGACCATGTTTCTAAGGGTGTTAAGAAAGTTACAGTAGACGGCAAAGAAATTGAAGGAAACATTATTCCGGTATTCGGTGACGGAAAAGAGCATAAAGTGGAAGTTATAATGGGTTAATTCAAAACAAGTTACCATTTTTTAAATGAAGTAAAGGAAAAACGAAAAGGTTTAATACTCTAAAGCTTAATTTATGGGGAAACTAAAACCGCTTATGCGGTTTTAGTTTTATACCCGTGGTTAAAAGGAGGGTTTACATGTTGGAAAAATTAGTTGCCAGAGGAGTTAAAATAACTCCTGAAGCGGTATTGAGAAATAGTTTTAAGAGCTTAAATGAAAATTCAAAAGTAGATGCTTTGTTTACAGACACTACTTTTAAGAGTGTAATCGGAGTGTCCGGTCTGCCTTTTAAAGTGCCTGCCGTATTGCAGCTTTTAAAGAGCAGAGATGTATCGGAATACCTTCTTACCCAGGCAGAAAACGGTGCATCAGTAATGGTTGAAATTGAAAGCAGTGGAAGTGTTTCAGTATATAAGAGTGCCAACGGAGAGATACAAAAAATTGAAGTGCCGGCAGAAATAAAGCAGAAAATTGAAACACTTCTTTCAAATGTGAGCAACTGGGCAGGGCATTTAAACGAGAAGGGAGAACATGTTATAGATTTACGCACTCCTGCACCGGGACCCCACTTCTATGTGAACCTTCTCATGGGAAACAGGATAGGTTTTGACCATGCCCTTCAGACAACTCCCAAGAGTGTTGTTGACAGGCTTGGAAGAGGAGCGTTCAGGTCCCATGCTGCAACCCAGGTACTTGCAACCCGTTGGGATATGAGACAGGAAGAGGGAGGATTTCCTGCAAACCGCCAGTTCTATCTGGTTGAAAACTACAAAAAGATTTTCTATTCGGCAGATCCCAATGACTGCAATATAGAAAGTGCAACCTGTACTCATTCTCAGAATCATACTATTATCGAGTACAGAACCAAGTGCGGTCTTTCAATAAAAAGAACCATATTTATACTTCCACAGATTGAAGGTTTGCCTTTGGCAACAGAAGTTCAGCGAATTGAAGTTACCAATCTGACAGATAAGGAAAGAAATATAAAACTCGTATATACAGGCATGTTCGGTACTCCTGCAACTCATGCCATATTTGAAGACGTGCTTTATACAAATGTTATTATGCAGTCATCCATAATTAGAAAAGATGACGGTTCAATAATTGCCATTACTCCGGACTATTATCCCGAACCTTTCAGGGAAGATATGAGATTCCATACAATGATGGTGAGAAATGGCGACAGCTTGGAATTCCCTAAGGAATTCTGTGCAAATTACAATGAATTTGTCGGAAACGGTACTTTGGAAGATCCTGAAAATATCAGCAAGCTCAGCAATCATTTTTATCGTAAGGGCCCCGGATTCTTTGCATTAGCTTCCGAAGTTAAATTGGGTGCAGGAAAGACTGCAGTATTTGATAATTTCACCGGACTTTCTTCCAATAAAGTCAATCCGTCATTCAATGAAGAAGTATTTAAAAAAGAGGTTTCAAATCTCGTTGACAAGTTCTCAAATGCTGGAGAAGTTGAAAAGGCATTAGAACAGGTAATTAAGTTTGCAGAAAGGTATTCGAGCTTCATGCAGCTAAAAACTGAAGACGAGGAATTCAATACTTACTTCAATAAAAATCTTCCTTTCCAGGTACTTTATCAGACTTTTGTATCCAGGTCCTTCTGCCAGACCCAGAAAGGATATAGGGAAATCGGCTTTAGAGAGATACAGGACTTATATGCTTCCATGTACTATTTTGTAAGTATGGGCGAAGGAGACTTTGTAAAGCAGCTTCTTAAAGAATGGTGCTCAATGATATTTGAATTCGGATATGCTTACCATAACTTCTTCTGGGTAGGTAAGGAACCGGGCAAGTGGTCTGATGACGCCCTTTGGTTTGTACAAGCGGTATATCGTTATATCAGCCTAACAGGGGATATAAAATTCTTAGATGAGGAAGTTGAAGTTGCAGGAACAAACCCTGCCGCTAAGAGACCGGTATATGAAACAATTAAAGCACTGATAAAATATTCAGCACAAATTTCCATTGGAAAACACGGCTTGCCTCTTCTTGACAATGCCGATTGGAATGACTGCTTGAAGCTTGATAATGATTTCATAGACGGTATTACCAAAGAGAAGCTGTATAAGGAACAGATTGCAAAAAGCGGAAATTCGGATGAACCTTTTGAAAGCGACTATTCTGAAAGTGTAATGAATGCCTTCTTGCTGAAAGTGGCAATTGACGAGATGATCCAGCTTTCCGGCGAAAAAGGAGATGCAGAGTACAAGGCACAGCTTGAAAAGATGTCTTCCAAGTTGTTTGACAATATTCAGAAGCACGCATGGAAGGAAGACTTCTTCGCAAGGGTATTGTTCAATAGGTTCAAAGACGGAAAATTCACTTATCTCGGTGCCAAGGGGGACAATTTGTCGGCAGACCCTGAAATTGACGGTTCATACTTCCTGAACTCCTTCAGTTGGTCCATTCTTTCCGATAGTGCCGATGAAGAACAGATTTCTATTATGCTGGACAGAGTAGAGAAATATTTGAAAACTCCCTATGGTCTTAAGCTGGTTACACCGACAGACCTTGGCAGAGTGGCAAACGATACAGCTACAGGACATTATTTCCCCGGTGACAGGGAAAACGGAGGGGTATTCAAACATGCCACAATGATGGCTACTGCTGCTATGTTTAAGGCTGCTAAGACAGTAAAAAGCAAGGAACTTGCTGCAAGGCTTGCCAACATGGCATATTGGATGGTGGACTTAGTTGCTCCGTTCAGGACTATGTCCAATCCTTTTGAAAAAGCCGGAAATCCAAGATTCTGTACACAGTATAACAACAGTGAAACCGGAGAAAATATCGGACCTATGCTGAGCGGTACCTCTACATGGCTTACATTGACCTTGATGAGTGCTTTTGGAGTTGAATATACAACCAAAGGTCTGATAATTGACCCTATAATCAGGGAAGGAGAGCAGACTACTTCATACAGCGTCAATACAGGCAAGGCAGTTTATAATATAACAATAAAGAAGCCGAAAGGATTCTACCGCAGTGCTGACGGAAATGTAAAGATTTCCGTTGACGGTAAAGAAATTGAAGGTAATCTTGTTCTATTGTTTAACGATAACAAGGAACACAATGTGGAAGTGTTGTTTTCATAATGCAGAAGTGGATGCTTTTATAGTATAAATAATAGGCACATCCTGAGGATTTTAGGATGTGCCTATTGATATATTATGAAAAATTATATAAGTCACACTTCAATGAGTCCGAATTTTCTAACCAACCATATGCAAAATTTTTGTTTCATATTGGTTGGCTTTTCCAACGGTACAATTATTCCGTTCAGGACACGATAACATAATTCAGCCGAGACATAGTGGGTAGTCCCGGTGGATTCAAATTGTATTCTAAAAAACTGATGATTGTCTTTTATTTTTGAATCTAAAACTTTAGCCTTTCTATATACATCTCTGGCAGCTGGTGCAAAAACGGGATCGCCCGGTAAGACAGGGATTTTGTAAATGTCTTTGAATTTCTTCTTCTTTCTTATCATTATTATTCCCCCTTATCCTGTTTATTGAACTAGATAATTTATTGCCATGATTGATAGGATTTAAGTAAATTTCAGTAAAGCAAATGTTAATGAGAATTTAGTAAAATGTATAATACTGCAATTACATTTATATATTTATAAATAGTATACTACTTACTTATTTATTTTGTGAATTTGAACTTATGTCAACCAGAGCTGATTTATATTTGCTTTAGATTTAGCAGTAAAACAATAAGTTATACTGTTAAGAGAGATACAAAAATTTTTTAAGTTATACATTTTATAGTTATATTCTACATACAGAAGTAAAATCCTTTAATATTAAAAAAAATAAAATATTTGATAATAATATCGGAATATAGCCAGTTAAAGGGAAAGCTATCAAAACATGCGGATATGAAGATAATTAATTATATCTTTAGATGGATAGAGTTAAGTATTTTTAAGTCTTAATTTGGGAGAAACAAAAATGTAATATAGCTGTAATTGATATAAGTTCTTCTTTATAATACTATATTTACAGGATAAAATATCCAATTGAAATAGACTTAAGTAGATCAGTGATCTTTTCTTATTTGGTTTAAATTGTAAAAAATATCAGTTGAGTAAGACTCAGACAACTAGAGATATTTAGATATGTAAAGAATAATTATATTAAGTTTGAATAATAAAATGGACTATTTTAAGGAGAGTTTGTTATGAATAAAATGTGCAGAAAGTTTATAATTTTGGGAACAATAGCTTTTGCTTTAATAATAGGTAGTTTGGCTACAAAGCTGGTATAAGCACATGGCAGTAATGTTAATAATCAAACCTATGTTGAGTTTGATAAAAATTCTGCTAAGACTAAAGTTAAAATTTTTGTATCAAGAGTTGGCGATGAAGAGTTATATGACTCTGCTGACCTTGTTGCAAAAGGGAAATTTCCGGGTGTTAAGGAGTTTGGACCTAAAACTGTTTACTTTGAGGGTTATGATGGAAAAATGCATAGTTTAACGTTAGAAACAGTAAAGTATGATTTTAAGATTAATGACAGCATTAAAAATCCCACAAAAAGACGTTTAATCGAGGTTGTATTTCTTTCTGATAGTGATATATTACCGGATATAGGTTCAGAGTATGTATTGTTTCTAAATGAAAATATACAATAAAGAAAATACTTCATACTCTTTAGTTTGCTATGAGTAAGGTTATTATTTATATGACAAAGAAACGAAAAAAATTAAACCCGTTATTATTGCTAACAATGAAGTAGATTAAAAGAGATTAAAAGAGAAGTATAAATCAATAGAGAAAAGCAAAAACGATAAAGAGAACACGTAAAAGTAAATGTTCCAATCAAAAATAAGCTATTTAATAGTATTGAAAACCAATCATCATAGAATGGTAAAAAAGCCGGCTGTAAAGCTTTACAGCCGGCTTTTGGCTTGATTTTAATTCATACTTTCAACTGGAAATTTCTTGATATAACCGAGCAAGTACATTTTAATCAATGCCAAATCAATGGAATCAACATATCCGTCTCCGTTAAGGTCGCCGTATTTGTTGTCCGTCGGAAGGTTTTTAGTGATTCCAAGCAAATACATTTTCATATATGCAAAGTCTATTGAATTTACCTCATTGTCACCGTTAACATCACCGTACAGGATGTTTTCTACAGGAGTTGGTGTCGGTTCAGGTAAATCTTCAACCGGGGTCAGTATCGGTTCAGTTGCCTCAATGGTTACTGTTTCTGTTTTACCGACATTTATATTGTCTCTGGAGGCCAATCCTTGTATAATCGGTCCCTGGGCTGTATAAGTTCCGGGACTGATTACCCTTGCATAGTATTCAATATATCTGACCGATGAACGGCTGTAAGCATAAAAGCGTATCATCTGTCCTTCGGTGTTCCAGTATGAGTTGTAAGGTTTTAAACCGGAAGGCAGATAGTCGGTTATCATATATGTGCCGTCGAAGGCAGTATCGCTGATATTCCACTCAAGTCTAACTTTAATGATGTCACCTTGCTTTAAGGTATTTGACGAGAGAGGGAAACCATTGATGTAGTAATAAGTCCTTTTAATTGATATTTCATTATCCTTTTTATTTACGTCCAACACATCTTCCTTGAATATGGATACTACTGATACAGTTCCTTCAATGTCAATTACCCTGAAATCTTCCAACTGGGAAGGTAAAAGCGAAATACAATGGGATGAACCGTTTCTTACTGTAACAGTCTTGGTTTCGCCTCCCAAAGAATAGGTGATTTTACCTTCTTTAGTTTCCCGATTTTCCAGAACAGTTGAGATATACATCAGTTTTTCTATGCCTATAAGAATATCTTTAGTGTAGTTCCTGAGACAGTACTCATATAAACCATCACTTTCCGGTGCTTTAATTATAGCAGCAAGGTATGCGCATAAGGAGGTTACTTCAAGGATATCATCCTTGTCTTTTTCTACGTTAACCCTATAATACGGCTCAAATTTTTCTATATTGGGATAGATTCTGTTCTTGTAAATTAACTCTGCAGTTGAAACATCTCCAAGTTCGCAGTAAGCCAATGCCAAATATATAAGATCTTTTACGCTCAAATTATCTATCTTTGCAACTTCTTCAAGTTCAAGCAATACCGGTTCCTTAAAGACAGAGAGTCCGTACAGTGCTTTTACTTTATCTGAGGCACTTGTACTTCCGAGGCTATTATAGAAGTAATTTTTAAGAAGTTTGGTATTTACCATGCTTTTCACTAAAGAAGCAAGTTTGGCGGTAAGCTCGAAGTCGCTCTCGGAGTAAGGTAATAGCGAAAGGCCTCCGTCGGATTTTTGATATTCTGAAAGAGAAGGCTTTGGCAATTCGCTGTCAGTATAGACATCTTTGAAATATTCCTCAATCAAAGAGGAAGCGATATAATTGGATACAATTTGGTCTATTCTGTTGCCGTAGCTATACCTTAGGCTTAACAGGTCACTTAAATACATACCTGAACTCTTATCCTGGAATACTAAGCTGGTAAAACCGGATTTACCGCCGGTAATATGCATATTCGGTTCGGCATCGTAATATATAGCTTTTTCAATCTGATAATAGGATTTTACTACATTGAAGCTATGTTTTACAGCATCGGAGTAACCTTTATCGGAATATGCCTTTATGATTATATCCTGCTGGCCTTCTTTCAAGGTCCAAAGAGGAATGTTAACCCTTTCGAAAGCTTTACCTTTAACAGTTAATTTTGGGTTGGATTCATCGGAACTGATTACCTCGAAGGTAATCTCGTCATTTTCTTTAAGCCCGTTGCCGTAAGCATTGACGCCCAGGATCGGTTTGTCGCCCTCTAAGTATGTAGTGTTAAAGCTGTAGTTTATAAAGAATGGAAGAGTAACAATTATATTTGTTTTGTCGCTTCCGGCGTGTAAATCTTCTGAAATGGCAGATAAAGTCACTCTCCACGATGTAATGTTATCTGGGAGTTTGAAGGTAGTTTGACCTCTTCCTTTCTCATCGGTTTGAATAGTAATAAATTTTGCTGTATCTTTAAAATCTTCTCTGACGTTAGGCTCAGAACCACCGGCTCCGTCATAGTTAGCTTCATTTGCAGGAAGCGGTGATTTGTCATAATAATCATAATATACCTGATTTCTTTCCAGGTTGTGGGATTTGCTTTCAAAGTATACTCCGGACCCTACATAGGTATATAAGGTTTTTAAGAGGTCGACATTTTGATCTTGCAGATGGAAGAAAGCCTCGTCAACAACACTTATATTCACTGTTGATTTTACAGGATTTCCGTCAAGATCATTAATATTGAAGTAGACAGTAACATTATCCCCTGGTTTATAGGAGTCCTTGTCTGTTGAAGCTTGGATTGTGAGATTCTTTTCCTGTATATCATAGATAACACTGATGGAACGAAATACATAGGTCTTGCCGTTGAAATAAACTGCATATACTGCTGTGTTGGGAATATCTTCTTCGCTAAAGTTGAAGGAGTAAGAGGATGATGTTCCTATATCGTAATCGTATATGCCGTTTTGTGCTTTGAAGTATAAATAACTTCCTTCAGGAAGGGGTTGATCTCCGTATTTGAAAAATACATCGACCTGTTCTCCCAATCTGTAGTAGTCTTTATTTAGTTCAAGGGAGTATACAGGACTGCTGTAACTTGAATAGTCATAAACTTTGCCGCAATATAAAGTATTGGACATTTTTCTTCCGTTTCCGTCAATACTTGATATTTCCACAGTATAGTACCCGTCCAGTATTTCCGGGGCATTAAAACTGTAGGATGCAGTTCCGTCGGAAGAAGTTGTCATGGAAAAGTCACTCATATGTTCTTTTTGCAATTTATATGAATAGCTCTTGTAAGTGGTTTTATTTATATAGTCATAATAGGTGCCTGTTTCTGTTTTTATCCATGTGTTTTTATATATTGAACCGTTGATTTTTTGATTAGCCACAGGATCTCCAAGGTAGTCATAGCTGCTCTCGGCAGTTCCGTTATTAATACGTTCAAGATCAATTTTATTAACCTTGGCTGTAACAGTTGCTTTGCCGTCTTTAATTTTGGCATCGCTTTGAATGCTTATATCGTTTATAAATACTTGTAAGTAGTCTGAAGCGTTAATCTGTCCGCTTTCAGGCAATGTGGCCCGTGCATTGATAATGGCTGTACGTACACCTTGAACACTGTCATCTGCAGTTGGGGAATATTGGACACTTAAATTTCCTTTTGAATCAGCCTTCTTTGTTGTAGACGAAATATTACCGTTTAATTGATACGCATTTACATAGTAGGTAATATTTACATCGGATACTCCGGTTCCTTCGAAGAAAGCAGCTCTTATATTGAATGTAGCTTGTTCATCTACAAAGATAGCTTCTTTGTCCTTCGTGATTTCCAGTTTATAGGACGGTTTGATATAGTTTTTTACTCTTAAGTATTGATTGATAATTGCTTTGTCGCCTTTTTTCAGAACAACATAGTAATAGCCCTCAGGAAGGTTGGGAAGATTGATTGAAGCTTCGAAGAAGGAGTTGTTTAACTGCAAATTTTGCTTAATAATCGGTGCTGAATTGTCATATCTGTTTGAATACAATTCCAGTGTTAAATAGTCAATCGGTTCATCAGAATAGCGATTTTTAACAAATCCCCAGATATTAACTGTGTCATCGGATTTATACATATTTTTGTCAGTGTAAAAATAGGTCCAGTATTTGTTTCCATTAAGATAAGCTTTGCCGCTGCAATCTAAAATGCAAGACTTGCCTTCTTTGGTAGTAACTATCATGAATTTATTATATCGGTTATAAGCATAGAGGTCGAAGATTATGTTATCATTCTGATCGGGTACACCAATGCTTTCAAAGAAAGCTACCCCATCATTTCCGGAATAATGAACATTATCATAACCCTCAAATTTTATACTTGCACCTTTAATTGGCTTTTGCGTGGACAGATCATTGAGCCATACCAGAGTATTGGTATTGCTTTCAGCTATGTATATTCCGGTGTTTGTTATTTGTAGGAAGGCTTGGAATTTTACATCTTTCCAATTACCGTCGAGAATGTAATATCCTTCAGGTAATTTCTGAGGTAACTTTATATAGGTTTGGCCATAGGTTTTGGAAATATCTTCATTTAAAACTTGCTCAAAATCGAGGACTTTTTGCAAATTATCTACGGAAACCGATTTCTTAATGTAGTTGCGAGCCCAATAAGGGGTGGTATTTTTTTCTTTAATTGCGTCAAAAAAGGAGTTAAAATCTTTATAAGCATAAATGCTCATTTGAGCTTTTAATTCTACAGGTGTAAATCTTCTGTTTTGAATTGAATATATAACCAAGACTTCAGGGATTTCATCCGGTGCAAAGTCATAGAGATATCTTCCGGTGTATATGTTAGCAGTAATTTCATCCGGTGAGGGAGTAGCATTTGCATTTTTGCTCTCTGTCTCAAAGGAGAAAACATAATCTTCCGTTAATTCTCTGTTTGTGCCTTGAAGTTTTATGCCTTTTCTTATTCTAACAGTGTATACGGTATCGTATTCAAGTTTTTCAGGGACAAATACGGCGGTTTTCTTGTGGATTTCAAATTTTCCTTTGACAGCCGGTGTGATTTCGAAATGTTCTTTAAAATCGGTAAAGTTTTCATGGCTGAAATTTATTTCTATGCCTGTGTTTACGGGTACATTTACCGATTTTTCTCCTGGAAGTGTTCCTGTTATTTTAAAGGCTGATTGGGTTTGGAACACCCAGGTAATCTCTTTATCCGCTTTTATCCTAAAGGTATAGAGACTGTTTTCCATAAGAGGTCTGGCCAGCTTTATGCTGAAGAAATTTTTGTCCAATTCCTCAATTATGGGTGCCGGTTCTCCGTCAATGGAAAAAGCATTGCGAATTTCATCAAGAGAATAGTCTTTTTCCGTTTCAAGAAGAAACTCACTGTCAACTGCTATTCCTGTTGAATCGGAATCTTGAGCAACCAAACGAAAACCGTTTTTAGGATATGCCTCAATACCCGATGCAAAGCTTGATGTCATGACTGAGACTAGCATGGTCACAATAACAATGACTACCATAGCTTTCTTAAACATAAATTTTCTCTCCTTTGCAATTATTTATATATTATTAAAAAGTAGTATCATACTTAGAAAATAGCTTTTATATAGAGGTAGGTTTTGTAGAAAAAGGATGTTGCGTATTGCTGGGTGAACACAATATTGTATCTTGTGAATTATAAATAGATATTGATGTATATTAAGTTTATTAGATTTTGTATTAAAGTGATTTCATATTAGTAGTATATCATATTTTGGCACAAAACTTCAACAAAGGGATAACGGTATTAATATAAAAATCCAGGCAAATATGCTGGATTTTTATAAGTTTATTGTAATTTTTTAACTGCCTATTCTAAATTCCATTTTTCTTTGCATTATTGTATAGTATTTCTAATTCAGGCTTGTATTTATTAATAATATTTTTTATTTCCTCGTTTCCGGAATAAATCGGTTCTAAATTTTCATCAACATAAATCTCATAAGCATCTTCCTCTTTTTGAATTCTCACACCATATATATATTTTCCAAATATTTTAGGCCAGATTATTAATGCAAATTCATTGGTTTTGTTCGTCACACCAAGATTACCGGTAAAACTTAAATAATTAGGTTTTTTTACGTTGTATTTATAGCCGTTTTCATCGGTGAAAATATGGAAGCCATATGAATTTTTGGGGATAACATCAACATATGGTTTATACTTAATATAAGTTATAGAAAACCAAGTTATATTTATTAATGCAAAGAATAATATTGCGGATAATATTAAAATTTTAAAAGGTTAAATTATCACTCGCTTTCTTTTTTGCTTTTCGTCAGTGAGTAACAATAATACTGCTTCATGCTTATGACATTTTTGTAATTTACGGAAAGCTTTTCAACAATAGATAAGTATGAAGCTAAACATATAATTTTGAGTTAATATGTAATCAAATATTTTAACAAATATCAAAAATTATACAGAAATGACCTAAGTATGTCAATATATGTTTATATCTCATTGATAATATGAAAGTTTGGCTAATTTGACTTTATTGCACTAAATAAATTATCTTTTGATTTTAATAAATAGTAACTTGTTTTTCCACTTTTTTAATATTATACTTGTATTCAAAATAATGCTTAATATATAAAAAATTTATTTATGCCAAAGCTCACTTTGACTTTACATTTGGTTATTAAATTATTGTTTTTAAGGTGAAAGGAAGTATTGGTATGGGGGCTAGAATATTAGTTGTGGAAGACGAGCGGCCTATAAGAAGCTTCATTATTACAAACCTTAAAAGGAATGATTTTGAGGTTTTGGAAGCTGAAAGAGGACATGAGGCGTTAAGACTTGTAAAACTTGAGAAGCCGGATTTGGTTTTGCTGGATGTCAGGCTTCCTGATATAGACGGGTTCCAGATATGTAAAGAAATATCCACTTCCTGTCCGGAAGTGTCTATAATAATGCTTACAGCATTAGGACAAGACCTCGATAAGGTAAAGGGTCTTGAGCTTGGGGCTGATGACTACATAATCAAACCTTTTAATCCCATGGAACTTATAGCAAGAATCAAGGCAATTCTGAGAAGAGTTAATAAAAAAAATCAAGAGAGTGGAATTTGCATAGGCCCCTTCAGGATTGACTTACAGGCACAGAGCATATATAAAAACGATGTGCTTCTGGAATTGACACCAAGAGAATTTTGTCTGATGAAAGTTTTTATAAACAATATAAACAAAGCATTGAGCCGGGATGAAATTTTAAACCTCGTTTGGGGTGAGGACTTTATCGGAGATCCGAAAACTGTGGATGTCCACATAAGGCGTTTGAGAGAAAAAATAGAAGATAATCCGTCAAAGCCCAAATATATTGAAACTTTATGGGGACGAGGGTACTTGTGGAGAAAGGGTGACTGAATTGAAAAGTGTAAAAGGAAGGTTGGTTGGAAGCTATCTTATAATTATCCTTCTGACAGTCATTATTTTTACCGGTATTCTCGTATTTTTGCTGAGACAATATTATTATGGGGATGTTGAAACAATTTTGAGCGAACAAGCCCAGTTTGCAGTAAATTCATACAACAATTATACTGATATGGTGAACCTGGATAAGAATGCTAAAAAGTTGTTGGATAATATTTTGGTTAATACTTATGCTCAGGTTCAGATAATTGACAATGATGGTTATGTTCTTGCAGATTCGGAAGACAGTTTGGTGTTGGGAAAAAAAGTGGATTACCCGGATGTATCAAATACATTAAAAAGCAAGAATGCGACCAAATGGATAGGGGAACTTCCTTTAACCTCAGAACGGGTACTTTCCATATCACAGCCTATAATCATAAACGGTGAGATTATAGGAATTGTCCGATTGACTTCAACCCTTGCGGAGATAGACAATATAATATTAAAAATGGCATTGTTTTTTGTAATAATTGGAGTTGCAGTTGTGGTAATTGTGCTTCTTGTAAGTATTTTCCTTTCGACAACTATAATAAAGCCTGTAAAGGAAATAACAAATGCTGCCGAGGAAATAGCCCTTGGAAGGCTGGAGGTCCGTGTACCCAAAAGATATGATGATGAAGTGGGAAAGCTGGCCGATACACTCAATTATATGGCTCGGGAATTGTCGCATCACCAAAAGCTCAAGGACGATTTTGTTGCATCCATTTCCCATGAACTTCGCACTCCTCTTACATCAATTAAAGGTTGGGCTTCAACCTTGAATTCAAGCGATTTTACCGATATGGATGAGATACGGGAAGGGCTTAAGATTATTGAAAACGAAACTGACCGATTGGTACTTCTGGTAAATGAACTGCTTGATTTCTCCAAACTTGCGTCAAAAAATACTTCTTTAAAAATTGAAGATGTTAAAATTGAAGAATTTCTATGCGAAATAAAGAACCAAATGAATCCGAGAGCCCAAAGGCAGGGTATAAAGCTTAATTTGGAAGTCGATGATGATTTGGATTTAATCAGGGCAGACAGAAACCGGCTAAAACAAGTAATGATAAACATCCTCGACAATTCACTTAAATACACGCCGGAAGGCGGAGAAATAAAAATATCGGCACAGTCAAAAAAGGAAGAAATATTAATTAGTATAGAAGATACAGGAGTCGGTATACCTGAAGATGATTTGCACAGGGTTAAAGAAAAGTTCTATAAAGCGAGATCATCCTTTTCAGGCAATGGGCTGGGACTGGCTATATGTGATGAAATAATAAAAATGCATAACGGAAGGTTTGAAATAAGCAGTATATTGGGAGAAGGTACAAAGGTGGATATATTTTTGCCTACAGCTGCATTTTGAACAGTGATTTTTATTATTTTGTAACTTATCGGCATTTTTAGTAATATAGAATTGAAAGAAAATTACCGTTTGAAAAAGTAAAAAAGGATGGAATGGGGAAGTTGTATGAGATTAAAGTGGGTTAGAATAATAATAGGTATTTTTATTATATCTGTGTTAACCGGTTGTAACTCGCTGCCGCCCACAAGGAGCTTAATTAAACCTCCAAAGTATTTGCAAAATGACAGTGAAAATAGTGATGATATAAAGTTAATTGCAAAAAACTTCTTGCCTGAAGGTACGAAGTTTTTATATCCTGTTCATCCGAACGGATCGGATGCTGTGCAGCTGGTAGATATTGAAGGGGATGGGCAATATGAAATTCTGATTACCTACAAAGGCTATGAACTAAGCAGTGCTTCCGGTGCTATTATATTGAAGAAGGAGAATAACGAATGGCGGGAGTTTTGGCATGATAGAAACTCGTTAAATGTTTTAGGCCTTGATTGGGCCAAGTTTATTGATATAGATGACGACAACGCGGTTGAACTTTTATTGGGATGGAATTTGGGATTTGAGGTTGGATGTATCTTAAACATAATTTCTTTTAAGGACGATGTACCAAAAAAAGTGAGCAGTATACAGTATAATGAAATGGATATAGTTAATCTTTCAGGTGCAGACAATGAGAAAAAACCTGAAATTGCTTTAACAATAAAAGAGGCTGACCAAAAGGACATTTTTGTACCGCCGTTAATCTTAAGATGGGTGGATGACGGGCTTGTGCCTGCAGATGATGTTTATTACATATATTATAGAGACAGTATCGACAATCTTAAACAGAGCATTGGAATGTATGAAAGGAATTTTATTGACTGGTATAATTTGGCTGAAATGCTGATACGGGCAAAAAGACCGCTTGAGGCGATTGATGCTGTTGATAAGGCTTTGAAAATTATTCCCGGGCCTTATGAAAGATATCGTGTCAAATTGGGGATTTATAAGGCCGAAGCATTGATATATCAGTGGAAGTATTTTGAAGCTAAATATATATTGGATAGCATCATTTTAAGGGATCTTAACAATGAAGTGAAATGTACTGAGGACGAGATGGCTGCAGTATACCTGAATCTTGGCAGGGTGTATATGGGACTTAAAGATTATAAAAATGCCAGGGATATGTTCGTAAAATCTAACGAAGAATTAAAAAAGAAATATAAAGAGGGAACAGAACTTTTTATACTGAATTCGTACGCCTTAAAAAAGGAAATGGCTGAATTGGAAGCAGCGGAAGGCTTAAATGAATAGAATAGACATTGCGGTTACGAAAAGGTGAAAAATAAATGAGCGTTGATATACTCAAGGAGAGATATAATATAAAACTTGACATACAGCAAATGCAAGCAGTTAATCATTTATACGGACCGGCACTGGTTTTGGCAGGCCCTGGAAGCGGTAAGACAACTGTAATTACAGCAAGAATTGCGTACCTTGTTTTGGAGTGCGGAGTAAAACCGGAGAATATACTGACATTGACTTTCAATAAGGCAGCACGGGTGGAAATGGAGTACAGATTTAAAAAAATTTATGGACAAGATATTTCAGCAAAGGTTTCTTTTTCAACTTTACATAGCTTTTGCAAGAGAATATTACATGATTATGAGAAAAAGAAAGGCAAAAGGCTGAAGCTGATTGAGGGTGAAGAAAATAACGAGGAAAATAAAAGGAAGTTAATAGGGGATATTTATTACAATATAAATAACTCTAAGATAAATGATGATGAACTGGATAACTTGGTTAATGAAATCGGATTTGTAAAAAACAAGATGATAAAAGATGTTGAAGTTTTTCAGTCGGGCTTTAAAAATTTTTCTCTTATTTATAAGGCCTATGAGGAGTATAAAAAGTCCAATCTTCTCGTTGATTTTGACGATATGCTTACCTATGCCTACAGCATTCTTATAAGATGTCCCGACATACTTTGTAAATATAGAAGTCAATATTCCTTTATACAGGTAGATGAGGGACAGGACCTTTCGAAAATACAGTTTGAAATATTGAAACTAATTGTCGATCCTCAAAAAAACAATATTTTTATTGTTGCCGATGATGACCAGTCTATTTATGGATTCAGAGGAGCCGAGCCTAAATACATTTTCCAAATAAAAGAGCATTTTAATGGATGCAGAATATTTTATCTTGAGAACAATTACCGCTCAACAAAGAACATTGTCGATATAAGCAGCAAATTTATCCGGGAAAACAGCTGTAGATTTGATAAGGCGCATACTACAAATAACGATAAGAAGCATGATCCTTTTATAGTTCAGGTTATGGATGAGAATGAACAAATAAAATATGTTATGGAAATGATTCAAAAGCATAATAGAGAAGGACACAGTACGGCGATACTGTACCGAAAAAATTTGTCCTCTATTGTGATTGCAGATAAATTGAATCGAGCGGGAATTCCCTTCAGGGTGAAACAAAACAGGCTTACCTTTTTCAATCATTGGGTTGTACAAGATGTAGTTGCTTTTTTAAAGTTTGGAATGGATCCGAAAGACATTGAATCCTTCTCCAGAATTTATTATAAAATGAACCGTTATATATCCAAGGTAATGCTGGAATATGCTATGAATTCAAATAATGAAAAGAATGTCATTGACAGGATTTTAGAGATGGATGAATTAAGAGATTTTCAGAGAAACAGACTTGTGGAACTCAAAAAGGAGTTTGTTTCCCTGACGCAAAGTACACCCATTCGGGCATTGCTTTATATAAAGAGGAATTTTAATTATTTTGATTATATAAAGGAATATTGTGAAGATACGGGATTATCTTTTGAATATTTGTGTAAATTGTTCGGTGTTTTGGAATCGATTGCCCAGGAGTGCGTGAATATACAGGATTTTTTAATACGTTTGGAAGACTTGAAATTAATGATAGAAGAAAAAAGGGGTTATATAAACGATATAAATACCGTAACCCTTACTACAATACACTCTTCTAAGGGATTGGAATACGACGTTGTTTTTATGGTTGATCTTAAAGAAAGCGAAATTCCGGGAACAAATGTTGTTGAATCGGCAAGAAAGAATAATGATTATTCGGTTTTGGAAGAGGAACGAAGATTGTTTTATGTAGGTATGACCAGGGCAAAGGATTATGTTTATCTTTTATACCCGGGGCCGGAGACTTCAAAGTCTACTTTTGTAAAAGAAGTGGAAATGATTATCCGTAATAATGCTATCGATGAAGTGGGAGAGGGAATGATAATAAAACATAAGCACTTCGGGGTTGGCGTAATTGTCGCTATCCTTGAGAATAAAGCCCAACAGACTCTTTTGGAGATTGATTTTAATGGAATAAGAAGAAAATTGGATTTGGGTGTATGCCTGGACAATGGACTTATAGAATTTTAAGAAAAAAACCAGCGATAAATTAAATACTTGAACTTCTATTTATTTTTAATCTATAAAATTTTAAAAGGGAAACGATAATTTTATAAAAGTTACTACCGAATTAAACTGAAACATAAATCAACTAAGGCTGTCAGTCGGGATATATATCTATAATGAAATTTATCGAAAGGATTAATGAAAATATGATAAATTTGACACAATCAACAACTGTATTATAAGGGCAATTGCCAAAACAATACAAGTAAGGACACTACTCTTTTTCATTTTAACATCCCCTTTAAGTTTTTCTCTTTTTAGACATATTAAATACTACCAAAATTTCACAATACCGTCAATAGTTAAGATAAATAATTAAAATTTTTTTATTTATCAACCAAACTTATAAAGAAACTAATTAATAGTGCAGGAATATCATTAAGTAAATCCGGGTATCCTATAAATTAAAGTGTTGTATTGAGTTATTCTAACAGTTTTACATGAGAAATAAAATATTCCGATTAATTATATAGTTTTCCATGCATTAATTAATATGCACAATGTATAAATGTAAAAATACCTTGGCGAAAGTTTTTACTGCGTTTTTAGATATGTTTATATGAGGAATATATATTAAATTATTCATTCGTGGCAACTAATTATTGCCTAAATAGTTTAATGTAATAATGCTTGCAAGTTAAAATATGAAATGATATCATTATTGTATGAAATGTTTCATGATATGTTGCACAAACCGATTGAAGTATTTACACCTATCCTGCACTAATTCCCACCGGCTATTGCGATATACATGGAGTACACTATGTATTACACAACTGCTACTCGATGAAACTATTAATAGAAAGGAGTACTGATAATGAACCCGGAAGCTATTAACTACAACATCGAACCAATACTTCCGAAACGGATGGATTATCGAATCGGTATCATTGGTGCCGGAGCAATTGTAAGAAACTGCCACTTAAAAGCTTATAGGGATGTGGGATTTAATCCCTATGCTATTACATCCTTGCATGGAGTTACTGCCAGGCAAGCGGCAGAACAATATCAGATACCGCATGTGTACGATACATGGCAGGACCTGATTAAAGATACTGATGTTGAAATATTGGATATTGCGCTGCCGCCGGATCTGCAAGTCCATGTGGTAAGAGAAGCTGTAAAACACAAACATATCAAAGGTATACTTTGTCAAAAGCCTTTAGCCATGAATTTGGATGAGGCAAAAGAAATAGTGAAGCTTTGCAAGGATGCCGGTATCAAATTGGGTGTTAATGCAAACATGAGATACGACCAATCAATTCGAGCGTTGAAGACTATCATGGATGCAGGGTATCTTGGAGATCTAGTTCTTGCTACCATTGAGATGAGAGCAATACCTCATTGGCAGGCCTTCCTTGAAAAATATGATCATATCGAGATTTTGAATATGGGTATCCACCATATCGATACTTTCAGATATTTACTTGGCAATCCGGAAAAAATTACAGCATTGACAAGAAAAGACCCCAGGACAAAATTCCATCACATTGATGGCATAAGCCAGTATACTTTCCAATATGAAAACGGTGTTATGGCTACAAGCCTGGATGATGTGTGGGCTTGGCAGGGTGAAGGAACAGAAAAGGACTTTTATATAAAATGGAGAGTTGAGGGTCTCGACGGTATGGCTCAAGGATATATAGGCTGGTGTTATGATGAAAAAACGCCTAGTACACTGGAGTTTACCAGCAAGAAATTCCCCAATCAATGGATCCGTCCGAAATGGGAAACCGCATGGTTTCCGGATGCCTTCAGAGGCACTATGGCTCAGCTTTTAAGGGCAGTGGAGGAAGATACAACTCCGGAAATCAGTGGCGAAGATTATTTGTATACAATGGCAGCTGTAGAAGCATGCTATAAGTCAATTGAAGAAGGAAGAACCGTAAGATTGTCGGAAATAGATGTTTCTTTATAGTTCGAAATCATAAAATTTTTTATAATACAAGGAGGTAAAGTTATGTTATCAGTAGGTATTTTTTCCGGATATTATCCCTATACATTGGAGGAAACAATTAAAAGGATAAAGAAAGACGGATTTACTTGCGTACAGTTGGATATGGATTTTAAAGATATAGATTTAAAAACATCAGAAGCTATTACTGCTGAAAAAGCCCATAGGGTTAGAGATGCTTTCAGAGATGCAAATATCAGCATTGTAAGTATTTCGGCTTATACCAACTTGGTTCATCCCAATAGGGAACAGAGAGAAAAGAATATAAACTATGTAAAAACTCTATTAAAATATGCAAGGGATTTTGGAACACCATATGTTATCAGTGAAACCGGAACATATAATACAGAAAGCGACTGGCTTTATCATGAGAAAAACTCAACAGAAGAAGCTTACCAGGAAATAAAGGCAGTTATTGAAGACCTTGCAAAGTTTGCCTATGATCATGGCGCTGTTTTCCTTGTAGAAAACTATGTGAACAACATTATAGGGTCTGTTGATCAGGTTGCAAGGTTGTTCCATGATGTGGATCATCCGGGTTTGGGATTGCTTTTGGACCCAACCAACTACTTTACTGATAAGAATATCGATAATGTAGATGAAGAATTGCACAGAATTTTCAATGTGCTGGAAGACAAGATTAAAATTGCCCATGCTAAGGACTGCAGAAGAGCTCAAAATGTTCAGGAAAAGCATGCCGATATTGATGCTGCATCACACAATACATTCCGCGGTGCAGGGGCAATAGAATTGCCTGCAGCGGGAATGGGTGTTCTGAACTATGATTTATATTTGAAACTGTTGTCAAGGAAACATCCGAACATACCGATTATTATAGAGCATATAGACAGCGAGGAAGAAATTCCTAATATCAAAAAGTTCTTGGACAGTAAGCTGAAAAGCGTTGGAGTGTAAATTGATGGATGGTAAGTTATTCAATACCTTTCATGAAATTTACATTGAATAAGTTTCATTTGAAGCTGTTTGAGTTTCCGAAATTCTGAGAAAAGGTTTCTTCTTTGCCGTTTATGATGCTAATAATCTGGCAAGGGAGGAGCCTTTTCTTTATTTTTGTTATAATGTATGATAATGTTGTAAAAGAGTCGAATCGGTTCGATTTTACCGCTTCGTAAAATTTTTTGTTGCTTGGCTGAGCTTTTGTTTTGTTATTGTATGTATCATTTTGGGAGGGATAGGAATATGGTAACTATTAAAGATGTTGCTTCCCTAGCAGGAGTTTCTGTAGGTACAGTCTCTAATGTGTTGAATGGAAAGACAAACAATCAGGAACTGATAGAAAAAGTTGAAAGGGCAATGAGAGAATTGGATTATCGCCCTTATGCAAGCGCCAGAAGTTTGAAAAACACAAAGAATAATATAATAGGAATAATAATGCCTAATCTGGTTCGCCCGGATTTTGTAAGTCTCTTGTCAAATATCGAAAAGGAAGCAAGTAACCACGGTTATCATATTCTTTTTAAAGTATGTCAGAACAATCGCATTTTAGAGAGAAAGTACATTGACCAGTTTATGATGCAAAGGGTTGACGGAATTATTGTTATTAACAGTAGTTCACAGAATGACCCCGATTCGGTACTTTATAAGAATTTTCTGCCGGCTCTTTTCCTTGACTTGAATAAAGGAGAAAGGCTTTTAAGCAATGTGATATCCATTGACTACAGCGAAGCTTTTGAAGAAGCTTTGAAAGATTGTGCAGACAGAGGAATAAAACAGATAGGAATCATAATGGAAAGAGGATTAATGCCGAAAGAAACGGTATTTGAAATATATGAGAAGTTTTACAAAGATACTGAAAAGATTGAATTTGTCGATTATTCTCAAGAGAGAGGTTTCGAAGCGGCATATAAACTATTGCATAACAATTGCGAATTGGAGTTGCTGGTCACGAGCAACTGCCTTTTGGCAAAGGGCGCAAAGAGGGCTGCAGAGGTGCTAAACCGCAGTGCAATCGAACATATCACTTTTAAAGAGGAAAACTGGATTGAGGATCAATCGGAATATATAGGAGTTATAGGAATATCCTATGAAAAGATTGCCAGCCACGCTATAAGTCAGATGATCAGTTCCATAGAGCAACCCCAATTATGTGAGCCCAAGCAAACTGTTATCAAAGCAGATTATCACAGGGTGAAACATTTTACGGAAAATCTAAAGGGTAGAAAGACTGATTCGGCGGAGATCTCCTTATGCCTTGTGGAATCTCCTGCGGCTCATGCACTTCAGAGGCTTTCAAAAGTATATGAAAATAAAACCGGTGTTATTATATCATGCGATATAATGAAGTACGATGATTTGTATAAGAAGCTTCATCAGATGCTTGGGAATTCGGATGGGTCTGTTGACGGATTTATGATGGATGTTCATTGGACCTCCAGCTTTATTGAAACCAATGGCATGGAAGATTTAAAACCTTATTTTAACAAGCAGGATAACTATTTCGCCGGTTTTATGAAAGAATTACTTCCCAATTATGGTGTTAGTGACCGACATATTTATGGAATTCCCTTTATGTCCGGTACCCAGTTATTGTTTTATCAGAGGGATTTATTCGAAGAACCGTCTTTAAAATCTTTGTTTAAAAGGAAATACGGTCTGGAACTGTCACCGCCTACAACCTGGCCGGAACTTAATTTAACGGCAGAATTTTTCACCCGGTCCATCAACAGCAAATCACCGGTAAGATATGGGTTGGCTAATGTCCAGGGGGCCAATATCTATACGACGATAAGTTTTCTGAACCGCCTTTGGGCGTATGGGGGAAATGTCTTTCAGGATGACAGTGTTATCATCAACTCCAATAATGCCCTGGCTGCATTGAAAAGTTTCAAGAAAAGCTTCCAGTATACTTCTCCTGATCAAATAAGCACTACTTGGGATCAATTGGTGGACAATTTCAAATCGGGGCATTACGCCATGGTTATTTTGTATGATTCATATGCAATAGGTATCAGCGACTATACCACTTCAAAAGTTGCCGGAAACATTGGCGCCAGCATTTTGCCCGGCGGAACTTCGGTGTTGGGCGGATGGGGACTGGGGGTTAATAAGTACAGCTGCAGGAAGGATGAAACCGTTCGTTTTATCGAATGGATCTGCAGCAATTACTGTGCTGTACCCTATTCTCTTTTGGGAGGCATTACACTTCATTCAAAATTTTATAAAAGGAATGATTTGAAACATATTTATCCGTGGATTGCATTACTTCCCGAAAGCTATCGCCTGGCACGAAAGAGGGAAATTCCCGATAAATATTTGAAAAACAATTTATATATACAGATTTATGACCATATTATTTGCGAGGAACTCCAAAATGTACTGGAGAATAAAAAGAGCGAAGAACAGGCATTAGCGGATATGGAGGCACGTATTAACGGACTGCTGACATAATGCGGTGCAGTTCGAATTTTTGAAAAGAAAGGTTTTGAGGTTGTCATAGAGCAAAGTGTAGAATGAAAAGGAGTATTATTGACTAGTTACAGGATGAGAAAATTTATATGATTAAGTAAAATATAAAAAATTAAGTTATGGATAAAATGTTTTAAAATAAAAAGAGACTATGCAGGTAGAGAGCAAATACTTTGATTTTAGGCACATTGAAATTGTATTGCAATTTGGTATAGAATAAAACATTAGGGTCTCCATTGTTTTTCAGACTAAATTGCTTTCAAAGCTAATGACTTCTGCTTGTTACGGAGTTATTAGCTTTTATTTTGTGAGGGAAGGGATTAACAAAATGTTAGAACTGAAAAAAATTTTAAACAATTACAAAGATGTATTTTTATTAGGCGTTGTTGCTGTCATTATAGGAATTGTAATTGGTGCAATTGATACTATATTTGGGAAAGTTTTACTACATGTAACCAATATAAGAAATAATTATACATATCAAATTGTACCGTTTTTGCCTCTGGCTGGTGTACTTATAGTTTTTGCTTATTTAAAAATAGGTAAGAATAGCATAAAAGGAATGTCACTTATTTTTTCAGTAAGATTTAAAGAAGAAGATACTATACCGCTGAGATTAGTACCACTGGCTATGGTTGGTACGTGGCTGACGCATCTGTTTGGAGGAAGTGCAGGACGGGAAGGAGTAGCTGTTCAAATAGGGGGAACTGTTGCCCATTCTATAGGGAGACGGTTTAGCATTAAAGATAGCTCTAAAATTCTTCTTGTAACCGGTATGGCAGCTGGGTTTGCGGGACTGTTTCAGACTCCTATAGCAGCTATTTTTTTTGCAATGGAAGTTTTTATTGCCGGTTCGGTTGAATATTGTGCTTTGTTTCCCTGTATACTGGCGTCTTTTGCGGCAAGTTACACGTCGCGTGCCTTAAGTCTTAACGAACCCGGAATAAATTTAAACTGTTTATTGGATTTTAATGTATATTTATTTCTTAAAGTTGTGTTTCTGGGCATAATTTTTGGTGTTATCGGAGGTATATTTGCTTATACTTTTAATATGTCAAAAAAATTCTTTAATAAGCGCATTAGCAATCCAATTTTAAGAGTTTTTATTATGGGTTGCTTATTAAGTGTTTTATTTCTACTTTTGCATAAGGGCAGATATTCCGGATCGGGCTTAAATTTAATAGAAGCAGCCTTTTATAATGGGGAGATATATCCATACGATTGGCTACTTAAATTTATACTTACAATTTTAACTATGAGCGTCGGTTTTCAAGGTGGAGAGATAGTACCGCTGTTTTCTATAGGTGCAAGTTTGGGAGCTGTCATTTCACCGATTTTTGGATTACCTAATGAGTTTGTATCGGCTATTGGTTATGTTGCGATATTTGGCAGTGCAACCAATACAATTCTTGCTCCTGTCTTTATTGGGGGAGAGATATTTGGTTATAATTATCTGCCGTACTTTTTTGTGGTTTCAGCGATTGCTTATGTTTTCAACGGCAATAAGTCAATTTATTCTTCACAAAGGATTTTGAATGATTTTAGTTTGTTCGATCGGAAAGTTATTAGTGTTAAAAAATAAATTGTTACATAGGATGAATTAGTAATATGCTTTGGTTAGGCGGGAAAGCGGAAATGGGGCAAATAAAGGTTAGGAAATTGAAAATAACCGATTACAATGATATATACTTATTGAATCGGGAATTGGGATATATTTATCCTTTGGAAAAAGTTAAAAAGAAAATAGAATATATAACACAAAATACAAAAGATATTGTTTTGGTTGCTCAACATGATAATGAAGTGATTGGTTATATTCACGGAAGTCCTTATGAATTGCTTTACTCCGATTCTTTAATAAATATTTTGGGTTTTGTGATCAAAGAGAAGTATAGAAACATTGGTGTTGGCAATATATTGATAAATAGCCTCGAACGTTGGGCAAAAGAAAACGGTTATAACTGAATAAGGCTGGTATCGGGAATTGAAAGATTAAATGCTTATAGATTTTATCAAAAACATGGTTATGCTTATAGAAAGGACCAAAAGAATTTTGTAAAAATATTTGATTAGGTTACATATCTATGCAAAACTCCCTATTAACAAAAGTACAGAAATTGAAAGAAAAAATAAAATCCCTTGTAATCTGAAAAAAATCCGATTACAAAGGATTATTTTTTAGTGGTTGAATCTATGTAAAAGCCTCTTTTGTATAGCAGAATAAATTACTCCTTTACATAGACCACTTTTCTATTGCAGAGTCTCCCTGCTTTTGCAGATCTTCAATCAATGTGCCGAGCTCATTCATAGCAATAATTGTATCTTCCCAAGGCATAACTTCTGCAAAGCCGCAATAATCATCGCCAATTCTGCGTGTGAATATTGCTTTCTGGCTACCGATGACCAATGCACCTAAAGCACACTTTGTTTTAATCTTTATGACTAAATTGGGCAGATAGCAAACAATGATCAAATTAATAATTAAGATAATATTTGTTAGTATTAACAATAGACCTATAAAAGAATTTTTGTTTGAAACAACATGAGCCATCGAAAAACAACCGCTCGCTACTATTGAGCAGAACAGTTTTAACCAGAAGTGTTTATATACAATAAAAGTAGGTAACAAACCAAGAATACCGAGAATTATACCTATTATTATTGTACCTATGTTTCCTATACTGAAAAAAAGTCTATGTGTCAAAACTATAGTTAGAGAATTAAGTAATGAAAAACCAATGAAATTCAATATACTGAATTTATAATCCTTATGTATTTCAATTCCGCCAATTTCATCAAGTTTAAACTGATGCTGCTGAAGAATGTTACCGGTTAATGATGTACCGGCAGCGCGAAAAATAACTCTTTTATTTGTAACCATTAAACGTCCTTCAGCTTTCATAAACTTCAATCGTGTGCGAAGTTTTGCAATGTTATACTGTTTAACCACAATTTCATCTTCTTCTGGTTGTATACAATCAGGAACAATAGGAACATTGCGCTCATACGGATCTTCAGCTCTGCTGGCCGGTTCGCTCACCCCCGACTGATCCCTCAATGAAGAAATAAACCCACTGAATGATTTAAAGTTGAGATTGAAGGATTGGATCAAAAAAGGCTCCTTGGCTGGTTTATATGCATCCTCATACTGATTGCTGGCTGCTGCATTCCCTATTGATGCCTGATAGTCATGGCAGTCACATTGACCGTTTACCAATTCTTTCCCGCAAAATCTACAAAATTTCATTTGTATACCTCCTCAATTAATTTTGATTACTTTACAATACTTCAACATTTATAAAACTATTTAGGAAATTACGTTTTTTTCAAACAGTTTACTCATTAGGGGTATCAATTTCGGTTACTGCCAAACTCTTATCAACGTTATCTTCGTGATTATAAAAATTAGAGTAGTATTCTACTACTGCATTATATAAGTCATCCAGACTCTGGTAACCATAATAATACCATCTTTTGGTACTCCACCATCCCTCACTTATTCCCGAATCGATAACAAACCTATTACTTGGAGTATTATACTTGGTTAATTCTACTTTTGTTGCACCGCTTGGATCAACAAGCAAATTGTTAAAGCAAATAAACCAATAGAATTCGTTAGTTTTATCGTAGGTCATACCGTTATTGGAATACTCATTTTTTACCTGAGCTTTATATATTAAGTAAATTGAGTTATTAGCTATCCAACTGTTATTGCTATCCTTAGCAGTTAACAGGTAGTTCCCGAGATAAGTAAAATTTAATAGTTTTGAGCTTTCTACCCAGTCTTCTTCCACATGCTTTTTAAATACTTGTTCTGCCTGATTTTGCATAGACCTAAGGCTTTCTTCAGAAATATCACTGGATGAGCTGATATAACTGTCAAGTCCTTCAACGGTGTATGTCTTTTTTATAGGTGACGGAATCATTTGATAATTTTCTATACAGTATTTAATTACATCCCCAAAAAGTACTGAAACTGTCAAAGTAACAGTATCACCATTTGATAATCCATTGCTTTTATCCAGATTAAATTTTAAATTTTGAGCAGCTTTTGCAGTAGGGCTTCCTGAAATACTTGCAGAGGCGTTAGGTGAAATTCCGTTAAAAACAACATCTATTCCTTCAAAAGGATCGAAAGTTTCTACTTCTTTTAAGCCATTAACAGTAAATTTAGTATTTTCATATTTCAATTTGTATCCATATAGACTCAAAGCGAGTTCATCATCACATTTCCATATATAGGTTACTGTATCACCATTGCTTAAACCATCGGTTACATCAAGAGAGCCGTCTACACAAGAGGATAAAAACATGTCTGTAGGAGAAATAAGATTATCTAAACCGAAAGTAGGAATTGACATTGATTTGATAATTTTTTTCTTAGATATATTTAGTTTCTTCTCATAATCAGCTTTAAATTTTTCAGTATCGAAAGATGCCTTTGCTTTTCCGATTGTGTCATATCCTTCAAAGGAAACAGTCAGATATTTATTTAGGTTAATAGTAGGTTTGATTAAAGATGATAAAACTCCTATAACAAAGCAAGATGCTAACGCTACGGCAACAAAAATACCTATCATCTTGTTGCGTTTTTTAATTTTTGCCTGCTCTTCAGGTGTCAGTATTTTTACTGTTGATTGCGGAGAATACTTTTGTTTTAAACGATTGATATGTGGTGGTGAATAATATGCTTGTTTCGCACCGCACTCCGGACAAAATCTGCTGTCTGATGGAATCTGACATTTGCAATTGGAACATTGTTTTGCTGCATTATTGTCGGTGGAAAACATCTGTGCAGATTCATTGATTTTTGAATGTGTTTGTTTTGCACCACACTCGGGACAAAACAGACTGTCGTTTGGAATTTTTTTGTCACATTCTGAACAAAACATTTTTTTTCCCCCTCGTATAAATTTTATATGATGATAAAATTAACAAAAATCTTGTTTTTATATATTTATGAAGCATTTTTAATTTTATTAGATTGGAATTATTGATATTTCATGAAATATCAATAATTATACAGGGATTAATCTATTTAGTATATTCTTTAAAATTAATACTTTTTAATTGAAATTAATATTTTTTATTTAAAATTAATACTGGAATATTGAGAAAAAATATTTTTATTATGATATTTTAATGTTGGGAAAAATTTTATAATTGCTAATAGTGCACGAGAGAGTAGTAGTATTTATATTAAGCCATACATAACTATGTAGCAATAATAACAAATATAGTATATCAAATTTTTTAAAATTTTCAATAAAAATAACAGATTATAACAACATATGCTTGTTGAATCGGGAATTAGGTATTTTTCCTGTAGAAAAAGTAAAAAACAAAGTAGAATATGTAAATCAAAATATGTTGTTTAAGTTGCTTAACATAATGAAGTGATTGGTTATATTCAAGGAAGCAGGAATATGTTTCTTATGCTTAAAAGACCAAAAGAATTTTATAAAAATGTTTGATTAGGCTAATTTAACTTCTTTTTTAGTTTTATAATGCATATCTATGCAAAACTTCTGTTTTAGCGAAAACAAAGAAATTGAAAAAATCCTTTGTAATCTTCACAATTAGTGGATTACAAAGGATTAATTTAGAGTAAATAACTTTTTCAGTAGCAGTTCATTTTTGTGCTTTAAGCATTAATTATACTCCTTCACCAGTAAGGCGCGGATGTAACCCCTGTCCTTAGTGGTTGAATCTATATAAAAGCCTCTTCCGTAATAGAATCTTATTAAATCCTTGTATTTTGCGGCAGTGTGTAAAGTAACCTTTTTAATGCCCTTTGACAACAGCAATTTATCGACTAAGTTTATAAGAGCCTTGCCGATACCGATGTTGTGATAGGCGAGTCTTACTCCGAACCTGCTTATATAGGCGGTATTATCGGGAAGTATCTGAACTCTTATGGAGCCTACCGGCACGTTGTCGATAAAAGCAACAAATACTTCCTTATTTTCAATATCATATTTTATATCTTCCAGTGTTTCTTCCAAGGCCTCCATTGAGTCTTTAAGGCCGGTATCTTCTACATATTTTTTGAATGCCTCCCGTGTAATAGTCTGTATGGCTTGTGCATCTTCCACGGTTGCTTTCCTTATTATAAATGAATAATCCATTTAAAGATCACTATTCCTTTACTTACCCATCAGTATAGTCATTATTGCTTTTTGGACATGAAGCCTGTTTTCTGCTTCGTCAAATATTACCGACTGCGGACCGTCAATAACTTCCTCGGTAACTTCGTATCCTCTGTAAGCAGGTAAGCAATGGAGGAAAATAGCATCTTCCTTTGCTTTAGAGAAGAGATTTTCATCAACTCTGTAAGGTTCAAAAATTTTGAGCCTTACTTGTTTTTCCGATTCCTGACCCATGCTTACCCAAGTGTCGGTATATACCACATCTGCATCTTTAATGGCTTCAACAGGGTCTTCGGTTATGATGACCTTAGAACCTGAGATTTTGGCAGCTTCTTTTGCTTCTTCCACAATCTTTTCATTGCACATATAATCCTTTGGAGAAGCAACGGCTATATCCATGCCAACTTTAGAGCAGCCATGAAGCAGTGAATGGGCTACATTGTTTCCATCACCGAGATAGGCCAGCTTCAGACCTTTTAACGTTCCTTTGTGCTCATAAACTGTAAAGAGGTCGGCCAAAACCTGACACGGATGCATTAAATCAGTAAGACCGTTTATTACCGGTATGTTTCCGTATCTTGCCAAGTCTTCTACGTCACTGTGGTCAAAGGTTCTTATCATGATTCCATCCAAATACCTTGATAATACCTGAGCGGTGTCGTATATGGTCTCACCGCGGCCGAGCTGTATATCGTTTGAACTTAAGAACAATGCATATCCGCCCAACTGATACATTCCTACTTCAAAAGAAACCCTTGTTCTGGTGGAAGATTTGGTAAAAATCATTCCCAGGGTTTTTCCCTTTAGATGGTGATGAATAACGCCTTCTTTCTGCTGTCTTTTAAGTTTTTCGGATAGATTTAGAATTTGTTCGATTTCTTCCAATGTCAGGTCGTTCAAACTTATTAAATGTTCCATATATAAATCCTCCATGCAATTTTTTAATAGTATTATATATCGGACAATATACCATCCAATGTACTGATGAAGCTATCTATATCTTCTTTGGAAATTATTAATGGCGGCAGAAGCCTGATAATATTTTTACCTACACTACCCACAAGATATCCTTTTTCAAAACACTTATTTTTTATCTCTACGGCATTTTCGCTATTCAACTGTATACCGACCATAAGGCCTTTGCCTCTTATTTCTTCAATTAGGTTGTATTTGTTTTTTAGTTCGATGAGTTTTTCAATCAGGTAATTACCCATCTTTTCACTGTTCTCTACAAGATTTTCCGACAGAATTATTTCCATGGCTGCAAGAGCTGCAGCACAAGCAAGAGGATTGCCTCCAAAAGTGGAGCCATGGTCTCCAGGTTCAAAAGCACTTGCTACATGGTCTTTAGCCAAAAGTGCACCTATTGGGAAGCCGCCTCCTAATGCCTTGGCAAGAGTGAATATATCGGGCTCCACACCAAAATGTTCATATGCAAAGAGTTTACCGGTTCTTCCAAGACCGCATTGAACTTCATCAAAAATCAAAAGTATTCCTTTTTCATCGCAAAGTTTCCGAACACCTTGCAAATACTCTATTGTAGTGAGGTTAACACCGCTTTCGCCTTGTATAGGTTCAATCATTACTGCGCATGTTGTGCCGTTTATGGCTTTTTCAAGGGCTTCAAGGTCGTTTATGGGTACTTTCAAAAATTTCGGTGTCAACGGAGAATAAGGTTTTTGATACTTATCCTGTCCGGTAGCTGCTATTGTAGCAAGGGTTCTTCCGTGAAAAGATTTTTCCAGTGTAATTATTTCATATTTCTCCGGCATTCCTTTTTTCTTAAAATAAATGCGTGCAAGCTTTATAGCACCTTCGTTTGCTTCAGCGCCGCTGTTTGCAAAGAAAACTTTATCGGCACAGGAGTTTTCAACCAATAGTTTTGCCAGTTTTACCTGAGGCTCTATGTAGTATAAATTTGAACAGTGTATTAATTTTTCCGCTTGAGTTTTTATTGCGTCAACCAGCTTAGGATGGGAATGACCTACAGCGCTTACTGCTATTCCTCCAAGGAAATCGTAGTATTTTTTTCCTTCTATATCCCAAAGGTTTATACCTTTACCATAATCAAAGCAAACTGGGGTTCTATCGCCAAAAGTATTCATATAGTATTTCTTATCCATCTCTATAATTTCATTTAGCTTCATGATAAAGACCTCCATTTAAGTTTGTTTATAATTATACAGAAAAATGTATAAAAATGCAATACTTACTTTGGTAAATTTTTGAGACATCAAAATTATAAAGGCTATTTCAAAAATACCATGAAAGTTACTTTTGAAAAGCCTTATAATAAGAAATATGGATAAAATTGGCATGTAAAAATGAAAAAATTCCTACCCAATATAAAAATAGAATTTAGCGGGATTATATCAGGTAAGATGTTTTTTGATAGATTTGAAGAATATATCTTTTAATCTGGATTTTTCATCTTCAAGTTCGGAAAAGAAAGAGTAAAGAGAGTTGTTGATGTCTTCCTGCATATCGGTATATTTTAAACCATAGTCAATATATGAATCGCTACTGATTTTTCTGGTAATAGTTCCTTTAGCAGTAATTATATCTTTATTGGGAAGATATATAGTTAAATTAAGTTGTTCGTCGGATATCGAAAAATCATTTTTTGAATAGAAAGCCATGCCGATTAAACTAATATTGTGAATAATTGCAAAGTGTTTGTCTTTAGAATTGTTGGACTCAATATTGGCAGCTAAATAAACATCATATCTGGGAAAGACCCTTGAATTTTTCATATCTTTTAAGGTCTTGACATTAATGGTAACATAGCTTGGAAACTGTGGCTGGATTTTGGTGACGGTACCGGTGAAAAGAAATTCCATATCTTTGTTGGTGAGTTTTATAGACATTTTTTGGCCTGGCATTATAATATTTTCGAGATAATCTGTTATTAAAGCAACTGATACATAGTTATCCTCAACCTTGTATACTATGTTTTGGTGCCAAATGTTGCCTGGAGAAAGTTTCGTATTGACAACCGTGCCTTCTTTTAATATTGTACTTAGAGAACTTTTTCCCAATATACTCACCCCTTATATTTATCTGCTGTCCATGGACAAAATAAAACGGTTAAATATGAATTTTATCTGTTATAAACATTTTTTAGTAAAAATTTATTATTCCAGAATAAGGGATTTGCTTCCCGGTAGTTTTCAGCCTTAAGTTCATTACGTAAGAGCTGAAAAAAGATTGCTGAAAAAATATATAGCAGCTTGGATTATTATATTTACAATTTGGTTTGAAATTTAAAATAATATAATATGCTGTTCTTCAAAAAAGTTTGTTTTACAAACTTTTTTGAAGAATTCATTCATGAAATAAGTCTAACTAGATAATATATTCTAAGTAATTATCAAAAATCCTTCAAGAAAAGACTTAAAATTTATAATTTCTCATTACTGTAATATGGAATCTTTTCTTTCATAATCATTGTTCCGATTCCTTTGTTGGTGAAAATTTCAAGCAGGAGACAATGAGGGATACGCCCGTCAATAATATGAGTTCTTCCGACTCCTTTATTAAGCGCATCTATACAGCCTAATACTTTAGGAATCATTCCTCCGTCAATGACTTTTTGGTCAATGAGCTTAAGCGCCTCGTCTACTGTCAGTGCAGGTATTATTTCGTTGCTGTCTTTATTCATCTTAACTCCTTCTATGTCAGTGAGAAGGATTAATTTTTCAGCTTTCAGTGCAGCTGCAATTTCACCGGCAACAGTGTCTGCATTTATATTGTAACTTTGACCGTCTTTGCCAACTCCTATTGGCGCAACAACGGGGATATATTCATCTTTTGCAATTAATTCAATAAGTTTGGAATTTATTTTTGTTATCTTGCCGACATAACCTAAATCAATGTCTTTTCCGTCTACATTGGCTTTGTATTGCTCACATTCTATAAGGTTGCCGTCAATACCGCATAAACCTATGGCTTTGCCTCCCATTTTGTTGAGAAGGGATACAATTTCTTTGTTGGTTTTTCCTACAAGAACCATTTGGGCGATTTCCATAGTAGAACTGTCAGTTACCCTTAATCCGTTGATAAATTGACTCTTTATATCAAATTTATCCAATGCCTTGTTTATTTCCGGTCCTCCACCGTGAACCACTACAGGGTTCATACCTATGTATTTGAGAAGAGTGATGTCTTCCATTACAGAGCTTTTCAGTTCATCATTGATCATGGCATTTCCGCCGTATTTTATTACAACAGTCTTGCCCCAAAGCTTTTGTATATAAGGTAAAGCTTCAACCAAAATCTCTGCCTTTTTTATTATCGATTCCATACAAGATTCCATTTTAATTCCTCCAGTAATAAATAATTCTATTTAAAATTTAATATTATTTTTCCATTTAATTTATAATTGACTTCACAAATAAAGTCGTTGTAACAATAAAAAGAAATAAGAAATATCAAACATTTTCAGATAAACAACTCTTGCACCGGTTATTATCCTTTAGTGCAAATTTTGCGACTATGTGTTATAATTAAAAACTTTTTTGCTTCCAAATTAAAGATATAATCCGGGGGTTACAAGGCCTGTGTGCTCAGGCAATCCGCACATGATGTTCAGAACCTGAACAGCTTGCCCGGCTGCACCTTTACCGAGGTTGTCAATTGCCGATAATACAATAACACGGTTTAAGCGTTTGTCTACAACAATGCCAATATCTATATAGTTTGAACCTGCAACATGCTTTGTCTCCGGTAAAGTACCCTCATCCAATATTCTTACAAAATAATCGTTTTTGTAATATTCTCTGTATAGTTCGATTAATTCTGAAGCGGATTTTTCGCTTGTCAGATTTGCGTAAATGGTACTTAACATACCTCTTTTCATTGGTGCCAAATGGGGAGTGAAGGAGACAAAGATCTCTTCTCCGGCAAGCAATGAAAGCTCTTGCTCGATTTCGGAAGTATGTCTGTGAGTAGCTACGTTGTAAGCTTTAAAGTTTTCGGTGCATTCACAGAACGAATAGGGAAGATCTGATTTTCTGCCGGCACCGGATACGCCCGAAGCAGCATCAATTATGATATTGTTTTTGTCTATCAGCTTGTTGGAGATTAGCGGTGCAATGCCCAAAATTGAACATGTGGGATAACAACCGGGATTACCCACTATTTGGGCTGTTTTTATAGCTTCACGGTGAAGTTCGGGAAGCCCATAAGCGGATATTTCCAGTAATTCCGGCATACCATGCTTTGTTTTATACCACTGTTCATATACTTCAACGCGTTTATAGCGGAAATCGCCGCTGTGGTCTATTATACGTTTATTCTTTTTGACAAGCTTAGGAATGACTTCCTTTGATACACCGTGGGGAAGAGCCGTTACAAAAATATCGGCTTTTTCTGAAATTTTGTCTATATCAAGCTCTTCACACTCCATATCAAACACATTTCTCAAATTGGGATAAACGTCGGAGATTTTTTGGCCGACGAAATTTTGGGATACTACAGTGCTTATATTTATTTCGGGATGGTTTTGGAGCAGCCTGACTATTTCTATTCCAACATAACCCGTCGCACCGATTATTCCTACATTTATCATTATATTCTCCTCCTTATAAATAATAAAAATAGGCTTCATAAAATAACCTATGTAATATCTGTCCGATTAAAGCGTATTTTAACTGGTATAACTTTTGATTCCAGTATAATTACAAGGATAATATTTTATTAAAATTCATGCACAAAGCTGTTTTTTACAACTTCGCTCTTGTCCGTGTTTGGTGATATATCTTTTCCACTCTCAGATTCTTTTGTTATATACACTGCCTTAGCTTTACAGTACAATTTATAATTATACAAAACTGTGTATAAAAATTCAACAATATTTATAAATACTTTGTAAATACGTGTTTTAAAATTTGTTAAGATGTATAAAAACATTGTCTGGAGTTTATACAATGCATTGTTTTATTTATGAAATCGGCTCTTTTAAATATATTGGGCAAATAAATCGGAAATATATTTTATGGAATATGTGATTTAAATCCGGAATATATGACTTTAATTTGGAATTTATGCAATTTAAATTGAAAATATAGTTTATGCAAAGTTACTAATACCGTAAAAAAAATTTTGTTGAAAAGTATACTAGCTGGTAGCTGGTTTAAATGTTATATTTAATTATGTAGTATAGTTCGGAATAATTGGGAGGGGAAAAAATGGCAAGTGTAAAACTAAAGAACATATACAAGAGGTATCCTGGCGGAGTTACTGCAGTTAACGACTTTAACTTGGATATTGAAGATAAAGAGTTTATCATATTGGTAGGTCCCTCAGGATGTGGTAAGACTACAACTCTTAGAATGATTGCAGGTTTGGAAGAAATTTCTGAAGGTGAATTGTATATAGGAGACAAACTTGTAAATGATGTTGCTCCTAAGGATAGAGATATTGCGATGGTTTTCCAGAACTACGCATTGTATCCTCATATGACTGTTTTTGATAATATGGCTTTCGGTTTGAAACTCAGAAAATTGCCAAAAGAAGAAATAAAGAGAAGAGTTAATGAAGCTGCAAAGATTCTTGACATACAGCATTTACTTGAAAGAAAGCCAAAGGCATTGTCCGGAGGTCAGAGACAAAGGGTTGCGTTAGGTCGTGCTATTGTTCGTGAACCTAAAGTATTCTTAATGGATGAGCCTTTGTCAAACCTTGATGCTAAGCTGAGAGTTCAGATGAGAACTGAGATCAGTAAGCTGCATCAGAAACTTCAAACAACAATTATATACGTTACTCACGACCAGACAGAAGCTATGACAATGGGTACAAGAATTGTTGTTATGAAAGACGGTTATATCCAACAGGTTGATACTCCTCAGAGCCTGTACGAAAGACCGAACAATATGTTCGTTGCAGGATTTATAGGAAGCCCACAAATGAACTTCATAAACGCAAAAGTTGAAAAGCGCGGAGAAGAAATACATCTTTTATTCGGTAAGGAAGATATCAAACTTCCTGAAGGTAAAGCTAAGAAATTGGAAGGTACTGAATATATTGGTAAAGAAGTTGTTATGGGTATAAGACCTGAAAACGTCCATGATGAAGCTATGTATCTTGAAACAATGTCTGATAGCATAGTTGAAGCAGAAGTTGAAGTTGTTGAAATGCTCGGTTCGGAAACCTTGTTATATCTTGTGGTTGATGAAGTTGACTTTGTTGCAAGGGTTAATCCGAGAACAAAAGCTAAACCGGGAGACAGAATCAAGGTTGCTTTTGATGCTAATAAGATTCATCTGTTTGATAAAGAAACTGAGAAAACAATAATGAATTAATTGATTATTTCAATCGGTTACAAAAAGGGAAAGGTATTTTAATCTTTCCCTTTTTTATTTTTTGTGTATAATATATATTATGGTGTTGTGCAAAATTATTTGAGTCCCTTGTTACATACAGAAAATGGCATGCTCTGTGAATATTATGCTTTCGAGATTGTTTTTACAGAGTATAATTTATTTTGAAAGTGCTGTTTTTTGTTATAGGGATGACAGGGGTGACAAAATTGTCTGTTAAGCTTTATCAAAGTTTAATTAATCAGGTAAAGGGTATAATTGATGATGAGTTCGGCATTATGGATGATACCGGGCTTATTTGGGCATGTTCAAATGAAAAGGCCAATGGCCAGAATAATCCTTTAGCGGCTGAAGTGATGAAAGCTAAGGAACCTTTTGTTGTTATTGATGGACAATCCTTTCTTAAAGTTTATATAAAAAGTAAGCTTGAGTTTATTGCCTTTATAAAATCACAAGATAAGGAAAATTATAAATACCTGTCTTTGATTTCAATAAACGCAATTAATATGAAAAATTATTATGAAGAAAAATATGATAAATTAAATTTTTTAAAAGGTATAATTATGGATAATATTCTACCCGGTGATATTACGCTAAGAGCTAAAGAGCTCCATTTAGCCAATAATGTCAAGCGGGTTGTTTTTCTTATAAATACAGAAGAATCAAAAGATATATATGCTCACGAAATAATTGAAGGATTGTTCCCAAGTAAAAACAAAGATTTTGTCATTGTTCTTGATGATGAAAATACTGTTCTGATCAAAGAACTCAAACCGGATTTTGAACAAAAGGAAATAAGTAAGATTGCAAAAATAATTATAGATACCCTATCTTCAGAACTTGTAAAGGCTAAAGTAGGTGTGGGCACAGTGGTAGATAACATCAAAGATATAGGCAAGTCCTATAAAGAAGCGGAGATGGCATTGCTTATTGGAGGCATATTTGATGACGATAAGCAGGTAAACGATTATAACAAGCTGGGGATAGGAAGGCTGATTTATCAATTGCCTACAACATCATGTACCCTTTTCCTTAACGAAGTTTTCAAGGAGGGGTCTTTTGAATCTTTAGACCAGGAAACCATGTTTACTATTCAAAAGTTTTTTGAAAACAATTTGAATGTGAGCGAAACGTCAAGACAATTGTATATTCACAGAAATACTCTGGTTTATAGATTGGATAAGATTCAGAAGATTACCGGGCTTGATTTGAGGATGTTTGACGATGCAATAATTTTTAAGGTTGCCATGCTTGTAAAGAAATATCTTGACAGTGATAAAAGATTTATGTAGCTCAATATTGATTGAAAAATTTTGGATGTGTTGTATGTATTGGATTGAGAAGGTTTTTTAAAAGGAAACGTAGAATATAATTAAATAATTGAGTTGTTTCAGGAGGTAAAAGTGGTAGAATTTAGATCTGTTACAAAAATATATCCTAATGGCACGTTGGCACTTAGTGATGTTAATATAAATATAAATAAAGGTGAATTTGTTTTTATTGTAGGACAAAGCGGATCGGGAAAGTCCACTATGCTAAAACTTATTTTAAAAGAAGAGGACCCGACTTCGGGAGAAGTCTTTGTAAACGGCTATAATGTTTCTGCACTGAAACGTAAGGAAATACCTTATTTAAGGAGAAGCTTGGGAGTGGTGTTTCAAGATTTCAGGCTTCTTCCCAACAAAACAGTTTATGAAAATGTTGCCTTTGCAATGCAGGTTACAGAAGCTCTTCCAAAAGAAATGAGAAGGCAGGTGCCAATGTCTTTGGCGTTGGTAGGGCTTAGCAAAAAAGCAAATATGTATCCCGGGCAGCTTTCAGGGGGAGAACAGCAGAGAGTGGCACTGGCAAGAGCTTTGGTTAACAATCCTTCGTTGCTTATTGCTGACGAGCCTACCGGGAATTTGGATCCTGAGACCTCCTGGGAAATAATGAAACTGTTATCGGAAATTAACTGCAGAGGCACGACTGTTATTGTAGCTACTCATGAGAAAAGCATAGTAGATGCTATGAAAAAAAGAGTAATTGCAATCGATAAAGGTACAATTGTTAGGGATCAGAAGAAAGGACAGTACGGAGATGAAATTAAGAACAACCAAATATATATTTAAAGAGGGTTTGATAAATGCATATAGGAACAAGCTTATGTCTTTGGCATCAGTTAGTGTTGTTACAGCATCAATGATTGTTTTGGGCTTGTTTCTGATTATTTCGATAAATCTTAAGTACAATATACAGAAATTGGAGCAACAACCTCAGATGCAGGTTTATTGCGATCCTGAATTGGATGATGAGCAGATTAAGGTTATTGAACAGGCCATTAAAAACGATGCAAGAGTAAAAAAATACACCTATGTTTCAAAAAAAGAAGCCTTAGAAAAGATGAAGGAAATGTTAGGAGAGGATCAGGATGTGCTTGAGGGCCTGGGAGACGACTTTATGCCTGTATCGTTTATTATTGAGCTGAACAACCTGAAAGACGCAAAGGGTGTAGTAGAGGCCTTTAAATTAATAGAAGGTGTTAGCAATGTGAGATACTCTCAGGAACGAATCGATATTCTTATAAAGATAGCAACATGGGTTCAGGTTGGGAACATAGTGCTGACAATTATTTTGCTGGCGGTAGCCATGTTTATTATATCCAATACCATTAAACTTACTGTGTTTGCCAGACGAAAAGAGATAAATATAATGAAATATATAGGTGCAACTGACTGGTTTATCAGATGGCCTTTTATTGTGGAAGGTGTTGTTATTGGACTGGTGGGGGCAGCTATAGGCTTTTTGGCTATCAGTATTATATATGCATTGCTTTCAAGCAAGGTTAGTGAGGGAATAAATATTATTTCTCTGGTCAGTTTGAGGGAGCTTCAGATTGTTGTTACCTATACCTTTGCATTGGTAGGTATTGTAATTGGTTCGTTGGGAAGTGCAGTTTCCATTAGAAAGTATCTACATGTATAGGATTATATGGTATAATAATTTTGATATGTTTTTTGACTCTATGAAAAATACTTATTGAATAATAAATAGATAATTTAACAAAGGAAAAGAATTGGGCAAGGAGGAATTGGAGTTGAAAAAGGCATTGTGTTTTTTTCTATCAATTGCAATCGGCATGTCACTAATGATGCCTGCTTTTGCAGATAAACTGACGGAAGTTCAAAACCAGAAAAAAGCTGTCGATAAAAAGATTAGCGATTTAAATAAAGAAAAAAAGAGTGAGGAAAAGAAACTGCAGTCTATAAAGCAACAGAAAGAACAACTTGAAGCAGCTCAAAGAAAAGAACAGCAGGAATATGACGGATTGGTAAGTCAAATAGACGAATTGAAAAAAAGTATTGAAGAGCTTGACAAATCTATAGAAGATAGTGAAAAGGAATACAACGAGAAGGTAGAACTCTTAAAAACAAGGTTAAGAGTAATGTACGAAAATTCGGATTTTACATATATAGATACATTGGTTCAGTCAAAAAGTGTAATAGATTTTTTTGAAAGACTTGAGCTTATGTCTACGATTAGCAAGAAGGACAAAGAAATTATTGAAAGTATAAAGCAAGCAAAAAGAGATATTGCTTTTAAGAGGCAGTTAGCGATTGGACAAAAAGAACAGGTTCAGGCTAAAGCGGATGAAACATTAAAAACAATAAACAATTTAACTGCCAGCAGAGCCAGTTTGGACAATCAAATAAAAGAGATAAATGCCAGACTTAAAAAGATAGAGGAAGAAGAAGATAAACTGATAAGTCAATCCAATGCTTTGGTTAACCAGATTAAGAATTTGCAAAAAAGTGGGGCTTATGCCGGTGGAAGTATGACTTGGCCTTGCCCTAGTTCCAAAACAATATCTTCTTATTACGGAAACAGACTTCATCCAATACTTAAGAAATATAAAATGCACACAGGAATTGATATATCTGCAAAACAAGGAGCTTCAATAGTTGCAGCAAACAAGGGAACAGTAATTATGGCAGGATGGCAAAGCGGTTATGGTTATACTGTAGTTGTTGACCACGGTGGAGGTATAACAACATTGTATGCCCATTGTAGCAAGATTTTAGTTAGCGTAGGACAGAATGTTAAAGCAGGTGAAACAATTGCAAAGGTAGGAAGTACAGGTATGTCTACAGGACCGCATTTGCACTTTGAAGTTAGAAAGAACGGAGCTACAACCAATCCGTTAAATTATGTAAGCAATAAATAATGTTATGAATATAACCTTTACAGGTCCGGAATTATCCGGGCCTTATTTCAAGTTTTATAGATTTAATATAAAAAATGAACTTATTATATTATTTAATCCGGTCGCATATGATATAATGATAAATAGCCTTAAGTTAAATTGATTGTATCTCTTTTAATGAAGGGGTATAAACGGATATTTGAATATTTTGAGATTTTTATTGATTTTTGGGTAAAAAAGAAAGTATAAATTAAGGGGCATTGTGCCCCAAAGTTTATTTTATCAAATTTAAATCCGAACCGTGAGGGTGCTAAAGGGAGTGTTTTTGTCTTGAGTAAAGATGTATTTATCAAAAAAGTATTGCCCATTGTTACAATTGTCATAATGACAAACCTAATTACTGCTATGGGAGTTTTGATGTGGCATTATTTAACGCCGAATTACGTAGTTGTTTCTGAGGTTACATCACAGAAGCAGGCCGATATATTTGATTTTAATCCTAATTATGCAATACAGTTTGACAGTAGTAAAGTTGATTATGAAAATGTCAAAAAGTTTGAAAAAGTAAGAAGATTACTGAAAGAATATTATTATAAAGACGTGAATGAAAATAAGATGCTTGAAGGCGCAATTTCCGGTATGACAGAGGCTTTAGAAGATCCTTATACAGTATATTTTACGAAAGACCAGATGAAGCAGTTTATGGAAAAATCTCAAGGAAGCTATGTAGGTATTGGTGTTGTTGTTACAATGGGAGATGACGGTATACTCACTGTTGTAGAACCTTTTGAAGATTCTCCTGCCCTTGAAGTGGGAATAGCTAAGGACGATAAGATTGTTAAAGTTGATGACAAAGATGTAACAACAATAAGAGATGAAGATATGATTATAAGCATGATTAAGGGAAAGGAAAACACAAAAGTCAAAATTACGGTCTATAGGCCGTCGCAAGGAAAGTATCTGGATTTTGTCGTTACAAGGAAGAAGATTAAGGTTGTCAATATAAACAGTGAAATATTGGAGGATAATATTGGCTATATTAAAATATCCATGTTTGACAGCGAGATAAGCAAAGATTTTCAGGAACACCTGGAAAATATGCTCAAGAAGAACATAAAGGGTCTGATAATTGACTTGAGGGACAATCCGGGAGGAGATTATGACCAGGTTACTGAAATAGCCGACAGGCTGCTACCCGAAGGATTAATAGTGTATACAGAGGATAAGAAAGGGAACAGGCAGGAAAAGAAATCGGATCCAAATGAGTTGGATATACCTATAGCGGTTTTAGTTAACGAAAACAGCGCCAGCGCATCGGAAGTTTTGTCCGGGGCTCTAAAAGACCACAATAAGGCTACTTTGATTGGAACCAAAACTTTCGGAAAGGGGCTTGTCCAGGCGGTGGTAAATTTAGATGACGGATCAGGCTTGAAAGTTACAATAGCCAGGTATTTTACTCCTTCAGGTGTTTGCATACAGGATGTGGGAATTGAACCTAATATTAAAGTTGAACTTCCGGAAAAATATAGAAATGTTGCCGTTTCACAAATACCTAAGGAAGAGGACAATCAGCTTCAAAAAGCTATTGAAGTGATAAAGGATGCCATCCGATAAAAAAGACTAAAGTTTTAATATGTAAATTGTTCGGTATGTTAGTAGATTTTATTAAGAAAATGGAATGTAACTTTAATGTGCATTCCATTTTTTTCGTATATTTGCATAAATTATGTGCATAATACTTTTAGGAGGTGTTGATGAATGAAAGAAATTGATGAAAAATTAAAATATGAAGTGGCAAGTGAGCTTGGCTTGATAGAAAAAATCAAAAAGTACGGATGGAAGAGCCTTTCTGCAAAAGAGACAGGGAGAATAGGCGGATTGATAACCAAGAAAAAGAAAATGCTTGAAATGGAAAAAGGTCAATAAAGGCATTACATAGTGTATTGGCTTTAAATTTCTTGAAGCTTGGCTTTTTTAAAGCAATTAAAATACAATTAAATTTTAAGTGTTGAAAAATAGTGCTTTTTGGCATTACGCGGTTTCTGATCTTTATTGGTGCTGAAAATGCACTTTTTTTATTTGCGCCTTTTACCTTTTCTGAAGATTAATTATACTGTTTTTTTACATTTTTCTGTGCTATACTATGAATTAAAATCGAAGGTTTTGTTGGAGGTGGGTTTCATTTACCACAGTTTTGCTTATATCTACGACAGGTTAATGTATGATATTGATTATTCAAAATGGGCTGATTACATAGAAAATATATTTAAAGCATATAATTGCAAACCATCCTTAATCCTGGATTTAGGCTGTGGCACAGGCAATTTTTGCATTGAAATGGCGAAACGCGGTTATGATATGATAGGTGTGGATATATCGGTAGACATGCTGAATTGTGCCAAGCAAAAAAGTGAGGAACATGAACTGAATATTTTATATTTAAATCAGGACATGACAGATTTTGAGCTGTATGGCACTGTTGATGCGATAGTATGCCTTATGGACAGTATTAACTATGTTCTTTATAAAAAAGATATAAAGAGAATGTTGAGGCTTGTGAAAAATTATTTAAATCCCGGGGGATTATTTATTTTTGATGTCAACACACCTTATAAATTCGAAAAAATCTTTGACAATAATGTTTTTTATGATATTTCCGATGAAATCACTTACATATGGCAGAATTATTATAACCGAAGAACAAAAATATGTGAGTTTGAACTTACTTTTTTCGTCAGGGATAACGAGGGATATAAAAAGTATGATGAAGTGCACTATGAACGGTGTTACGATAACAATGAGATTAAAAGTTTGATAGAATCCAGCAAATTGAAGCTGTTAAATATTTATGACGAATTAAAATTGTGCCCTCCTCCTAAAAAAAGTCAGAGAAATTTTTATGTGTGTGAAGCAAATAAGTAGTAATTAGCTGAAATGAAAATTGCCAATAATTTTAAAATTTTAAAAATATAAAAAATATTGGATTGACAAGCTATAGTAAATTGTGATAAACTGTTAAAGATTTAGTAATGATATGGAAATATGATTACTGGATCAAAGTATCTAGTTCAGGAGGAGTGCAGGATGGAAAGAGGAAGAGTTAAATGGTTTAATGCTGAGAAAGGGTTTGGTTTCATCGAAAGAGATGGAGGAAATGATGTTTTTGTTCATTTCTCAGCGATAAACATGGAAGGCTACAAGACATTAGAAGAAGGTGCGGAGGTTGAATTCGAAGTAGTTGAGGGTGCTAAAGGACCTCAAGCTGCGAATGTAACAAAAGCTTAATCCAGTACCTAATAATATTATATAAGGTTGGCCGAACTCACCCCGGTATTTTAATACCGGGGTTTACAATTTATATATATATGTTATTGTTATGAAATTTTAAAAAATTATTGCTGGATTGTTAATTCACATATTAAAGTTTACATGTTTTTTAAGCTGAAATATAATATTTTTTGCATCGGTAATTTTATAATTGTTTCGGCTTTTTATGATTTTATTGTATAATAGGATTGCTTAAGTTATATTGCACTGCCTTAATGATACAGGATAGCTTTGGAAAAGATAATAACGGGATTTTAAAATATAAAGGAAGGGATAATTATATGGAAGATTATATAGTCAGAGCAACAGCAGCACAAAGTACTGTACGAGCAGTTGCGGCAGTTACTACCAACATGGTTAGGGAAGCAAGGAATATACATGAATTGTCGCCTCTGGCATCTGTTGCATTGGGAAGGACAATGACTGCTGCTGCGTTAATGTCTACTTTTCTGAAAGGTGCAAAGGATACATTGACATTACAGATTAAAGGGGATGGACCTATTGGAGGAATCGTTGTGGTATCCGATTCAAATGCCAATGTCAGAGGATATGTACACAATCCATTGGTACATTTGCCATTAAATGAAAACGGCAGGTATGATGTTGCAGGAGCGATAGGTAAAAATGGGTACCTCAATGTTATTAAAGACCTTGGGCTGAAAGAACCGTATATCGGATATGTAAAATTAATTTCCGGTGAAATAGCTGAGGATATAACCTACTATTTTGCCTCCTCTGAACAGATACCATCTGCAGTGGCATTAGGAGTGCTGACCAACTCTGAAGATTTGATACAAAGCGCTGGAGGATTTATAATCCAGCTAATGCCGGATGCTGAGGAAAATACAATAAGCAACATTGAGAAAAAGATAAGTACACTACCTTCATTGACCAAACTTCTTTCAGAGGGAAAGACACCGGAGGATATTTTGGAACTGGTTCTTGGTGAAATGAATCTGAAAATTGGAGATAAGACAAGCTGTCAATATAAATGTAATTGTTCGAGAGAGAGAATGGAAAGAGGTTTGGTGAGTCTCGGAAAAGATGAAATAGAAAGTATGATTAAGGAACAGCATGGTGCTGAGACCTGTTGCCATTTTTGCAATTCAAAATATCAATTTTCTGAAAATGATCTGGTAAGTCTTTTGGAAAATTTTTAGAGTATGTATTATGAAGTAAAAATACATGGAGAGCTGCGTATTAAAGAGAAATTTGAAGCATTTTAAAATAAGTAACCAATAAATTAAAAATATCGGCACTTTATATATTGACTTAATGCAATTTGTTTTGTATACTATCTATTGTCGCTGAAACGCGACATAGTGGTGCGGGCGCTTAGCTCAGCTGGGAGAGCATCTGCCTTACAAGCAGGGGGTCATAGGTTCGAGCCCTATAGTGCCCACCA